>JAESFT010000088.1_pt1 | contig 141620 bp, 145 predicted proteins | sample 9269451 | NCBI WGS metagenome assembly JAESFT01 (sample SAMN14502557, study PRJNA617106) | algae metagenome | isolation source: Scytonema hyalinum WJT4-NPBG1 and co-occurring heterotrophs from well... | place: USA: Mojave Desert, Joshua Tree National Park, California | collected 2006-05-25 | reverse complement strand
CAGCTCTCGCGAGCCACCCTGACCTTCCTCTGTGCTGTCCCACGTCACGACGCCTCGCGAGCGCGCCCCACCAGAACAGGACACCCCCACACAAGCACACCATAGGCTTATTGTAAGGGATAGGATCGGGAGAGAGGCTCCACGGCCGTCATTCCGGTCGCCGCAGGGCGGGCCGGAACCCAGGAGATCTCTCCGGATCGTGCTCGCCATCTGGGTTCCGGGCTCTCGCTCCGCGGCGACCGGAATGACAGGGGGAGCGCGTCGCTGCTCGTGTGCATCTCCCTCCCTTCAGGGGAGGGTGGCGCCCGCAGGGCGACGGGTGGGGGTGTTGCGCGCAGCGCATCCTGCAGCGTCGGGCCTAGAACTCGCCTTGCGGCGAACACCCCACCCCAGACCCCACCCCTGAGGGGAGGGAGGTGTTTGATCCTGCTGAATTGAGAGATCCACGCCCGGCACCTCCCACCGTTAGTCCCTCCCCGCCGCACGCGGGGGGAGGGAGATGGCGAGCATCGAGCACTCAGCCATGAAGGGCCAGGACATGCCGCCTATGACGAGGGAGAGCGACCCGCTGCTCGCCACCGCACGACGTCGTCCATCAAAACAGACTCAGCTGCCCCGTTTCCTTCGCGGGCGGCGTGAAGAGGTCTGTGCGCAGGGTCCAGCGGCCGCGGCGGTTGAGGCCGAGGCGCTCGGCGGCTTTCTCGAAGCGGCGGCCGAGCATCCAGGCGTAGGGCCCCACACCGGTCTGCCTCAGGCCCCAGGCGGCATCGTAATCCTTGCCGCCGCGGGTTTCCTGCAGGACCGAGAACACGTGCTTGAGCTTGCCCGGGTAGTGCTCGTTCAGCCAATCGCGCATGAGGTCCTTCAATTCGTGCGGCAGCCGCAGGAGCACGTAGCCCGCCGCGGTCGCGCCCGCATCGCGGCAGGCCTGCAGGATCGCTTCCAATTCGTGCTCGTTCACGGCCGGAACGATGGGCGCGACGAGCACGGTCACGGGGATGCCGGCCTCGGTGAGCTGGCGGATGGCATCGAGACGCCGGGTCGGCGTCGGCGCCCGCGGCTCCATGCGCCGCGAGAGCTTCGGATCGAGCGTCGTGACCGAAATCGCCACCTTGGCGAGGCGGTGCGCGGCCATGGGGGCCAGAATGTCGATGTCCCGCGTTACCAGCGCCGATTTCGTCACGATGCCGACCGGGTGATTCGCGCGCTGGAGCACCTCCAGGATGCCGCGCGTGAGGCGAAGGCGCCGCTCCACGGGCTGGTAGGGGTCCGTGTTGGCGCCAAGCGCGATCGGCTTCGGCTCGTAAGCCGCGGCGCGCAATTCCTTGGCGAGGAGCTCCGCGGCATTGGTCTTGGCAAAAATCTTGGTCTCGAAATCGAGGCCGGGCGAGAGGCCCTGGAAGGCATGGGTCGGGCGCGCGAAGCAATAGGAGCAGCCGTGCTCGCAGCCGCGATAGGGGTTGATGGAACGGTCGAAGCCGATATCGGGCGAATCGTTCTTCGTGATGATCGTGCGCGCACGCTCCACGATGATCTCGGTCTCGAAGGGCGGCAGCGCGTCGTCGAGATCCCATCCATCGTCGAAGCTCTCGCGCTGCACGCCCTCGTAGCGCCCGCCCGGATTGGCGGAGGCGCCGCGGCCGCGCCGGCGTTCGACCTCGACCCTGTAGGCCGGGTCCTCGGCGCGCAGGCGCGCCGCGTTCTCCCTGCTCGGGACGGGGCCCGCCTGCGCCGACCGTTCCCGGGGCGGGATCGAGGCAAGCCCAGGGGGCCTGGAGGCGGCCGCGGGAGGAGGGGTTTTCATGGCGGGCTCGACGGGCGCGTGAGGGCGATGAAGCTTGAGCATTATGGGAACAAAGAGAGAACACTTCAAGCCTTCCCGTGCTCGGGGCGCCTCTTTATGGTGGGCTCATGATCACCGCTCTCGTGCGGGTGGAGGGCGGCGTCGAGGCGCTGGCCGTCACCCTGTCCGCGCTCGTCTCCGCCGTCGCCGAAGGTCTCGTGGCCGATGCGGTCGTGCTCACCTCCCGCGAGGAGCCCGGCATCGTTCGGGTGGCCGATGCGCTGGGCGCCGGCATCGTCGTGCTGAGGGCAGGCGACGATCCCTGGGCCGAGGGGGCCAGGCTCGCCAAGCGCGATTGGGTGCTCTGCCTCGATGCGGGCGACGTGCCCTCCCAGGGCTGGATCCGCGCCGTGGAGCATTTTTTGGCGTTGAGCCCGCCGGAGCGCCGCCTCGGCCGCTTTCCGCGTCGGGCCGGCACCGTGCGGGAGGCGGTAGCCTTGCGCTGGCGCGGCATCGTCGGCCCCGCGGTTCAACCCGGCGACGTGGTGCGCCGCGAGGTGCTGCTTGCGGGCGCGAAGCCCGGGCGCCCGGCCCGCATTCCGGCGGCGATCGAGCGCGATCCGGTGTTCGGCTAGGGCAACGGGAGGGTCCTCCCGCCCACCACTCTCATCCTGAGGAGGCCTGCGGAGCAGGCTGTCTCGAAGGAGGGCTCCAGAACCCACGTTGGCACTGGAAGCCTCCTTCGAGACGCGGCTTCGCCGCTCCTCAGGATGAGGGGGAGGGTGGGAGCGCCGGCGCTGCTCCGCGGCCCTAGGCTGCCGGCGCCTTGGCCTTCCCGCGCTTCAGATGTTCGTCGAGGCGCGGCATGATCTCGACGAAGTTGCAGGGGCGGTGGCGGTAATCAAGCTGGCTCGAGAGAATGCCGTCCCAGGCGTCCTTGCAGGCGCCGGGGGAGCCCGGCAGCACGAAGATGTAGGTGGCGCCCGCCACACCGCCCGTGGCCCGCGACTGCAGGGTCGAGGTGCCGATCTTGTCGTACGAGATGCGGTGGAAGATCGCCGAGAAGCCGTCCATGCGCTTCTCGAACAGGGGCTCGATCGCCTCCGGGGTCACGTCGCGGCCCGTGAACCCCGTGCCGCCCGTGGTGATCACCACGTCGATGGCGGGGTCCGCGATCCAGGCCCGCACCTTCGCGCGGATCTCCTCGACCTCGTCCTGGACGATGGCGCGGTCGCCGAGCCGGTGCCCCGCCTTCGTGAGGCGATCCACCAGGGTATCGCCCGAGCGGTCCTCGGCGAGCGAGCGCGTGTCGGAGACGGTGAGCACCGCAATGGAGAGCGGCACGAAAGGCAGGTTGGTGTCGAGGGGCATCGCGGTCTCGAAGAGGCTCCGGGAGGGCTGAGAGTCGGCAGCCCGGAGCCGGATTGCAAGGGCGGTTCGCGCGTGAGACGCGAGCGGCCCTTGCCGCTGTCGGGCCCCGCCCACCCGTTAACCAATTAGACGGAATTGTGTGGGACGATTGATCGCTTGAGGCGTCTCGACCCGAGCCCACATCAGGCGGTCCCGATGCTCGATTCGCATTCCACCGAAACCGAGTTCCGCATCCTCGCCGACAACGCGCCGGTGATGATCTGGCGTGCCGGCCCCGACAAGCTCTGCGACTGGTTCAACAAGCCCTGGCTCGATTTCACCGGGCGCTCCCTCGAACAGGAGCTCGGGAACGGCTGGGCGGAGCGGGTCCACCCGGACGATTTCGACCGGTGTCTCGCGATCTACACGGGCTCCTTCGACCGCCGCGAGCCGTTCTCCATGGAGTACCGCCTGCAGCGCCACGACGGGGCCTATCGCTGGCTCCTCGACAACGGGCGCCCCTTCTACCGCGAGGGCGTGTTCGCGGGCTATTTCGGCTCCTGCCTCGACGTCACCGAACAGCGCGAGCACCGGGAGCGCCTGGAGCGCCTGGCGGCCGAGCGCGAGGCGCTGCTGCGGGAGGTGCACCACCGGGTCAACAACAACCTCCAGACGCTCTCCGCCATCCTGCGCCTGCGCCGCCGCACCGCCGACGAGGCGAGCCGGTCCATGCTCGACGAGCTCGGCGCCCGCGTCACCGCCATGTCGGCCGTGCAGCGCTACCTGCACAGCGGCGAGGACATGGCCTCGATCTCCGTGCGCGACTTCCTGGCCTCGATCCTCTCCGACATCACGGCGGCCGATCCCGGCCTGCCGACGGCGGACTTCACGGTGACCTTGAGCGAGGCCGCCAATCTCGGTCTCGCGGTGGCCGAGATCGTCGGCCTCATGGATGGTGAGACACCCGAGCTTCGCGTCGGCCTCGACGCCCCGGACCGCATGGTGCTGGTGCAGGGCCGGGCGGGCGGCAGCGACAGCGATTTTCCGCTCCAGCTCGTCCGCGCCTATGCCCGCGCCGCCGGCGCGACGCTGAACGACTTCGCGGACGGGGATGGCACCATTAGGGCCGAGATCCGGCTCGGCGCCGTAGCCGGGGGCCACTAACCCGCGCGGACGCTTACTCGATCACGATCCGCGGCGCCGGGCGGGCGCTGCCGCCGCCCGCAAGCGTGGTCCAGACCTGCGCCGCGATGGCCTTGTAGACCGCCGCGTGAGGTCCGTCCGGGTCGATGGCCACCACGGGGCGCCCCGCATCCGAGGTTTCGCGGATCGTCATGTTGAGGGGCACCTCGCCTAAGAAGGGCACGTTGAGGCGCGTGGCCTCGACCCTGGCGCCGCCATGGCCGAAGATGTGCGAGGTCTCCCCGCAATGGGGGCACACGAAGGTCGCCATGTTCTCCACGATGCCGAGGATCGGGATTTCCACGCGCTTGAACATGGCGACGCCCCGGCGGGCGTCGATGAGGGCGAGGTCCTGGGGGGTCGACACGATCACGGCGCCCGCGAGCGGCGTCGCCTGCGCCATGGTGAGCTGCGCGTCGCCGGTGCCCGGGGGCATGTCGACCACGAGCACGTCGAGCTCGCCCCAGGCGACCTCCCGCAGCATCTGCGTGATCGCCGACATCACCATGGGCCCGCGCCAGATCATGGCGGCGTCCTCGTCCACCATGAAGCCGATGGACATGACGCGGATGCCGTAGCCGTCCATGGGTTCGAGGATGCGACCCTCGAGCACCCGGGGCTTGCCCTGGATGCCGAAGAGCTTCGGGGCGGAGGGGCCGTAGATGTCGGCGTCCAGCAGGCCGACCTTCAGCCCCTGCGCCTGCAGGGCGAGCGCAAGGTTGACGGACGTGGTGGACTTGCCCACGCCCCCCTTGCCGGAGGCGACCGCGATGACGTGGCGGACGCCGGGGATGGCCTGCGCGCGGGAGGTCGGCGCGTTGGCGGGGCGGCCGGGCGTAACGTTCGGGGTGGTGGCCGGGCCCTTGCCGGGCGCCCGGTCGGCGGTGAGGCTTGCGAAGACGCCTTTGACGCCCGGCAGGCCCTGCACCGCGGTCTCGGCCGCCTGGCGCACCCGCTCCATGGCCGCGGCTTCCTGGGGCGCGATGGCGATGGAGAACATCACGCGGCCGGCCTGATCGACCACGACCTCGGAGAGGCGGCCCGACGCCGCGAGATTGGTGCCGCCGGCATCCACCGCCACCGTCGAGAGGGCCTGCAGAACGTGCTCACGGGTGATCGCCACCGAAAACTCCTCAGGTCAGGATGTTGGCGCGTGGATTAAGCGCGTTGGGGAGCGAAGTCACCTGCCGGCTCGTTTTTACAGGCGAAACAGGGATTTGGCGGCCGCTCCGGCTGCGAAACCAAACCTTGTCCTTGCCGTTGTGCTCCCGAAGCCCCGGCGGGCTCGATCGCGCCGCAGGCCGGCCCGCGCCGCCCCCATCCGACAAGGCCGCTTTAGCCAAGGAGACCTCCATGAGCCACGATCACGTTCACAACGATCCGAAGGCCCAGAAGCTTTACGCGATGATCAAGGACGTGAAGTTCGCGATGATGACCACCGTCGACACCGACGGCAGCCTGCATTCGCGGCCGATGTACAACCAGGAGGCGGACGAGCACGGCGATCTGTGGTTCTTCACCAAGATCCAGAGCCCGAAGATCACCGAGATCTCCCGCGACAACGAGGTGAACCTCGCCTACGCGAACCTGGACAGCCAGGATTATGTGTCGGTTTCGGGCAAGGCCGAGATCGTGCGCGACCGCGCCAAGATCCAGGAGAAGTGGTCGGAGGGCATGCGCACCTGGTTCCCGGACGGGCAGGACGATCCGACGATCGCGCTCATCCGCGTCCATCCCGTGAAGGGCGAGTACTGGGACAGCCCGAGCTCAACGCTCGTCCACCTCTACGGCTACGTGAAGGCCGTCGTGACGGGCGAATCCCCGAAGCCGGGTGACCAGGCCAAGGTAAACCTGCGGGGTTGATAGCTCTCCCTCTCCCCGCTGGCGGGGAGAGGGCCGGGGTGAGGGGCCGGTCGGTTGAGCACCGCGCCTCCACCCACCCTCACGTCATCCAACCACATAGCGCACTGCGGCTCGTCTTGCGGTCGCGCCTTTCCGTCCAGCCCCTCACCCTAACCCTCTCCCCGCAGGCGGGGAGAGGGGACACCCCCTAGATGACGCGCCGCGTCCCCTCGGGTAAGGTCGCCGCCCCTTCACGCGGAGAGAGCGGCGATGGTCGACATCGCGACCCGGGTCCATAACCACAACTGGAAGATCGACCCGATCGTGCGGTCCGTGCTCGACACGGACTTCTACAAGCTCCTGATGGCGCAGACGATCTTTCGCCGCCATCGGGACGTGGCCGTGACCTTCGGGATCAAGAACCGCACCACGCGGGTGCGCCTGGCCGACATCATCGACCCCGGCGAACTGCGCGAGCAGCTCGATCACGTGCGCTCGCTCAGGCTCACGCGGGGCGAGTCCACCTGGCTGCGCGGCAACACCTTCTACGGCAAGCGCCAGATGTTCTCGCCCGAGTTCATGGACTGGCTCGAAACTTTCCGCTTCCCGGAATACGCGCTGGAAAAGCAGGACGGGCAATACGTCCTCACCTTCCACGGGCCCTGGATCGAAACCACCATGTGGGAGATCCCGGCGCTCGCGATCCTGAACGAGCTGCGCTCGCGGGGCGTGCTGCAGGATATGGGCAAGTTCGAGCTGCAGGTGCTCTACGCGCGCGCCATGACGCGGGTGTGGGAGAAGATCGAGCGTCTGCGCCGCTTGCCGGACCTCTCCATCGCGGATTTCGGCACCCGGCGCCGCCACAGCTTCATGTGGCAGGATTGGTGTGTGCAGGCCATGATGGAGGGCATGGGGGCGTCGTTCCTCGGCACGTCCAACTGCCTCATCGCCATGCGCCGCGAGGTCGAGGCGGTGGGCACCAACGCCCACGAACTCCCCATGGTCTATTCCGCGCTCGCCGACAGCGACGAGGAGCTCGCGGGGGCGCCCTACCAGGTGCTGGCCGACTGGCAGGAGGACTACGAGGGCAATCTGCGCGTCATCCTTCCCGACACCTACGGGACCACGAACTTCCTCAAGAATGCGCCCGATTGGGTGTCGTCCTGGACCGGCATCCGCATCGATTCCAAGGACCCGATCGAAGGCGGCGAGGAGGCGATCGACTGGTGGCTCTCACGCGGGCAGGATCCGCGCCAGAAGCTCGCGATCTTCTCCGACGGCCTCGACGTCGATCTCATTGAGGATATCCACCGCCATTTCCGGGGCCGCATGCGCATCGGCTACGGCTGGGGCACGCTGCTCACCAACGACTTCCGCGGCCTGGAGCCGGGGGGCGGCCTCGATCCGATCTCCATCGTCTGCAAGGTGATCTCGGCCAACGGACGCCCGGCGGTGAAGATCTCCGACAACCCCACGAAAGCAATGGGGCCGAAGGCCGAGGTGGAGCGCTACAAGCGCGTGTTCGAGGTGGGCGTGCAGACCGCGCAACCGGTGCTCGTCTGATCGAGCGCCCGACCCGGGGAAGCCTCTCGGTCACGCCGTCCCGCACGAAATTTTCGGGAGGCGGCGAAGTGTCGTGAGGCTGTCATTACGTCCTGTGACCTCAGCGATCCGTCAGCACCGACGCTGACTGCTTCATCGGAGCGCTGTGATGCCTGAGACGCACGACAACGAGATTCGCGGGCTTTCCTTGGACGAGATGGAGGCCGTCGGCGGCGGCTGGCCGAAGTGGCTCGAGCGCATGTTCGGCGGCGGCAGCACGAAGACGCCGGGCCAGATGACCGCCGACACCAAGAAGGATTGGCCTCCCGGCAGCCACTGGACCGATCACAACTAAGCAACGGTCCGGAGAGCCGGCTGCGCTCATCCGCAGCCGGCACCGGGCTCCCGCTGCCGCGGTGCTTTATGGGCTCATCCGCCGAAAGCGGCCGGCGTAGATCGTCGCCCACCTTTTACCGGTCACGAAGAAGAGGTCGGCGGCCGCGTGATGCGCGATGCCGTTGAGCACATTGTTGTTGGGGTCTTTCGCGATCTCCGCCCGCTCGCGCTCGCTCATTTGCCCTTGCAGGAAGCTCAAATCGCTGAAGGCGTCGATGCAGCCGGTGGCGAGATCCACCCGGATGATGGTCCAATCGCCCCAGAGATTCGCGTAAACCTTGCCGCCCACGAATTCGAGTTCGTTGATGCCGCGGATCTGCGCGGGCACGGCGGAGCGGACCGGAATGGTGCGCTTCGTCGCGAATGTCTGCGGATCGGCGATGAACAGCGAATTGCTGCCGTCGCTGAAGATGAGATCCGTGCCGTCGTTGGCGAGGCCCCAGCCCTCCCGCTCGTTTCTCATCTCGCGGACGAGGCTGCCCTGCAGGTCGCGCACGAAAACCTTGCGGTCTTGCCAGGTGAGCTGGAAGAGCTGGCCTTTGAGGATCGTGACCCCTTCGCCGAAAACGGCGGTGCCGACATCCGTGAGACGCCGCACGGCGCCGGTGTGCGGATCGATGAGGTTGAGGCGCGTCGAGCCGCCGAGGCTGCCGGTGCCCTCGAACAACACGCCGTTGCGGTATTCGAGCCCCTGCGTGAAACCCGTCTCGCTGCGCTCGATCTTGCGCTGCACCTCGAAGCGCAGAGGTTCGGGCGCCGGGCAGGTGAACTGCGCCAGGGACGGGCCGGCGGAGGCAAGCAGCAGGGCCGCAAAGGGAAACAGGCGGCTCCGAAGCCGGAGCTTTGAGACGATCATGGCCTCTCTCATCGAGGGTGCGGAGTTCGGATCAAGGTAAGCCTCCTGCGCCCAAAGGCGAGCCCGGCAACGGGCCGCATGGCAGCCCCGAATTCTCCCGGCTGGATCGGCCGCCCGCAGGCGCCTAAAGCAGGGCGACCCGATCGCATTGCCGAGCCGCCGCCATGACAGTCTCTTTCAAGGACCATTTCTCCACCCGCTCGGCCGATTACGCGGCCTATCGCCCGACCTATCCGATGGCGCTCGTGGACGCGTTGGCGGAGGCCTGCGTCGGCACCGAGGATGCCCTCGACGTGGGCTGCGGCACGGGGCAGCTCTCGGTTCTCCTCGCCCGCCGGTTCGGCCGAGTGATCGCCACCGATGCGAGCGCGAAGCAGATCGAGGCAGCGGACCCCCGCGACGGCGTGGAATACCGCATCGCGTCTGCGGAAGAGAGCGGATTGCCGGATGCTTCCGTCGATCTCGTGGTGGCCGCCCAAGCCGCGCACTGGTTCGATCTGCCGGCGTTCTATCGGGAAGCGCGGCGCGTCGGCCGTCCGGGCGCCGTGATCGCGCTCGTCACCTACGGCGTGCTGGAGGTGGACGCGGCGATCCGCGAGCCCGTGCGCCACTTCTACTATGACGTCATCACCCCCTATTGGCCGCCGGAACGCCGGCACGTGGAGGAGGGCTACCGCTCCTTCGATTTCCCCTTCCCGCCCGTGGCCCTGCCCGCTCTCGCGATCGAGGTGCAATGGCGCCTTGAAGACCTTCTCGGCTATGCCGACACCTGGTCGGCCGTGCGGGCGCTGGAGAAGGCGGTTGGGCGCGGACCGGTGGAGCGTTTCGCCAAGGACCTCGCGGCCGCTTGGGGCGACCCCGAGCAGCGGCGCCTTGTCCGCTTCCCGCTGTCCGTGCGCGCGGGGCGCCTGAACGTTTAGGCGCGAGCCGCGCGTTCGAGAAAAGGCAGGAGGGCCGCCAGCGTTTCCTCCGGCTTCTCCTCGGCGAGGTAGTGGCCGCAATCGATAGCCTGACCTTCCGCGTTCCCGGCCCAATAGCGCCAGACGGCGAGCACGTCGTAGAGCTTGCCCACAAGACCTTGGGCGCCCCAGAGGGCCAGCACCGGACACGCGATGCGGCGGCCGGCCTCGCGGTCCGCTGCATCGATGGCGCAGTCGAGGGTGGCGCCGGCGCGGTAATCCTCGCACATGGCGTGGATGGTGGCCGGATCGTGGAAGCAGCGGCGGTATTCCGCGAGCGCTTCAGGGGCGAACCTCTCCCGGCCCTGGCGCAGATAGAAGGTGTCCGGATCGGCGCCGATGAGGCGCTCGGGGAGAGGATGGGCCTGGGCCAGAAAGAACCAGTGGAAATAGCCCATGGCGAAGGCCTGGTCCGTGCGCTCGAAATGTTCGAGCGTCGGCAGGATGTCGAGCACGGCAAGCGCCGTGACCCGTTCGGGATGATCGAGCGCGAGGCGATAGGCCACGCGCCCGCCGCGGTCGTGGCCCACCACCGCGAAGCGCTCGTGGCCGAGGCCCCGCATCACCGCGACGCAATCCCGCGCCATGGCCCGCTTGGAATAGGGCTCGTGGTCGTCCGTCGTCGGCGGCTTCGCGCTGTCGCCGTAGCCGCGCAGGTCCGGGCACACCACCGTGTAGTCCTGCGCGAGGCGCGGCGCGATGCGGTGCCACATTGCGTGGGTCTGCGGGTGGCCGTGCAGCAGCAGCAGGGGAGAGCCACTGCCGCCGTGGCGGAGCGCGATTCTCGCTTCGGGAGTGTCGATTGTCGTGCGCGTGAAACCCTCGAACATCAGTCCCTCACCCATCGCTTCGACCTGAGTTCGCGCAAGCCCTCGACCATCAGTCTCTCACCAGTTCCATGCGGTTCACGTCCACCATGCCGAGATCGCTGATCTTCAGGTGCGGGATCACGGGGAGCGGCAGGAACGCCACCTGCAGGAAGGGCTCGGCGAGCGTCACGCCGAGACCCTTGGCGGCTTCCCGCAGGGGGTGGAGCGCGTCGCGCACGGCTTCGTACGATCGATCGCTCATGAGGCCCGCGATGGGCAGGGGGAGCTCGGCCCGCACGGCGCCGTCGGAGACCACCACAAAGCCGCCCTGGATCTCGCGCAGGCGGTTCACCGCGGCCGCCATGTCGGGATCGCTCGCGCCCACCACGCAGATGTTGTGGCTGTCGTGGCCGACCGAGGACGCAATGGCGCCGCGCTGCATCCCAAAACCCTTCACAAAGCCGCGGCCGATGTTGCGGTTGATGCCGTGCCGCGCCACCACCGCGACCTTCACGACATCCCGAGCGAGGTCGATCCCCTGCGCTCCGTCGCGGACGGGGAGGGCGAGGCGCAGGTGCTCGGTGATGATCTTGCCCGGGATCACGCCGATCACATGGGCATCGCCCGCCGACGCCGGGACGCGGAAATCGCTCGCTGCTACGGGGTCGAGCTTGACGCTGTTCAGACCCACCGGCGCGACGCTCCCGCGGGCGGCGAACAAGGCCTCGTCCACGAGCCGCCCGCCGGCGATCACGTCCGAGACCGCGCAGGTTTCGAGATCGTCGAGCAGCACGATGTCGGCGCGCTTGCCCGGGGCGATCATCCCGCGATCCTTGAGCCCGAAGGCCTGGGCCGCCGACAGCGACGCCGCGCGGTAGGCCGCGAGGGGATCGCAGCCGAGGCGAACGAGCTCGCGGATCATGAAGTCGAGGTGGCCCTCTTCCGCGATATCCAGCGGATTGCGGTCGTCGGTGCAGAGCGCCAGGAACGGGGCATGCGCCAGGGTGAGCAGCGGTGCGAGGGCGTGCAGGTCCTTCGAGACCGAGCCCTCGCGGATGAGCACATGCATGCCCTTGCGGATCTTCTCCAGCGCCTCCTCGGCCGTCGTGGTCTCGTGGTCGGTGCGGATGCCGGCCGCGAGATAGCCGTTGAGGTCGAGCCCGCGCACGAGGGGCGCGTGGCCGTCGATATGCCCGCACGCGAAGGCCTCCACCTTGGCGAGGCAGGCCGGGTCGGCGGCGAGGAGGCCTGGGAAATTCATGAACTCGGCGAGGCCGATCACCTTCGCGTGGTCGCGGTAGCGGACGAGGTCGGCGGCCTCGATGCGGGCGCCCGCGGTTTCGAGATGCGTAGCGGGCACGCAGCTCGAGAGCTGCACCCTGAGATCCATGGCGGTGTGGCCGGCGCATTCGAGGAAGTAGTCGAAGGCCGCGGTGCCGATCACGTTCGCCATCTCGTGCGGGTCGCAGATCGCGGTGGTGACCCCGTGGGGCAGGACGCAGCGGTCGAATTCGAGCGGCGTGACCAGGGACGATTCCACATGGAGGTGGGTGTCGATGAACCCCGGCACCGCGATGCGCCCGCGCCCCTCGACCGTGCGGAGGCCGCGATAGGAGCCGTAGGTGCCGACAATAGTGTCCCCGCACAGCGCGATGTCGGTGCGGACCAACTCGCCCGTGACGAGATCGAGGAGGCGCACGTCCCGGACGACGCAATCGGCAGGAGCCGTGCCGCGGCCTTGGGCGATGCGCTTCGTGAGGGCTGCGGCGTCAGGCTCGACGGTCATCGGGGCTCCGGATCAGGCCCGCTGCGCGGGAGGGGCTCGAGGCGACTGTACGGCGGGGCGCGACCGCCGCAAAGCCTGGCCGCAGGAGGGGGAATTAAGTCTGCGTGCCCAAGGGCTTACCTGACGCAGGTTCGATCCGGACCGGTCTTGCACCGGGCCCGGCCCATCCACACATATCCCTTGTTGCGCCGTCACGGTGGAAGGCGCTGGAGGATCCATTGAGAATGCACGCGTCTCGTACCTCTGCTTTCGAAGCCTTGAAGGCGGTAGGCCCGACCCAAGCGGATTCCCTCGCCCGCATTACGGCGCTGACGAAGCTCCTCGACAGCGCCTTCGTGATCCCCGGCACCAACCGTCGCGTCGGCCTCGACGCGGTGATCGGCCTCGTGCCGGGCATCGGCGATGCAATCTCCACGCTTCTTGCGAGCTACATCATCTGGGAGGCGCGCCAGCTCGGCCTGCCGCGCTGGAAGATCGCGCGCATGATGGGCAACGTGGCGATCGATACCGCCATCGGCGCCATCCCCGTGGCCGGCGACGCGTTCGACCTGTTCTTCAAGGCGAACGAGCGGAATCTTCGCATCATCCACGACCATATCGGCAAGAAGCACGGTCCGCGGGAGATCGACGGCACCGCGACGCGGATCGGCGAGCGGTAGCCTCCGTTCCTCTCCCCCGGAGGGAGAGGGACAGCATGGCGTGAGCCATGCAGGGAGAGGGGGCCGTGAGTTCCACCCCGGTCATGACCGTCCTCGGGCTCGACCCGAGGATCATCCCGGCCATCCACGTCTTTGTACCCGTCCCAAGTCATGGATGCCCGGACCAAGTCCGGGCATGACGGCGTGTGTTCCGGAGCAATGAGAGCGACATTCCCCCTCTCCCCGCCAGCGGGGAGAGGAGTTCACCGATGACTCGAGATGAACTGCTTGAAGCGTTCCGATTTCGGGGCGCCGAACACGTCTCCAGGCGCGCCCTCTTCCTCCACCATGCCCTGGTGCAGGAACACCACGCGGCTCGACACGTCGCGGGCGAATCCCATCTCGTGGGTCACGACCAGCATGGTGCGCCCCTCTTCCGCGAGTGAGCGCATCACCCGCAAGACCTCGCCGACCAGTTCCGGATCGAGGGCCGAGGTCGGCTCGTCGAAGAGCATCACGTCGGGCCGCATGGCGAGCGCCCGGGCGATCGCCGCCCGCTGCTGCTGGCCGCCGGAGAGGTGGGCGGGATAGTGGTTGCGCTTGTCCGCGATGCCCACCTTGGCGAGGAGCGCCTCCGCTTCCGCCACGCATTCCGCCTTCGGGCGGCGCTGCACATGCAGGGGCGCCTCGATCACGTTCTCCAGCACGGTCATGTGGGACCAGAGATTGAAGCTCTGGAACACCATGGCGACCCGCGAGCGGATGCGGTCCACCTGCGCGCGGTCGGCGGGCTCCATGCGGCCGCGGCGCTGGCGCAGGCCGATGGCCTCGCCGCCGATGCGGATCTCGCCGGAATCCGGCACCTCCAGCATGTTGATGCAGCGGAGCATCGTGGATTTGCCGGAGCCCGAGGCGCCGAGGATCGAGATCACGTCGCCGGTGCGTGCGGAGAGCGACACGCCCTTCAGCACCTGGAGCGAGCCGAAGCTCTTGCGCAGGTTTTGCACCGAGACGGCGGGGGTTTCCGTTGAAGCCGCAGACGACACGAACGACTCCACTACACGTGCGCCGCCGCGGCGGGCGGGGATTGGATGAGAGGCGCTTGGCGCAGATGCGGCGAGAGCCAGTATTCGAGCGCCGCGATGACCCGCGTCACGAGGAAGTTCAGGATGAGGTAGATGGCGCCCGCCACGATGAAGATCTCGACGGCGCGGAAGGTCTGCGAGATGAGCTTGTGGGCGATGCCGGTGACTTCCATCATGGTCACGATGGAGGCGAGCGAGGTGGCCTTCACCATGAGGATGATCTCGTTGCCGTAGGCCGGCAGGGCCTGGCGCACCGCGATCGGGAACACGATGCGGCGAAAGAGCAGGAAGCCGGACATGCCGCAGGCCCGAGCGGCCTCGACCTGGTTGTAGGGCACCGCCTGCAGGCCCCCACGGATGATCTCGCTCGCATAGGCGGCGGTGTTCAGCGTCAGGGCCAGGAGCGCGCACCAATAGGGCTCGCGGAAGAAGACCCACAGGCCCCAGGCCTGCAGCGTCGGCCGGAACTGCCCGAGGCCGTAATAGATGAGGAAGATCTGCACGAGCAGCGGCGTGCCGCGGAAGACGAACACGTAGGAGCGGGCGAACCAGTCGAGCGGCGGCACGCCGGACATGCGCATCAGCGCCAGCGCCAGCGCGACGACGGCGCCGAGCGCCACCGACGAGGCCGCGAGGTTGAGGGTGAGGGGGAGCCCGGCGAGGAGCGCCGTGAAGGTTTCCCCCATGAAGGCGAAATCCATCAGGCCGCCCCCGTGCTCGGGGTGAGGGCGCGATTGTGCGCCGGGTTGCGACGAGCCATCAGGCGGCCCTCCGCACGCCGCGCAGCGAGTACGTCTCCGCGCGCTGGAACAGGAGGGTCGAAACCCAGGTGATCACGAGGTAGATCGCGGCGGCCGTGAGGAAGAAGTCGAAGGGGCGGCGCGTCGAGCCGGCGGCGATGTTGGATTGGCGCAGGAGCTCCACGAGGCCCGTCACCGAGATGAGCGCGGATTCCTTCAACACCAGCTGCCACACGTTGCCGAGGCCCGGGATCGCGTAGCGCAGCACCTGCGGGGCGATGATGCGGCGGAACATGAGGAAGCGGTGCATGCCCACCGATTTCGCGGCCTCGATCTCGCCCCGGCTCACGGTCTGGAAGGCACCGCGGAACACCTCGGCCTGATAGGCCGCGGACACCACGCCGATGGCGACCGCGCCCGTCGCGAAGGCCGGCAGGCCGATGAAGCCGTCGTAGCCGAAGAGGCTCCCGATCTTGCCCAACACGGCGCTGCCGCCGAAGTAGAACAGGTAGATGACGAGAAGGTCCGGGATGCCGCGCAGCACGGTGGTGTAGCCGTCGGCGAGCGCGCGGACCACGAGGCCGCCCGCGATCTTCCCCCAGGCGATGAGGCTGCCGAAGAGGGCGCCGAGAACGAAGCCGCAGGCCGCCACGGCCAGCGTCATCCCCGCCGCCCGCAGCAGGGAAAACCCCCAGCCATTGGGCCCGAAGCCGACGAGCTCGAAATAACTCAGTTGCTGCACGACGCGGCTCTAACTCCCTCTCCCCGCAAGCGGGGAGAGGGCAGGGGTGAGGGGCTGGTCGGTTGATCTCATGGCGTCCGACAGCTGCAATCCATTGAAGAGTGTTTCCAGCACGCCGTCCATGTTCTCGTAGACCTCGGCGTTGGTGAAGCGAACCACCTTGTAGCCTTCCCGCTCAAGAAAGGCAGTGCGGCGCGCGTCGTAAGCCTTTTCCTCATCGGTGGAATGGGTTGCGCCATCCACTTCGACGATCAGGCGGTGCTCCCGACAGAGGAGATCCACGAAGTAGGGACCGACCGGCTCCTGCCGGACGAACTTGCAGCCGGCAAGCTGGCGGTTGCGGAGCTTCGACCAGAGCCTCCGCTCGGCCTCAGTCTGATACCGGCGGAGCGCTCGCGAGCGGCGAGCTTCAGGGATGCGGATGCCGCGCATGATGGGTTCGGCAATGACCATCGAGCTCTTCCGACCGGCCCCTCACCCCAACCCTCTCCCCGCATGCGGGGAGAGGGAGTAGGACTAGCGGGGACGAAGCGGCTTTAAGCTTGCGGCGTGGCGTCGATCTTGAACCACTTCTCCGACAGCTTCTTGAGCGTGCCGTCGGCGATCACGGCCTTGATGGCCTCGTCGAAGAGGGCCTTGAGCTCCGGGTCGTCCTTACGCATGCCGACCGCCACGCCGCGGCCGAGCACGTCGCCGCGCATGCCGGTGCCGGCGATCACCATGTCCTTGAACTCGGGCTTCTCCTTCGTGGCGGCCAGCGCCCCGTGGCCCGCGAAGATCGCGTCGAGGCGACCGGCCGAGAGGTCGAGGTCGTGCTGCTCGGTGGTCTTGTATTCGCGGATGGTGATCGTGTCCTTGAGGTACTTCTCCAGGAACTGCGAGTTCACCGTGGAGGTCTGCACGCCCACGGTCTTGCCCTTGAGCAGGGGCTTCCAGGCCTCGATCGCCTTCTTGGCGCCCTCGGGGTCCTTCTCGAAGCTGATCGTCGAGCCCGTGCCGGGGAGCTTCGCCAGGGGCGAGTCCTTCATCACGCCCCAGCCGTGGGGGGTGGCGGCATAGGGCGCCGAGAAGTTGATCACCTCGAGCCGCTTATCCGTGATGTTCATGCCCGCCATGATGGCATCGTACTTCTTGGCCTGAAGCGCGGGGATGATGCCGTCCCAATCCTGGGCCACCACCTCGCACTTCACCTTGGCGCGGTTGCAGAGCTCGTTGGCGAGCTCGATCTCGAAGCCGTCCAGCTTGCCGCCGGGACCGGTGAAGTTCCACGGGGCGTAGGCACCTTCCGTGGCGATCTTCACGGTCTCCCACTTCTTGCCCTGGGCGGCAGCGCCCGTGATCGCGAGGCCCGCGCCGATGACGGCCAGCGTGATGGTCTTGATGAACGTCATGCCTGTTCCCCTGTTCGTCGCCGCGCCCGAGCAGCCTTGAGGCGAGGAGGTGAGCCCTCCCGATGGGCTGAGCTAATCCGCAAAGGCGCCGGCTGCGCAAGCCCCGGGGCGGCCGAATTTGCGGCGCCTGCGGCTAAAATGCGAACGGGCGCGGTGGTGCCGCGCCCGTTCATTGAGCATTGCGCCCGAAGATCAGCTCTGAGGGGTCAGATCGCTCTTGAACCACTTCTCCGAGATTTTCTTCAGCGTGCCGTCTGCGATCACGGCCTTGATGGCGTCATCGAACATCGCCTTGAGTTCGGCGTCGTCCTTGCGCATGCCGACGCCGACGCCGCGGCCGAGCACGCCGCCCGTGAAGCCCGGGCCCACGATGGCGTAATCCTTAAACTCCGGCTTCTCGAGGGTGCCGCGCAGGGTCGCGGAATCGGCCAGGATGCCGTCGATGCGGCCGGCGGCCAGATCGAGGTCGTGCGCTTCCGTGGTCTTGTACTCGCGGATTTCGGCCACGCCCTTGAAGTACTTCTCGGCAAAGTTCGCGTGGGTGGTGGAGCCCTGCACGCCGATGGTCTTGCCCTTCAGCAGCGCCTTCATGGCGTCGATGGCCTTCTGGGCGTCCGCCTCCTGGGTGTTGAGGCTGAAGCGCTGGCCCGTGCCCGGCATCTTGGCGAGGTCCGAGGTCTTGGGCACCGCCAGGCCGTTGGGGTCGTTGGCGTAGGAGGCCGAGAAGTTGATCACCTCCAGGCGCTTATCGGTGATCGACATGCCCGCCATGATGGCGTCGTACTTCTTGGCCTGGAGCGACGGGATGATGCCGTCCCAATCCTGGGCCACGATCTCGCACTTCACCTTCATGCGGCTGCACAGCTCGTTGGCGAGGTCGATCTCGAAGCCTTCGAGCTTGCCGCCGGGCGCCGTCATGTTCCAGGGCGCATAGGCACCCTCGGTGGCGATCTTCACGGTCTCCCATTTCTTGCCCTGCGCGGCCGCGCCGCCGGCGGCGAGAGCCGTTCCGAGAAGAGCAAGGCCCAGGGCCTTCAGGATTTTCATGGCAGTTCCCTTATGTCTGGCGCGGCCCTTGGGCAGGCCGCTGATTGCACGCGGCGGCGCCGGGGGCAGCCGCTGCGGGAGCGCTCAGTAACCCGAAAAGGGCCCGAAAGAGCAAGCCCCCGCTCAGGCGCGGCGGGCCGATCCCCTCCATTGGGTGCCCCGATCTTGGGTGCGAGCATGCCCCATTGCGGACACCGGCAGGCTTGATAACGTGGGGTCCTCCTGATGGGGCAACGGTTTAGCAACCATCTCGCCCCCATCTTCCGTGACCTCCAAGGGCCCGATGCCTCCTCGATGACTGACGCGCTGCCGCCTCCGATGCCCGAGGTCGGGCCTTCCAGGGGCCGGACCATGCGGAGCTTTGGGCGCTTTTCCGGCGGCTGGTGGCGCGGGACGACAGCCCGGCGGGCCTGGATGCTCACCGCGGCGCTCGGCGCCATGCTCGTCCTCAACATCGGCGCCAACCTCGCGGTGAACCGCTGGAACCGGCTGTTCTTCGATGCCCTGGAGCAGCGCGACAGCTCGACCCTCGTCCTCGCGGTCGGCGCCTTCGCGGGCCTCGTGGTGTTCGTGGCGGCGGTGGGTGTCGGCATCGTGGTGACCCGCGAAACCCTGCAGGTGCGCTGGCGCGAATGGCTCGTTGGGCGTCTCATCGACGTGTGGACCGCCCGCAAGCGCTTCTACCGCTTAAGCCTCGCCCGGACCGAGCCCGCCAACCCGGAATACCGCATCGCCGACGACAGCCGCATGGCCACGGAGCCGGTGGTGGATTTCGCCATCGGTCTCTTTCACGCGCTCCTGACCGCGCTCGCCTTCATCGGCATCCTCTGGTCGGTGGGGGGCTCGATCACGGTGCCCGTGGGCGGCACCACGATCACGATCCCGGCCTACATGACCGTTGCCGCGCTCGTTTACGGCATCGTGGCTTCGGTGCTCACCGTACGGGTCGGGCGGCCGTTGATGCCGGGCGTGGTGCGCAAGAACGAGGCCGAGGCGAAGCTGCGGTTCGAGTTGACCCGTCTGCGCGAGAACGCCGAAAGCGTCGCCCTCGTTGGCGGCGAGCGCGACGAGCGGACGCTCCTGTCCTCCACCTATTCGGTCCTCGTGGGCCGCTGGCTCCATGTGGTGGGGCTTCATGCCCGCCTCACCTGGATCACCAATGCCAGCGGCGCCATGGTGCCGGTGATCCCGCTTCTGCTCGCCACCCCGAAATACCTGTCAGGCGAACTCTCGCTCGGCGCCGTGACCCAATTGGCCGCGGCCTTCGCCCAGGTGCAGGTCGCCATCGCCTGGCTCGTCGACAACTACAAGGCCGTGGCGCAATGGCAGGCCTCGGCCGAGCGCGTGATGGCGGTCGTGGACGCGGTCGAGGATCTCGAATCCGACCTCCCCGAGGGCCAGAACGGCATCGAACTCGCGGAGCATCCGGACGGCGGCATCGTGCTGGAGGGCCTCACCGTCACGGACCGCGCCGGGCGGGTGCTCATCGACGGAGCGGACATCTCCATCCCGCGCGGCGAGAAGGTGCTGATCACGGGCGAGTCCGGCATCGGCAAGAGCACGCTCACCCGCGCCATTGCGGGGCTGTGGCCCTGGGGCCGGGGCCGCGTGACGCTTCCCGGCGCCGTGGCCTTCGTGCCGCAGCGGCCCTACCTGCCGCTCGGAACGCTGCGCAGCGCGCTGCTCTACCCCGCCACCGATCTCGCGATCCCGGACGCGGCGATCGCCGCCATGCTGGAGCAATGCGGCCTGCCCCAGCTCGCCTCCCGCCTCGACGCGGTGGAGCGCTGGGATCAGATCCTTTCCGCCGGCGAGCGCCAGCGCCTGGCCTTCGTGCGCCTGTTCCTGCAGCGGCCGGGCGTGGTCATCATGGACGAGGCGACCTCGGCCCTCGACGAGGTGAGTCAGGCGCGGCTCATGCTGCTGCTCCGCACGCTTCTGGCCGAAACCACCGTGATCTCCATCGGCCACCGGCCGGGTCTGGAGCCCTTCCACGACCGCAGCTTCGGATTGCTCCGGGGCGAAAACGGCGCGCGGCTCACGGATCTCGGGCCCGCCCAGCCGACGCGGCGCAAGACAGGCTCGAAGACCGGGTCCAAGAGTGCCGGCGGCGCCCGCGCGCTTCGCGCCACATCCTAAAAACCCTTGTGACTTGAGGAAACGCCCATGACCGCGCAGCCGGTGAAGACGCCCGCTACCACTCCTTCCGCGCAGCCCACGCAGCCGGCGCTGCATTTCTGGGATGCCTATTGGGATCTGCGCGTGAAGGAATGCCCCTGCGACGTGCATTTCGTGCAGTGGCTCGACGCCAACCGCATCACGCATTCCACGATCTACCATTTCGGCACCGGCGGGCACCACTTCGTCGGCATCGAATGCGCCAAGCCCGAGCGCCAGAACGCGGTGCTCGGCATCACGGCGGCGCCGCAGGAATACGAGACCTACGTGAAGCTCGCGATCGAGCGCCCGGACGTGCTGCGCCACTACAATGCGGTGTTCGGGGACATCTATCTCCTGAACGAGAAGATGCTGCCCACCTTCGACGTCGTGACCCTGTTCCACCTCTGCGAGTTCCGCGGCGAGAAGAACGACGCCTACGGGGCGCTCACGGATCTGGAGGTCGCGAACCTCCTCACCGACAAGACGCGGCCCGGCGGCCACATCTTGTTCTATCCGGGCTCCTTCGCCTTTGATCGCGCCGATCACAGCGCCAAGGACGTGATCGCGGAATGGGAGAAGGGGCGCGACGTGGAGCGCGTCGGGACGTTCGAGACGCTGCTCGTCTACCGCAAGCGGTCGTAGGGCGCGTCTTTTCGCTTCGGCGGAACGAAGGCCAGTCGGCCGGGCTCCCACGTCTTTCTCCTCTCCCCGCAGGCGAAGCAAGCCCGAAGGGCGGGGGTGAGGGGGGCTCTCAGGATAGAGCTCCACCTTGATACTCCCCCTCTCCCCTTCTTCTCTCCCCGCGGGGGGAGAGAAGAAGGGGAGAGGGTGGGCCTAGACCACCCGAACGCTGATCTCGCCCAGGCCCTCGATGGAGCCCACCATGGTCTGGCCGCGCTGCACCGCGCCGACGCCTTCGGGGGTCCCCGAGAAGATCACGTCGCCGGGCTGCAACTCGAAATACTGCGAGAGATAGGCGACCTGCTCGGCCACGGACCAGATCATGTCGGCGAGGTCGGCCTGCTGCTTCACGGCGCCGTCGACGGCGAGCGCGATGCGGCCCTTGCCCGGATGGCCGATCGCGGCCGCCGGATGCAGAGGGCCGACGGGGCCCGAGAGATCGGCGCCCTTGGCGAGTTCCCAGGGGCGGCGGAGCGCCTTGGCGTCGTCCTGCAGGTCGCGCCGGGTCATGTCGAGGCCGACCGCGTAGCCGAACACATGGTCGAGCGCCTGCTCGACCGGGATGTCGCGCCCGCCCCGGTGGAGCGCCGCCACCATTTCGATCTCGAAATGGTAGTTCTGGGTCCGCGGCGGATAGGGGTGGTCCACGGTCTCGCCGGCGGGCACCACCTGGAGGGCGTCCGCGGGCTTCGAGAAGAAGAAGGGCGGCTCCCGGGTCGGATCGCCGCCCATCTCCCGGGCGTGGGCGGCATAGTTGCGCCCGACGCAATAGACGCGGCGGATCGGGAAGCGGGCGTCGCTCCCGACGATGGGCAGGGACGGGATCGCGGGAGCGGGAATGACGAACTGCATCGGAAGCCTTTTGGGATCGCCCGGCTGCTGTAGCAGAGACGGGCCGCGTCGGAACAGCCCGTCGGGTTCTCGGCCCTCGAACAACCCGACGGCTTCTGCTTTCCTAGAGTAGCGGCTCAGAAGAGCCCGACGGCTCCGGCGATGACGATGTAGCGGAGGCCCTTGGCGATGGCGACGAGGACGATCACGAGGGGGAGCGGCGCCCGCATGACGCCCGCCACGATGGTGAGCGGATCGCCGATGAGGGGCACCCAGGACATCAGGAGGGTCCAGACGCCCCATTTGCGATAGACTTCCGAGTAGCGCTCGAACTTCTCGGGCTTCACGGGAAAGCGCGGGTGATCGCGGTAGGAGGCGAAATAATAGCCGATCGCCCAGTTGAGCACGCTGCCGCACACATTGCCCAGGGTCGCGACGCCCACCGCAACCGCGGTCGAGGCCGTTCCCGCCGTCAGCACGAGGATGAGCGCGGCCTCCGAGGTGCCGGGCAGGATCGTGGCTGCCAGGAAGGCGGAGGCGAACAACCCGATGAGTTCGCCGACGATTCCGATCTCCATCCGCTGCCTTTCCTTGCTGCCTGTCGGGCTCTCGCGAATCGCAGGGCCCTTGCGGTCCGCCTCTGAAGGGGCAAAGACTGAACGGCCACAAGTGGTTTCCGTCGCAATTGGCGGTATCGGTGGCCCTGATCGGCGGCCGGCGCGCTGCGACGCCCTTGGGAAAGGGAGAGAATGACCGTTCACGCCCCACCGCCCGACACCCTCTTGGCCGTGCTCCAGGCCCGGCTCGGCGCGGCCCACGTGCTCACCGCCGAGACCGACCTTGCGGGCCACATCGTCGAGGCGCGCGGGCTCTACCGGGGAACGACTACGGCAGTGGTGCGCCCCGGCAGCACCGAGGAGGTGGCGTTCGTGGTGCAGGAATGCGCCAGCGCCGGCGTGCCGATCGTGCCCCAGGGCGGCAATACGGGGCTCGTCGGCGGCGGCGTGCCCCATGGGGGCGTGGTGCTCTCGCTCGCACGGCTCGACCGGGTGCGGGAGGTCGATGCGGTGAACGCGACGCTCACCGTGGAGGCCGGGTGCATCCTCAAAAATGTGCAGGAGGCGGCCGATCGGGCCGACGCCCTGTTCCCGCTCTCGCTCGCTTCGGAGGGCTCCTGCCGGATCGGCGGCAATCTTGCCACCAATGCGGGCGGCACCGCGGTCCTGCGCTACGGCAATGCCCGCGATCTCGTGCTTGGGCTTGAAGTGGTGCTGGCCGACGGGCGGATCTGGAACGGGCTGAAAGGTCTGCGCAAGGACAACTCCGGCTACGATCTGAAGGATCTCTTCATCGGCTCCGAAGGCACGCTCGGCATCATCACGGCCGCGGTCCTGAAGCTCTTTCCCAAACCGCGCCAGCGGGTCACGGCCTTCGTGGGCCTTGCCTCGCCCCAGGACGCGCTCCTCCTGTTCGAGCGCCTGCGCGCCGGCGCGGGCGAGGCGCTCACGGCCTTCGAGTACCTGCCGCGCTTCGGCCTCGCCATCGTTCTGAAGCACGGCGCCGGCACGGTCTTGCCGCTCGAGGGTGAGCACGAGGCTTATGCCCTCATCGAGTTCACCTCGCCCCAGGCCGACGCCGATCTGCAGGGGCTTCTCGAGACGCTGCTTGGCGCCGCCATCGAGGATGGCCTCGTAGCCGATGCCACCATCGGCGCAAGCGAAGCCCAGAACCGGGCGCTCTGGCATCTGCGCGAGAGCCTCTCGGAGCTGCAGAGGCACGAGGGCGGCTCGATCAAGCACGACGTGGCCGTGCCGGTCTCCCGCGTCGCCGAGTTCATCACCGTGGCGAGCGCGGCCTGCGAGGTCGCCATGCCGGGCGTGCGCGTCCTCGCCTTCGGGCATTTCGGCGACGGCAACATCCACTTCAACCTGTCGCAGCCGGTCGGCATGGATAAGGCGGCGTTCCTCGCCGAATGGGAGCGCTTCAACCGCATCGTCCACGACATCGTGCATGCCATGAACGGCTCGATTTCGGCCGAGCACGGGATCGGGCTGATGAAGCGGGACGAACTCGTCCACTACAAGGACCCGGTGGCGCTCGATCTCATGCGGACACTCAAGATGGCTCTCGATCCGCACAACATCCTCAATCCCGGCAAGGTGGTGGCGGTCGGCGACGCGCTTCCCGTCGCGATGCCCTACGCGGCCGTGCCGGCGGGGATGGTCCGCCCATGAGCAAGACCCTCGATATCCTGGCCCTCGGCGAGCCCCTGATGGAGTTCGCGGAGGTGGAGCGCGGGGGCGAGCGGCTCTACCTGCCGGGCTTCGGCGGCGACGTGTCGAATGCCGTGATCGCCGCCGCGCGCCAGGGCGCACGCACCGGCATCGCCACGTTCCTGGGCGACGACGCCTTCGGGCACGATTTCCTTAAATTGTGGGACCGGGAGGGCGTCGACCGCTCCAACGCGATCGTCCGCGAGGGCCAGCGTACGGGGATCTACTTCATCTCCTACGGGGCCGACGGCCACGTGTTCAGCTACTTCCGCGCCGGCTCCGCCGCGAGCCTCATGGCGCCCGCCGATCTGCCCCTCGACCGGATCGCCGCCGCGCGGGTGCTGCACCTCTCCGGCATCAGCCAAGCGATCTCGGAATCCTGCGCGGATGCCGGCTTCGCGGCCATGCGGCACGCCAAGGCGCATGGCACCCTTGTGAGCTACGACACGAACTTACGCCTGCGCCTGTGGCCGCTCGACCGGGCGAGAGCCGTCATTAACGCGGCGGTGGCGCTATCCGATATCGCGCTGCCGGGCCATGACGATGCGCGCCAGCTCACGGGTCACGAGCGGCCGGAAGACATCTGCGCCTTCTTTCTCGCCTCCGGCTGCCGGGTGGTGGCGCTGACCCTCGGCAAGGCCGGCACCATGGTGGCGACGGCCGAGGAGACGCAGGTGATCCCGGTGCGCCCCGTGGAAGCCGTGGATGCGACCGGTGCCGGCGACACCTTCGATGGGGCGTTCCTCGCGGAATGGCTCGTTCACGGCGATGCCTTCAGGGCCGCAGCCTACGCCAATGCGGCGGCGGCGCTCTCGACGCTGGGCCACGGGGCGGTGGCGCCGATGCCGCAACGCCGGGCCGTCGAAGCCTTCATGCAGGCATGAAAAAGCGGCGGGCCCCAGGGACCCGCCGCTCCTCTTGAGGCGACTGACGCGTTAGCGCGGCAGACGGCGCGCCTTGACGGCGTGATCCTGCAGGTGCGGCAGGGCGGACTGCGCGAAGGCCACCATCTGCGGATCGTCTCCCGACTGGATGTAGGCGGTGAACATGCCGATGGCTTCCTGGTGGGACATCAGCTGCATCTGGCCGTAGAGGCGGTCGAACTGCGGGCCGCTGGCCGAGGCGAGCTGGTTCAGCATCGCAGCCTTGCGGGCATCGAGGGGAACGGCGGTCTGCATCATCATCCCACCCGGCGCACCCGCGACGGAGCCCGTGGTGGCGCCGACGCCCGCGCCGATGGCGGCGCCGACAGGCCCGCCGGCGAGGAAGCCGATGCCGGCGCCAGCCGCCGCACCGGACACGGCACCGGTCGTGAGGCTGCCGTCAGCGGCGTAAACGGCCGTGCCGCCGTTGAGGGCCGCCGTGGTCATGGAGTGATCGCGGACCATGTCGCGGGCATAAGCGAGAACGCGCGGGTTGCGCGAGCGCTCCATGGCGAGACGGCTCGAGGCGATCTCGAACGCATCCGACATCATGGCCATCATGCGGAAGGTCTCGCGGTCCATGCGGACCGCCATGCCCTGACCCATCATGGGCTGACCGGCCATCGGGGCCTGCGCCACGACGGTGGTGCTGCCCATGGGGGCCTGTGCGACCACGGCGCCGCCGTGCATGGTGGAGTGGCTGTGCATCATCTGCTGGGCGGCGACCGGCGTCGCGACCGACGCGAGAAGAGCCGCGAGGGCAAGGTGTTTCTTCATCGGGATCTGCTCCTGTTGGGCGAACGCAGCGTGTCGCGACAAACCAGGACGGCTCTTCGCGCTTCAGCCTGCTGCTGCGCGTCAACGGGAAAATAGCTGGGCGGTTCCAAATCTTGGCAAATGCCGTAGGGGAAGGCAGCCAATGCCTCCAAATCCCTTCGGTTCATCGCCCAGCATCGGTAAAATGCGGCCTAAATACTAGAGCGCTGTGGTGTTCAACGCTCCGCAAGCGTGGCGATTGCAGGCCCGCGGCGCGGGTTTAGGAAGTGGCGTTGGCCTCCCGGCCGCGGTTCAACGACAGCATGCCGCAATCGCCGACGGTGCCGTCCGGCCGCAATCCCCTCAGCTGCGCGGCGAGGAAGAAGCCGCTGGCGTCGCGGCCGACCGTGAAGAGGTGATAGCCCGCCTTGTGGATGAGCGTGCTGCCCCGCGCTGAGGCCGAGGGGGCGCCGATGGCCGGCACCGGGCCGCGCGGGCCCTTCATGAAGTGCACCGAGCCTACATGGTTGTGGCCGTGCAGCACGAGTTCAGCGCCCACCCGGGCGATCATGGCCTCGAAGCGCTTGGCGTCGGTCAGCTCCCGGCCGGCATCCGCTCCGCCCACATGGGGCGGGTGGTGGATCAGGACGATGCGGAAGCAGTTCGGATCGCGCCCGAGCTCCGTGAGCATCGCCTCCGCGTCTCGCGTCTGCCGGGATCCCACGCGGCCCGTGGCCACGAAGGGGAGCGTGGGGATCGCGGAGGAGAGGCCCACGATGGCGATGGCGCCGCGCCGGCGCAGGAAGGGGAAGGCCTGGGGAGCACCGTCGCCGCTGGTCCAGGGGCCGAGTTCCGCGAGCAGGCCTTCGAGCGAGCCTGGCACATAGGCGTCGTGGTTGCCCGGCACGAAGGTCACGTCTTCTGGTGTGCCGAGGCCTTCCATGAACACCCGGGAGGTCACCCATTCGCTCGGGAGCCCGATGTTGCACACGTCTCCGGTGCAGATGATGTGGTCGGGGTCCTGCGCCTTCATGTCGGCGACGAGCGCCGCCAGCAGGTCCATGTCGTGCGCTTCGCGCCGGCCGCCCCGGTGCCAGTTGTAGTAACCCGTGATGCGCTTGCTCAAAAGGTAGCGAAGCTTCGGCCGCGGCAGCGGGCCGACATGCGGATCGGTGAGGTGGGCGATGCGGAACATGCGCGAGAACAAACCGGCGAGCCGCCGGAGAGTTCAGGCTGGCCGCGAAGAGTCAAGCGTGCAGGGCGCTCGATGCCGCCGATCACAACCCACCGAGCCGGTCGAGATCAGGCGCTGCCGATGAAGATGCCGGCGAGCAGCACGAGCACGCCGCCGACCACCACCTGAAAGGCCGCGCGCAGGAAGGGCGTGTCCATGTACTTGGTGCGGATCCAGGAGATCGCCACGAGCTCGACCGCCACCACGATGGCCGCGATCACGGTGGCGATCAGGAAGGCGTTCGGCCAGGAATCGGGGACGAGATAGGGCAGGGTGTGGCCGATGCCGCCGACCGCGGTCATGACCCCGCAGACGATGCCGCGCAGCCAGGGCGAACCGCGGCCCGTAATCTGCCCGTCGTCGGAGAGCGCCTCCGTGAGGCCCATGGAGATGCCGGCGCCGACGGACGCCGCCATGCCGACGAGAAAGGTCTCCCAGTTGTTCTGGGTCGCAAAGGCTGCGGCGAAGAGGGGCGCGAGGGTCGAGACCGAGCCGTCGATGAGGCCCGCCAATCCCGGCTGCACGTATTGCAGCACGAAAAGCCGGCGCTGGGCATTCTCCTCGGCCGCCGCGGCATCGCCCGTGAGATGGGTTTCCGCGAGCTCGCCCGCGCGGCGTTCGTGGCCGCGTTCGATCTCGGCGAGCTTCACGAAGAGTTCGCGCACCGACACGTCCCGGGCCTGTTCGGCGGCGCGGTCGTAGAAGTTCGCGGCCTGCAGCTCCATCAGGGCCGCCTCGCGGCGCATCCGCTCGGGGTTGAGGTTCGGGCTCCACCACACGGCGCGGCGCTTGAGGAAGCCGCGCACGTCCTCGCGCCGGAGCGGCGGTAGGTGCTCGCCGAAGCGCGTGCGATAGACGTCATAAAGGGTGGAGCGATGGCCGCGCTCTTCCTCGGCCATCTCGTCGAACACGGTCGCGGAGGCGGGGAACTCGGTGCGCAGGCGGTCCGCGAAGCTCTGGTAGATCCGCGAGTCCTCCTCTTCGTTGGCGATCGCCAGGGCGAGGACTTCGCGCTCGGTGAGCTCGGACAGGGCCTTCATGCAGCATTTCTCCTTAGAAAGGTTCTAAGGAGCAGGGCGGCACGCGGCAAGGGGCAGCCCGAGAGGGAAGGCCTCCATCGTCATTCCGGTCGCCGGGTGAGCGGCGGGCCGGAACCCAGGAGGTCTCTCCGGATGGGGCTCGCCATCTGGGTTCCGGGCTCATGCTTCGCATGCGCCGGAATGACAACCACGGACGAGCCGGTCCCTCCCGCGAAGGGGAGGGACGAAACCTCAGTACTGGGCGCCGGGGAGCAGGGTCGAGAGCACCGTGCGGTCGCGAAGATCGAGCGCGGGCGTCCAGACGTAGCGGGTGCGGGCGAAGCCGAGGCGGTTGAGGCGGGAGAGGAGGAAGGAGAGGAACACGGGAACACCTATGAAGCTGAACCTTATCTAGGCCCGCTCTCCACGCGGGTCACGTGCCATGTTCCCGGATCAGCTATGTTGATTGTGCATGTCTTTGTTCATCATCCGGTAACCGGATCCCGCTTTCGCTCTGACCTCGGGCGCCGGCTGCCCTACAACGCCCGTGAGCCCATGCCCGACAAACCCGTCAAACCCCTTCGCTTTCGCGCCTTTCAGGCGGCGGTGCGGCCGTTGCTGCACCAGTATTGGCGCTTCTCCCGCGGTCTGACCCTCGGGGTGCGCGGTGCCGTGATCGGGGCGGACGGGCGGGTCTTCCTCGTGCGCCACACCTATACGCCGGGCTGGGGGCTTCCGGGGGGCGGGGTGGAGGCGCGGGAAACCGCCGTGGAGGCGCTGACGCGGGAGCTCAGGGAGGAAACCTCCATTGCGGTCAAGGGTTTGCCGCAGCTCCACGGGGTGTTCTTCAACCGCAAGATCTCCCAGCGCGACCATGTGCTGGTCTATGTGATCCGCGACTTCGAGGTGATCGAGGCGAAGCGGCCGGACCGGGAGATCGCCGAGGCCGGGTTCTTCCCCCTCGATGCGCTGCCGGAGGGCACCACCCCGGCCACGCGGCGGCGTTTGGCCGAAATCGTGAGCGAAAGCAAAGACTTGCCCAATCATTGGTAGGGGCGTTCGAAAGGGGGGACTGGCGTGCAATGCCCCCTCCTGCTATGGCCGAACGCCTGTTCCACCGCAGACGATGCCCCGTTCGACCGCAGCCCATGCGTTCAACGCCGGGTCTTGAGGATCACCCCATGGCCACCCCCCGGGCGATGCGACGACGAGACGGCTGAACCCCGTCCCCCCTCCCGTCGCCTCCACGCCCGGACCCGCCATGACCGAACTCCACCTCGTGATCCGTCCCGAAATGCCCGTCGATGCCGACCCGATCGAGCGCCTGCACGAGCGCGCCTTCGGCCCCGGCCGCTTCGCCCGCACGGCCTACCGCCTGCGCGAGGGCGTGACGCACCCGAAGGACCTCTCGTTCACGGCGCTGGTCGGCACCCTGCTGGTGGGCTCGATTCGCATGGGCCCCATCGTGGCGGGCTCCGTGCCGGCCCTCATGCTCGGGCCCATCACGGTCGATCCCGCCTTCGAGGGGCGGGGCATCGGCGCGGCTCTCATCGGCCGCGCCCTCGATGCCGCCCGCGCCGCGGGCCACACCCTCGTGATCCTGGTGGGCGACGAGCCCTATTACCGCCGCTTCGGCTTCGCGCGCATCCCGCCGCGCCAACTCGACATGCCGGGCCCCGTGAACCCGGAGCGCTTCCTCGCCCTCGAACTCGTCGAAGGGGCGCTGGCCGGGGCGCGCGGCAAGGTGCTGCCGCAGACGGCTTGAGATCGGCCTGTCCCACCCACAAACCTCATCCTGAGGAGGCGCGGAGCGCCGTCTCGAAGGAGGTTTCCAGAACCCTCGCGCGAACGGGAGCCCTCCTTCGAGACGCGGCTGCGCCGCTCCTCAGGATGAGGTCATGGGTGGGATGAGCGAAACGGCTCCCTACCTGCAGGCGATGCGGGCGGTCGGGCAGGCCGCGGTGTAGACCGGGGTGGGGCAGGCCGCACGGGCGTGGCGGCCCTCGCGGCAGGTCACGTGGACGAGGTAGCGCCCCCGGCGGTCGCGCACGCCCTGGAGCACCGAATAGCCCAAACCCTCCTCCGCGAGCCGCGCCGTCACCGGAACCGCGCGGCCGCCGATGCGGGCGTCGAAACGCTCCTCCGTGAGATCGAAGGCGCTCGCGCCCGTCTGCATCAGGCCCACGGTGAGGGCCGCCATCGCCAACCGGATCATCCGTCGTCCTCGCTTGGCGGCTGCGGGGCGAAAGGCCCGACTCAACCGCGTCCGGCGCCCACCCTAGCGCAAGCGCCGCCGAAATTCCCGCCTGCCGGAGGCCGGCGAGGCAAGGCTCCAGGGCCGCCCCGACCCGGCGCAGCGGTGTGCCGCTTCGACACCCGGGGACGTCCCGACCCGGCGCCACGGTGTGCCGCTTCGACACAGGCGCGATAGATGCTTTCAAACAACATAGGTTAAGAGTAGCTTTCGGGGGCTTGCCTCCCTGGCAGCCCTCAGCCCTGAGCGCCGCGGCTCTCCCGACTGACGTCACGTCGTGCTCAGGACTGCAAGGTGCCCGTGTGACCACAGCCAGCAAACCGCCCAAAGTGGTCCTCGTGACCGAGGACGAGACGCTCATCGCCATGCTGGCGAGCGACATCCTCACCGAAGCCGGCTACGAGGTGATCGAGGTCTTCAATGCAGACGAGGCCCTGACGGTCCTCAACCAGCGCGACGATATCGGGGTGCTGTTCACGGACGTGAACATGCCGGGCGCCTTCAATGGGTACGCGCTCGCCCGCATCGTGGATATGCGCTGGCCCGGCATCGGCGTCGTGGTCACCACCGCACGGGACGCGCCGAGCCGGGGCGATCTTCCCCGCAAGGCGAGCTTCCTCGCCAAGCCCTATTCGCCGGCGGGTCTCCTGGCGGTGGTCGAGGCCGCCGGCAATCCGGCGGCTCAGCCCATCCTCGTGCACCGCATCGTGCCGCCCGAGGTCGCGACACCTGCGGATCTCTCCCCTGGGGCGTCTCGCGCAACGCGGGACACCGAACCCTCGCCGCTGCAGGCCCTTCCGGCCGGTCCGCGGCCGGCCTCCGATGGGGGCGTCGGGCCGATCGGGGGCCTCGCGCAACCGCTCGCGGAGGCCGACGAATAGGCCGGCGTACCGTGAGGCGGGCGACGAATAGGTCGGCGTACCGTGAGGCGGGCGCACCGCACCGGCTGATTTGGTCGAGCGAGGGTTAACCCCTGTTACTGCGGCGTCATATAAACCGTGTAGGGTTGATGGGCTCATCCACCGACAGTCTCGGCGCGGTCCGGTACAAGAGTATCCGATAAAAATACCGCAGAACGACCTTGAGACCGTCCCGACCTGGGGGAAGGTCATGCTGCACGTGCTCATCGCCGAGGATGAGGCCGCCATCGGCCTCGCCCTCGAAGACCTCTTCACGGATCACGGCTACCTGGTGGAGGGCCCGTTCCAGCGCTGCGCGAAGGCGATGGCCTGGCTCGAGGATCACACGCCCGATCTCGCCCTGCTCGATCTGCGCCTCGCCGACGGCTCCAGCCTCGAGATCGCGCGCCTCCTGCGGCGGCGGAACGTGCCCGTTCTCTTCCTGTCGGGCGAGATCAGCCGGGTGAGCCTGCCCGCCGATCTGCAGGATACCCCCTGGCTCGACAAGCCCGCGGCCTCCGCGGATCTCATGGCCGCCATCCGGGCGCTTTCGGTCCGGCAGGGGTGGCATGACCCGCGGGTGGACCCCGCCCGTCCGGCGATGGCCGGCCGCGCGGGCTGCGAGCCGCAGGACGCCCGTTCGGCGCATCGCTAGCGGATTGCCTCGGGAAACGCGGCCCGCACGTCGCCGCTCCGGGGGCGGGCAGGGCGAGTGCGGTTCCGTTAGAGATCGGCCCCAACCTCTGTGCTGGAAGTCCACCATCATCGGCCATGGCCTCCCGGCGCCGGTGGCTGAGAGACCGTTGCGCGCCCGCCCCAAGCCGGAGCGCCGCCATGGCCATCTCGCACCTCCCGTCGAACCCGCTCGTCTCCAGGCTCGAGAGCATTCTCGCGCTCACGGGGGAGAAGCATCACGCGCTCCTCGACTGGCCCATGCAGGTGCAGGTTCGCGCTCACGGGCAGGGATCGCCAGGCGCTCCCCGACTGGCCCACACCGTGACGGTGCTCGACGGGCTCGTGCGGGCCGGGAACTTCGAGCGGCCGATCTCGACCGGAAGGATCGGCGCCTCGCGGCCTCGGCGACCCGGACCGCATCTGGGCTCCGCTTCCCGTGGAACAGAGCTGTACCCACGGTGTTTCCGGTCCATGCCGCTGTATTTCTTCGACACGGACGACGGCCGGATGCCCATCACGGACGACGAGGGGCTGGAGCTTGAGGGAGTGCAGGCCGCGCGCCTGCAGGCGCAGAGCGCCCTCGCCGACATCGCCCGCGATGTGGTGCCCGGGGACGGCTTCCACCGGACCATGACGGCCCGCGTGCGCGACGAAACCGGCCGCACGGTGCTGCGGGCGACCCTGGTGCTCACGATCGAAATGGAGCCGGACTGAAGGGCCAACTCGGCTCACGGCCGCTCCCACCCAATCCCTTCATCCCGAGGAGTGGCGCAGCCGTGTCCCGAAGGAGGGCTCCCGTTCACTCGCAGGCTCTGGAGGATCCTTCGAGACCCACCCTCCGGGTGATCCTCAGGAATGAGGGGATAGGGCGGGAGGGGAACCGTTATGTCCCAGCCGGACGCCGCAGCGCCTTCCGTGCGCTCATGCTGGCGCAGGGAGGCCGGGCCGAAGTGCGCTCGTGCCGGTGCAGGGAGGCCGGGTCGAATTCCGCTAATGCTGGTGCAGGTAGGTCGGGTCGAATTCCGCCGTCTCGACGAGCCGGTCCCAGTCCAGGACCGTGAGCACGCCGGCGTCCCATTCCAAGAGATGCTCGCCCCGCAATTCCTGCAGGGTGCGGTTCACGTGCACGGTCGAGAGGCCCAGGGCATCGCCGACCTCGTTTTGCGTGAGCGGCAGGGGCACCACGTTCGCGCGCTCCAGGCCCACGGCCTTGAGGCGCATGAACACCTCGCACAGGAGATGCGCGAGCCGGGTCTTGGCCGAGCGGCGCCCGATCCCGAGCATCCATTCGCGAAAGATCGCGCCGTCGATGAGGGTGTCGCGCCAGAACACATTGGCGAGGCGCGGGTGCTGGTACATCAGTTCGCGCAGGTGGTCGTGCTGGATGAAGGCGAGGGTGCAATCCGTCACCGTGCCGAGCGAATGGTCCATGGTCCGCAGGTGCAGGCTCAGCAGGTCCGGGATGTCGCCGGGCGTGTGGAAGGCGAAGATCTGCCGCTTGCCCTTGTCGGTGAACTTGAAGCGGCAGGCGAAGCCGTCGACCAGGAGGCAGCAATGGGAGGGGCGGTCTCCCTCGCGCACCACATCCTGGTCGGCGCGAACCTCCTGGACGCGCATGGGCAGGGCGAGCAACGCCCCCCGCTCCTCAGGCAGGAGGTCGGTGGTGCTTTCCAGCTTCTGAATGAGCTTATGGGCGGGGGAGAGCGCGGATGACGTCATCGAATTGGGTTGAGGCGGCCCGGCCTCGCTGCGTGAACGGCTGCCGGACCTGAAGGATGGTTCGACTTCTCAGGTGTGTGAAGCCCTGTCGTTATCGTAGATTAATGGCTCTCGCGGCTTCCCAACAGGGCAGACAAAAAAGGTTTGGCCCAGGCGAGCCTCCGCGGCCGGGATTGCTGTCGATTAACCTGTGGACTTGCTGTAGGTTAAGATAGCTGGCGGAGTTGATGCGGCCCTTTGACCCTGCACCCGGCCCGCTTCCGCCAGGCCCGCAGGACCCCGATCGTGCCCCTTGCCGCCCCTGCCGACGCCCACCGGCTCCTTGCCCGGCTCGCGAGCATGGCCCCGCTCACGGCCGACGAACGCCGGGCGCTCCTGGAGCTTCCGATGCAGGTCGCGGAGCTGCGGCCGGACCAGGACGTGGTCCGCGCGGGCGATCGCCCGTCCCGGGCTTTTCTGTTGATCGAGGGCTTGGCGGCGAGCTTCAAGCTCACCTCCGAGGGGCGGCGGCTGAGCATCGCGCTCCACGTGCCGGGCGACGTGCCGGACCTCCAGAGCCTGCACCTGACGAGCCTCGACACCAGCGTCGCCACGATCACGCCCTGCCGGATCGGCTTCATCTACCACGAGGACCTGAACGCCTTGTGCGACCGCTGGTCCGGTCTTCGGGGCGCCCTGTGGCGCGCGACCCTCGTCGATGCCGCGATCGCGCGGGAATGGATGGTCGGCCTCGGGCAGCAGGATGCTTTCGCCCGGCTGGCGCATCTGTTCTGCGAGGTGCTGGTGCGGCTCGAAGCCGTGGGCCTCGCCCGCGATCATGCCTGCGCCTGGCCCGTCACCCAGGTGGAGTTGGGCGACCTGGTCGGGCTCTCCACAGTGCATGTGAACCGTACGATTCGGGATTTACGCGCCGCCGGCCTCATCAGCCTCACGGGCGCGCGGCTCAAGGCCCTCGACTGGCCGCGCCTGCAGGAAGCCGGGGAGTTCGACCCCGCCTATCTCCATCTCGACGCCCCGCGCATCGAAGCCGCGCCCTCGTCTTGAGGAGGAGCGGTGGTCCCACCCACAACCCTCATCCTGAGGAGGCGCGCAGCGCCGCCTCGAAGGACCTTCCAGTTCGCGCGAGGGTTCTGGAACCCTCCTTCGAGACGCGGCTGCGCCGCTCCTCAAAGGCTGGCGCGAAGCTCGCCTGAGCCGAGGCAGGCGGGGTGCAGCCCATCGTTGAACCACTTTGCTCGGGCGCACCCCTCCCCCCTTGTGGGGGAGGGTAGGGAAGGGGGTCCGCGCTCCGCCAGGAGCGCTCGCGCAGCGATCCCTTCGCGGCATCCGCTCTCGTCACCATACCCCCCTCTCCAGCTCTCCCCCACAAGGGGGAGAGGGCATGTGGTGCCTCCTGCACCAAACCTCTCCCTAGAGAGCAAGGGGACTGTCAGGCCAGCCTCTCAGGATGAGGAGGAGGGTTGGAGCGCGATTCTCGCGACGGGGGGCTTGAAGGCGATCACGCCAAAGGCACTTCCTCCCACCGAGGGGAAGGACCCTAGGCCGCGGCGATCTCGCTCTCGCGCACGGCACGCTCGGTCTGGCCGGCGCGGATGCGGTAGGCGGGCTCGCCGGTCTCGTCGGCGGGCATGAGGCGGATCACCTCGTAGGTGCCGCCGGCCGCGGTGCGGCTGTCCGAGAACCCGGCCCGGCGCAGGCGGACCATCTGCTTGATCTTGAACTTGTGACTCATGGCAACTTCGCTCCGAGGGTCGGGGAGCCGTCGGCGCACGCGCCTGAACGCGTGCGACGGACCGCCCGACAAGCGTGTCCGTTCGCGACGGCTTCGTAAAGGCCGAGCGTCGGCGCATAGGCGCCGCCCGGCCCGTCGGGGCGTCAGCGCACGCGCTTGGCGCCGGTGATGACCCCCTCGGGCAGTTCGCCCCGAGCCTGGCGTTCGCGCGCCACGGCGGTCGCCCGGTAATCCTGGTCGGTGCTGCCGTGGTTCTCGATCACGAGATAGGCGGTGCGCCCGTCGTCGTAGCTCACCGCGAACATCACGGAGCGCGAGAACGAGGATTTCCTGAAGGCCTGCATGGGTGTCCTCCGGGTTGGGCCGCTCAACGAAGCGGCGGGAGAAAGAACGGGTCGGGCCGCGGGACGCGGCGGGACAAAAGAAAAAGGGGCCGCCTCCTCAGGAGAGGAGCGGCCCCCAAACGCCTGGTGGATGCCGAAGCATCCGGGCTTTACGCGGTCTGGATGTTGTTGACCGAGACCTTGCCGGAGCGGCGGTCTTCCGCCGTGTCGAAGGTCACCTTCTGGCCCTCGACGAGGCCGCGCATGCCGGCGCGCTCGAGCGCGGTCGCATGGACGAACACGTCCTTGCCGCCGTCGTCGGGCTGGATGAAGCCGAAGCCCTTTTGGTCGTTGTAGAATTTCACGGTACCGGTCGTCATGTCGAAGTCCTAACGTCTATGCTGAGTGCACGTGAGCTGGCCGTGCCGCGCAGGAGCGCAGCCGGAAGGCTCGGCTTGTCGATGTCTGGAGAGAAGTCTGAACGTGCGCCCGGCAAAGCCTGACAGCGGTACGGCCCGATTGTCCGGCCAAGTCTCGATAAAGAAGAGATGGGGCTTGAAGGCCTCAATTACAAGGGCGTGGCCGGAAAAGACCGGGGAGGCGGGCCGCTTTTCCTGAGCCGACCAGGGGTTCAACCCGGCTCTGCGGCCTCTGCCACAGAAGAAAGCCCGGCGGAGCCGGGCTTGTGCTTGTTTTGTCTTTAGACCCGGGGCTGGGCCGGGCGGGGCGCTGCGCCGGGGCCGGCGGCACCGGGGCGTCCACCGCGCTGCGGGCGCTCGGGGCGCTTGGGGGCGGCGATGAGGCCTTCGCGGATCGCCTGCTTGCGCGCTGCCTTGCGGGCGCGGCGCACGGCTTCCGCCTTCTCGCGGGTCTTCTTCTCGGAGGGCTTCTCGTAGGCCTTGCGCTGCTTCATCTCGCGAAACACGCCTTCGCGCTGCATCTTCTTCTTCAGCACACGAAGCGCCTGGTCGACATTGTTGTCGCGCACCAAAACCTGCACAGATTGTCCAATCCTGGTTGACCGCATCCCGGACCGCAGGGGGCGGCCAATCGCACGGCAGGGGGCCGCGCCCTATCGCTGCGGCGCGCCCTTGTAACATGCTTAAACGCCCGCGGGGGATTTTGTTCTGCCCCCGCCGCGCCTGCGGTGACGCAGGGGAAAGGGGAGAGCGCTGACTCGCCCGTCAGCGGCGGGGGTCCGACAGGCCTAAGACTGCCAGCCGACTATCGTGGGCAGGGACAACCAGCCATTGTTCAAGTCTTCATGACCTTAGGGGCAGTTGAGCGATGGCATCCTCGGTGGCGGTGTCCAATACGGTTGAATGGCGCTGGCTCCGCAATGCGCAGTTCGACCTGACCTTCATCGTTGGCGTAGCCTTGGCCGGCATCGCGGCGGGGCTGCTGGTCTCGGGCTATCCGCAACTGTTCTGGTTCGTTCTGCTCTTCGATCTGTGGTTCCTCGGTTACCACCACGTGATCTCGACCTATACGCGCCTGTGCTTCGACAAGAAGAGCTTGAGCGAGTCGCGCTTCCTCATCTTCGGCCTCATGCCTCTGGTGGCCGTGGCGACGGCACTCTGCGCCTGGCTGGTGGGCCTGTGGGCGGTCGTGAGCATATATTTCTATTGGCAATGGTTCCACTACACGCGCCAGAGCTGGGGCGTGTCGCGCGCCTACCGGGCGAAGGACCGAGAGGCGCTCTACGAGGATGGCTGGCTCGATCAGGCGATCTTCTATGCGCTGCCCGTTCTCGGGATCGTCTACCGGTCCTATCAAGATCCGGGCACCTTCATCGGTTTCAAGCTACAGGTCGTTCCGGTGCATGCCTGGGTGCTTACCGCCTGCAGCGTGGCCGCCGCCGCCCTGCTGGCCTATTGGGTCGTCCGCCGCATCCAGGCGTGGCGCATGGGGCGCCTGTCCGCGGTCCACACCCTCTACGTCGCCAGCCATTTCGCGATCTTCGCCGTCGGCTACATCCTGATCGAGAACGCCACCTATGGCTGGCTGGCGATCAACATCTGGCACAACGCGCAGTACATTCTCTTCGTCTGGCTATTCAACACCCGGCGCTTCAAGGACGGCGTGAACCCCGATGCGCGGTTCCTGTCCTACATCAGCCAGCCCCAGCGCCTCTGGCTGTACCTGCTCGTCGGCGTGGGGATCACCATCGTGGTCTATGTGGGCCTGCTCGGAATGCTGGATGCCCTGTTCTTCGCGGGGCTGTCGGCCACGCTCGTCCTCTACCAGATCGTCAACTTCCACCACTACATCGTGGATTCGATGATCTGGAAGGTGCGCAAGCCCGCCATCAGCAACACGCTGGGGCTCGGTGCCCGCCCCTAAATGGACCCGGCCGCCCACCCTGCGCATCTGCGGTTCGCCACGGAGAAGCGGCCTGAGTCGGAGATGCAAGCCCCCTTATGGCCACGCCCGGCGGGAGGCCTGGCGGCATCGCTGCGCATGGTCCTGCATGCTCCGTCCGCTGCCTCCCACATCATCGCATTGGCAGCGTCCTTAGGCGCAGCGGCCTTGCTTCTTGCCTACTTCTACAACCGATTCTGGTGGCCAGTTGACGAAGGCGTTTACGCCTACGTTGCGCAACGGATCCTGGCCGGCGATGTCCTCCATCGCGACATCATGGATCTGCACGCCGGCTCCGTGAACTTCTTCCACGCGCTGGTGTTCCGCATGTTCGGGGAGGACCTTGTCGCTCTGCGATACCCTCTCGTTGTCGCGACTCTGCTTCAGAGCCTTATGGCAGGCTTGCTGGTGCGAGATCGGGGGCCGTTGATCGGCGCGACGGCGGTGTTCGCGGTCGCCGGTCTGTCCTTCATTCAGTTCCTCAACCCTTCGGGCAATTGGTATGCTTTGTTCCTCGCTCTGCTCACGTGCTGGTGCTTGCGTGTGGTGGATTGGAAGCGGGGACGCGGCGCCATCTTGATCGGTGCTTGCCTTGGCACCTGCTTTCTTTTCCGCCAGCTCAGCGGCGTTTTCCTGGCAATGGGCGTCCTCACGTTCATGCTCGTGAACACGGATCCCTCAGGTGTGCGCTCGCGAGCAGTGCTCAGCCGGACTCTCTTCGCGATCATGCTGTGCGGATTGGCAGGGTATCTGTGGGTCAAAGGCAGTCCGACGGCGTTCGTGCTATTCGGTGCGGGTCCGGCGGCGCTATTGGCGCTCGCGATGATTCGAACGAGAGCGGACGACCGGCAGGTGCTTTCGCTCACCCTGAAGCTCGCGCTGGGCTTTGTCGCTGCGACCACGCCGCTTCTGGCTTACCATGCCAGCCAGGGCTCGGTGGTGCCATGGTTGAACGACACGCTGTTCACCGCCCTCCGCGTCGATGCGCTTCCATTCATCGGCAACGCCAGCTTCCTCCCATTGATCCTTGAGGCAGGGGCCGGTCTTTGGCGGGTCGATCAACCCGGCATTGTCCTTAACGCCGTGTTCTGGCTCGGGCTGATGCTGGCTGCGCCGCTGCTCGGGTTCCTCGTCGTCGCTCAGTTCGTCGACGACGCGAAGGTGTTCGAGGATCGCCCGCTGCCCATTGTGGCGTTGTTCTTTGCCCTTGGCGCAAGTTTCTTTCAAATCCCACTGCACATCTTCTTCGTCATCCCGCCCGTCCTCGTCGCCCTGCTTTGGTTCGTGAGCGCGCGATATCCCCTGCGCTCGAGCGCTGTTCTGACGGCTGTTGTCGTGATCGGGATCGTCTTTCAGGCCGGGCAACCGGTCTCTCGAGGGTGGCTTGGAGTCGTTCACGGGACGCGGGTGCCGCTCGATGCCGAGAACGGGCTGCCTCGGGCCGCGCTGGCGATGGAGCGCTCGGATCAGACCGCCTTCACCGAGATCCTGACCGAAATCGCCGTACATGCCCGGCCGGATGAGCCCGTCTTCACCATCCCCATGGAGCCGGAGATCAACTTTCTTTCGGCTCGTCGCTCGCCTGTGCACTACTACAACACGGCCATGGGCCTCCAATCCGACGACGACGTCCACCAGAGCCTGGCGCGTCTGCTCGATGCCGCGCCGCTTTTCGTGGTTCATCGCCGGCAGGACAAGTACCTCACGCCTCGCAGCGCGGTGCTGCTCGATGAGATCAGGAAGCGCTCGCCGCCTGCCAAGACAATCGGGCCATTCGACCTCTACAGGATGCCGGCTGAGGCGCCCTGACCAAGTGGCCTCCGGTCAGCCGCCCTTGCTGTGCGGCTATCAGGTTCAACGTCACCAATGAGCCCGCCAGCGTGACGGCGCTCCCTATGGGACGTGGCCCACACGAAAGCGGCAAGCCGCTTGCCACCGTCTTGTCCGCAAGCACTTCTCTCGTCGGCTTGAGTTATTGAGGCCGCGAGCGCGATGTCCTACGCCTTCCGCCGCCGCCCCTCGATCATCCAGGCCGCGAGCGTTGCGCCGATGAGGAGGGCGAGGCCGAGGAGGCCCAGCGCCAGGGGGAACACCGAGACGCCGCGGACGATGGCGCTTTCGCTGGGGCGGATGCCGATCCAGTCGCCGCCGGCAAACCGCGAGCCCGAGCGCACCGCCTGGATGCGGGGCACGGTGACCTCCGTGCCCGTGTCGCCGGCCACGCGCCGCACCGAGCCCCCGGTGCCCTCCGCGAGGGGGCGGAGCTGGTCCGTGGTCGAAAACACGTCGGCGAGTTCGCGCGGGTTCGGCGGGCCGACGCTCACGAAGGCCACGAGGTCGCCGGAGCGGAGGGTATGGAGGCCGAGTTCGCGGCTTTCCACCCGGGCCGTGAAGAGGCCGGGGTTTTCTTCCGCCAGCGTGAGGGAGCGCTCGGCGCCGCTCGGGGCCGTCATGGTGACGGCGTCGGCGGTGTCGCGCATGGTCTGGCGCTCGACGCGGATGTCGCGGCCCGTGACGCTGGCGCGGAGCGCCTCCTCTTCGAGCGCGGGCTCCTTCATGAGCCAGTGGGCCATGCGGCGGAGCAGATCGAGATGCGGGCCGCCTTCGCGGAAGCCCCGGGCCCAGAGCCAGGCATGGTCGGAGAGCAGCAGCGCCACGCGGCCCTTCTCCTCCCGGCGCAGGACCAGGAGCGGCAGGTCGCCCGCGCCCGACATCAGCGCGGTGCCGGTGGGCACCTGGGCGCCGACGATGCGCAGCCACTCGCCCCAGGCGGGCGGGTTCTGCTCGGAGCCCGGGAGATCCCGGGTCACGGGATGGCGCGCGCCCTGGTTCGTGATGCGGGCCTTGTAGGGCTCCTCCACCACCCGTCCGTCCGGGGCGCCGGGGATGATGGAAGAGAGGCGCGTGCGGGCGAGGCTCGCCACGCCCGCGAATTCCGGGCCCGCGGCCACCATCACGGCGCCGCCCTCGCGGACATAGCGCACGATGTTCTCGAAATAGCTCGAGGGCAGGACGCTCTGGTTGGCGTAGCGGTCGAAGATGATGAGGTCGAATTCCTTGATCTTCTGCTGGAACAGCTCGCGGGTCGGGAAGGCGATGAGCGAGAGCTCGTTGATGGGCGTGCCGTCCTGCTTTTCCGGCGGGCGCAGGATGGTGAAGTGGACGAGGTCCACATTGGCGTCGGCCTTGAGCAGGTTGCGCCAGGTGCGCTCGCCCGCATGGGGCTCGCCGGAGACGAGGAGCACGCGCAGCTTCTCGCGGATGCCCTCGATGGTGACCACCGCCTTGTTGTTGGCCTGCGTGAGCTCGCCTTCCAGCGGCTCGGCTTCGAGCTCCACCACGTTGGAGCCGCCGTGATCGATGCGCACCTGCAGGGAGAAGGGCGCGCCGGTGCGCACGGTGAGGCGCTGGAAGATCTGCCCGTCGCGGCGCACGGTGACGGCGGCGGAACCCGTGCCGCCGCGTTCCAGAATCTGGGCCCGGATGGTCTGGTCCCGGCCGACGATGCCGAAGCGCGGCGCCTCGACCAGCTTGATCTGCCGGTCGCGCTCGTTCGGGCGCCCGGTCACGAGGGCGTGGAGCGGCGCGCGAAAGCCCATGGCGTCCACGGAGGGCGGCAGGTCGTGGACCACGCCGTCCGTGACCATGATGACGCCGGCGAGCCGGTCCGGCGGCACGTCGGCGAGGCCGTTGGAGAGCGCCGTGAACAGGCGCGTGCCGTCGTCGGATTCCCCGTCCTGCGCCTCGATGAAACGCGGCTCCACATCCGTGAGGCTGCCGAAGCGGCGCTCCAGCTCCGCGCGCACCCGGTCGGTCATGGCGGCGCGGTCGCCGAGCGTCTGCGAGGTGGAGCGGTCCATGACCACCGCGACGATGTCCTTCACCTTCTCGCGTTCCTCCTGCACCAGGGAGGGGTTGGCGAGAGCCAGCAGGACGAGGGCGAGCGCGAAGGCACGCACGATCGCGATGGTGCCGCGGGAGAGGAGTGCCAGCACCACGAGGAGCGCCGCCGCGGCGCCGAGCGCCCACAGGGCATAAGCGGGAACGAGGGGCGAGAAGGTCAGCGAGAGCACAGGGTTTCTCCTGCCGGCTCAGCGTGCCGGCCGCGAGTGCTGCGGCACCGGATGGATTCCTCCCTCCCCTTAGGGGAGGGGTAGGGGTGGGGTGTTGCGCGAAGCGCATCCTGCCGCGTTGGGCCTAGAACTCGCCCGCGGCGAACACCCCACCCGTCATCCTTCGGATGCCACCCTCCCCTGAGGGGAGCGAGAGGCGCTTCGACTGGAAGGGCAGCGGTCATTGCCCCAGTCGCTCCAGCAGAGCGGGTACGTGCACCTGGTCGGCTTTGTAGTTGCCGGTGAGCGCGTACATCACGATGTTGATCCCGCCCCGGAACGCCATTTCGCGCTGGCGCTGGTCGGGTCCGACCGTGGGGTAGAGCGCCTCGCCCCGGCGCCCGACCGCCCAGGCGGCCGCGAGATCGTTGCCCGTGATGATGATGGGCGACACGCCGTCGCCCGAGCGGGCGGGGCGGCGCTCGTCGCCTTCCGATTCCGGCGGCAGGGCCTCGATCCAGGTTTGGCTCGAGGCGTAGCGGCCGGGGAAGTTGTCGAGGATGTAGAAGGTTTTGGTGAGCACGTGGTCGCGCGGCACGGGCTCGAGCTCCGGGATGTCGAGGCTGGAGAGCATCCGGCGCAGGGTCTGGGTTTCCGGCGTCGGCGCGCCGCCGGGGCGGGTGTTCATCGCGTCGCGGGTGTCGAAGATCACCGTACCGCCGCCCTTCATGAAGGCGTCGATGCGGCGCACGGCGGCCTCGCTCGGCGCCGGGCGGCCCGGCGCGATGGGCCAGTAGATCAGGGGATAAAAGGCCAGTTCGTCCCGCTCCGGATCGATGCCCACCGGCTCGCCGGGTTCCAGCGCCGTGCGGTTGGCGAGCGCCTGGGTCAGCCCCGCGAGGCCGGAGCGGCTCACATTGTCCACATTGGCGTCGCCCGTGACCACGTAAGCCAACCTGGTGACGAGGGCGGCTTGCGCGCTCTCGCGGGTGAGGGGCGGAAGCGGCGGGGCGGCTTGCCCCGTGGCCGGCGGCGCCGGCGGTGCTTGCGCGAAGGCATCGCCCGGCTGGGCGAGCAGGAGGGCGCCGGCGAGCAGCGCCGCGGTGGCGCCCGTGCGGCGCAGGCGGCCGGCATAGTTCGCGAGATGGCCGGAAAGCCAGAGCGATACCAACGTATCGGCGAGGAAGAGCAGGAGCGCGATGGTGAGGAAAGGCGCCCGCAGGTCGAGGGTCCGCGCCCCGGCGATGGGCGCGATCCTCGCGTTCAGGGGCGCGTAGTCGAGGGGCGCGAGGCGGTCGGCGGGCAGGAGGGCGTTCACGGCAAGCGCTCCATCGACAGGGCCGTAGAAGCCCGGGGGGTGCTCGTCCGTGGCGCGCTCGCGATAGGTGCGGGTCACGGCACGGGCGGTCGCAGGCGGCGACACGAAGGTGCCGTAGCCGTCGAGCGTCAGGCGGGGGGCGACGGTCTGGTTCGCCTCCGCCTGACGGGATTCAGCCGTCACGTCCTCGGGCGCGCCGGCCAGCGCCGTGATCCGGCGCAGCATATCGACGAAGAGGCCCGACAACGGCAGGTTCGACCAGGTGGTGTCGGCGGTGACGTGGAAGAGCACGATCAGGCCCTCGCCGCGCTTGTCGGCGGTGACGATGGGCGTGCCGTCCACGAGCGAGGCCCAGGTTTTCTGGGCGAGGTCGCTGTCGGGCTCGGCCAGGATCTGGCGGCGGATGCCGATCTCGGCGGGCACGTCGAGGCCGTAGAACGGGCTCTCGCGGGTGAATGGCGCGAAGGTGCGCGGCGTGTCCCAGGAGAGGGTGCCCCCGAGGCTGCGCCCGCCGCGGCGCAGGCGCACGGGCACGAGTTCGTCGTTGCCGGCGGCAAGGCGCGACCCGGCAAAGCGCAGGAGAAGCCCGCCGCGTTCCACGAATTCGGTGACGCGGGCGAGCGTCTCACGGTCGAGGCCGCCCACGTCCGCCAGCACCAGCACGGACACCTGCTCGTCGATCAGCTGGCGCACCGCATCCGCGCCGCTGCCGCGGCCTTCGCGGATCTCGGCGAAGGGGCTCAAGGCCCGGGAGATGTAGTAGGTGGGCGCAAGCAGCGGCTGCGCCCGGTCGGCGGTGCCGCCGAAGACCAGGCCGACGCGCCGGCGCTTGCCGCGCTCGTCCAGCAGGGTCACGGCGCCGGCCGAACCCTCGCCGAGGATCTCGATGCGCGCGATGGCGTTGCGCACCTCGATCGGCAGGTCGAAACGGGTGGTGGCCTCCGTGGCATTGCCCTCGAAGGCGAAGCGCGCGTCGGCGAGCGGCAGGTTCTTGAGGTCGAGGGCGCGGACGAGGCCGGCGTCGCGCCCATTGGGCTCGGCACGGACCACGCGCACGATGAGTTCGCCCGCGGTGTTCTCGCTGCCCGCGATGGCGAGCGCGGGGGCACGGTCGGATTTCAGGACGGTGATGCGGCGATCGGAAGCCATGCGCGCCAAACCCTCCGTGAAGGATTGCGCGTCAACGCCGGCGACCCCGTCGCTGATCCATGCGATCTCCGCGTCCGGCGTCGCCTCCAGGAAGCGGCGGATGCCGTCGAGATGGGCGCTGCGGTCCGGCCGGTGCGGCTGGGGCCGGAAGGTGCGCACGCGCTCCAGCACGGTGGCGGGGTTCGAGGGCTGCACGTCGGCGGGGCGGTCGGCCAATCCGATCACCGCGATGGCGCGCCCCTCGCGGCCGGCGGCTTCCACGCGCTCCACGGCCACGGCGAGGCGGTCGCGCCAATCGTGCGCGGCGCTGAAGCCGTTGTCGACGAGGAGCAGCAGCGGCGCGCGCGAGGCATCCGTCGCGGCGGGATTCCACACGGGACCCGAGGCCGCGAGGATGAGGCAGGCGGCGAGCACGAGGCGCAGCACGAGCAGCCACCAGGGCGTGCGGGCGGGCGTCTCGCGCTCCGGCAGCAGGTCCGCGAGGATGCGGAGCGGCGGGAAATCCACGCGCCGGGGCTGGGGCGGCGTGATCTTGAGAAGCCACCAGATCGCGGGCAAGGCCGCCAGCGCCGTGAGCACCAGGGGAGCCGCGAAGGTCAGGGGCAGGCCGAGCATTCGTTTGGCCTTTCAGGCGTCAGGCCTCGCCCATGGGCGAGGGCCGAACACCATAACGCGGGAATGCGGAGCGGAATGCGCTCAAATCATCGTCCCCCGAGACCGGGACCGCGGGCGGTGCCCATCACGTCTCCGCAGCCCGTGGCGAAGGGGCGACATCAGCCGCCCCCGAAACTGGCGCCGCGCGCCGTGCTCACCAGGGTCATGAGGCGAAGCGCCGCCTCGCTCGCCGGGCGGTCGGTGCGGTGGATCGTGAGCGTCCAGCCGCGCCGGCGCACCACGTCCTCGATGGCGTTCCGGTGGCGCTGAATGCGCTCGCGATAGGCCCGGCCCCAGGAGCCGGCATCGCCGACGCGCAATTGCAGGCCAGCTTCGAGGTCGTGCAGCACGGCCTGGCCCTGGAACGGGAAGGTTTCCTCCACGGGGTCGACGATCATGGCAAGATGGCCCCGGGCGCCGCGGGCCGAGATGCCCTCGATCACGGCGGCGATCTCGTCCACGGGCGAGAGGAAGTCGCTGATCAGCACGGCCTCGTCGAGGGTCGGGATCGACGCCCGCGGGGGCATGTCCTCGTCGAGCGACCAGCGGTCGGCCACGATGGCCTCGCCGATCTTCTCCGCGATCTGGCGGGAGGCGCGGGGCGACATGAGGCCGAGCAGCCCCACCCGCTCGCCCGCTTCCACGAAGGCGTTGGAGAGGGCGAGGCCCAGCACCAGGGCACGCTCGATCTTGGAGGCCTGGGCCAGATCCGAGACGAAGCCCATGGAGGCCGAGCGGTCGATCCACAGCCACACGGTGTGGGCGGTCTCCCATTCGCGCTCGCGCACATAGAGGCGGTCGTCGCGGCCGGAACGGCGCCAGTCGATGCGGTGGGCGGACTCGCCCGTCACGAAGGGGCGGAACTGCCAGAAGCTCTCGCCGGTGCCGGCGCGACGCCGGCCGTGGACGCCGTGGGCGAGGGTGGCGGCGACGCGGCGCGCTTCGAGCACGAGCCGCGGCATCCGCTTCGCCAGCACCAGGGCATCGGTGGTCTCCCGTCTTCCGGGGGAGCGTGCCTCCTCGGGGAGGACTCGAACCCGGGTCATCGGGGCGCCTTTAAGCGTTCAGCCGCGCCGTGAGGCGGCCGATGACCTCGGGGATCGTCTCGCCGTCGGCGCGCGCCGAGAAGGTGAGCGCCATGCGATGCTTCAGGATCGGCTCGGCCAGCGCCACCACGTCGGCCACGGAGGGCGCCACGCGGCCCTCGATGAGTGCGCGGGCGCGCACCGCGAGCATGAGGGCCTGCGAGGCGCGGGGGCCCGGACCCCAGAGCAGCTTGTCGGTGATCTCCGACGCGCCTTCGCCCGGGCGGGCCGAGCGCACGAGGTCGAGGATCGCTTCCACCACGCTGTCGCCCACCGGCAGGCGCCGCACGAGGCGCTGGGCCTGGAGGAGCGATTCCGCGTCCATCACTGCGGTGGGCTTCGCGCTCTCCGCGCCCGTGGTTTCGAGCAGGATGCGCCGCTCGGCGTCGCGGCTCGGATAGGACACGTCGATTTCGAGCAGGAAGCGGTCGAGCTGCGCCTCGGGGAGGGGATAGGTGCCCTCCTGCTCGATGGGGTTCTGCGTGGCGAGCACGTGGAAGGGGCGGGGCAGGTCGTGCCGCTCGCCGCCGACCGACACGTGGTATTCCTGCATGGCCTGCAGGAGCGCCGACTGGGTGCGCGGGCTCGCGCGGTTGATCTCGTCGGCCATGAGGAGCTGGGCGAAGATCGGGCCGCGCACGAAGCGGAACGAGCGCCGGCGGTCCGCGCCCTCGTCGAGGATTTCGGAGCCCAGGATATCCGAGGGCATCAGGTCCGGCGTGAACTGCACGCGGCGGCCGTCGAGGCCGAGCACGGTGCCGAGCGTTTCGACGAGCTTCGTCTTCGCAAGACCCGGCACGCCGACGAGAAGGCCGTGGCCGCAGGCCAGGATGGTGATGAGCGTCAGATCGACGACCTGCTCCTGGCCGAAGATGACGGTGTGGATCGCTTCGCGCGCCCGGCCGACGGTCTCGAGAGTGGTTTCGGCGTTGCGGATGATCGCCTCATCGAGGGCAGTGGGCGCTTGGGCGATGCTAGCCGTCATGAGGTTCTCCTCGCTTAAACCCTGGTCTCAATCGCCCCCATGCACAGTCTGCCGCCGGATTGCCGTTACGTGCAAGCGGGTCTATCCGCCGCACAGGGGACGATCTTGCCCGATGCGGCGCCCGCTTCATGGATACCGGCTGCCGCCTTTGCCACAGAGCGCAACACCTGGACGATCCGCCCGGTCTTTCTTAGCTGTGAAGGAACTAGAGGCGCCGAAAACCCTGTCGACGGCGCCGCTTCACTTTTTTGTGCACAGGCCCGATTGCCCGCCCCATGGCCCCTCCCGCCGACGAAACCGCCGCCGAACCCGCCAGCGACGCGCCCCCCGGCGGCGCGCTGGGACGCCTTCTCGCGTCGCTCGGACCCGACGCGCCCCGCCGCGGCCTGCCTCCGGTGGAGCGCTGGAACCCGCCCTATTGCGGCGAGATCAGCATGCGGATCGCCGCGGACGGGTCCTGGCACTACAACGGCTCGCCCATCGCACGGCCGGCGCTGGTGCGGCTCTTCTCGACGGTGCTGCGGCGCGATCCGGAGCGCTTCGTGCTCGTCACGCCGGTGGAGCGCGTCGGCATCGCGGTCGAGGACCTGCCGTTTCTCGCAGTCGAGATGGCGGTGGAGGGCGAAGGCGATGCCCGCCAGATCGCCTTTCGCACCAATGTGGACGACGTCGTCCGCGTCGGGCCCAAGCATCCCCTGCGCTTCGAGCGCGATGCCCATGACGGGGTCAAGCCGGCGGTGCGCGTGCGCGGGGATCTTTGGGCCCGCGTGACCCGCGCGCTCGCCCTCGATCTCGTGGGCTTGGGCGAGGAGCGCGAGGTTGAGGGCCGGGCGCTCTACGGCGTGGCGGCGGACGGCGCGTTCTTCCCCATCGCTCCCGCGGCCGAGATCGAGGGCGCATGATGCTGGCCGATACCGCGACGCCCACCTTTCGCGCGCTGGCGGCCGAGCGCCTGCGCTCCGAACCGCCGGGCTGGCTCGAACTGCCCTCGAATCCGCGGGGCGACCACACCCTCGATCCCGAGCCGGTTCTGCCCTTCGTGGCGGGCGGACCGCCCCGCGCGGCCGCCGTGCTCGTTCCCGTCGTGCTGCACGAGGACGAGCCCGCGATCCTTTTCACGGAGCGTTCCACGGGCCTGCGCGAGCATTCGGGCCAGATCGCCTTTCCGGGCGGCAAGATGGAGACGAACGATCCCTCGCCCCTCGTCACCGCCTTGCGCGAGGCGCACGAAGAGATCGGGCTCGATCCCGGAGCGGTGACGCCGATCGGCTATCTCGACGCCTATCTCTCGACCACCAACTACCTCATCCTGCCGGTGGTGGGCCTCGTGCGGCCGCCGCTCGCGCTCGCGCTCAATCCGGGCGAGGTGGCGAGCGCCTTCGAGGTGCCGGTGCGCTTTCTCATGGACCCCGGGCATCACCAGCTGCATTCCAAGGAGTGGAAGGGCCGGGAACGACGCTACTACGCGATGCCCTACGGCGAGCGCTACATCTGGGGCGTCACGGCGGGCATCGTGCGCAATCTCTACGAACGTCTCTACAGATAAACGACGGCTACTCTTGCAAGCGCCTCTGCGGGCCAGCGAAGGCAACGCCGATGAGCGCCTCCACGGATGAAGGACGATAACAGCGAATGGCGCGTGCAATTGTCAGCGAGGTGCTGCTCTTCCTGCTCCCCTTTGCGGTGTTCGCGATCTATCTCCTGGCGCGCCGGCGCAATCCCCTGGCCTGGGAGGCCTGGAGCGGGCAGGTGAGCTGGCTCGTGATCGCCGGGCTCGCCCTCGCCATCGCTTCGCTGCTCTATGCGGGCATCGCGGGCGAGCGGCAGCAGGGTGCGTTCGTGCCCACGCATCTCGAGAACGGGCGCGTCGTGCCGGGCGAGTTCAAGCGTTGACGGCTTTCCACGATCCGTCCCGCACCTCCGATCGGGAGGGCAGGCATTGACGGCTTTGCACGATCCGGCCCGCACCGTGGATCGGGAGGGCAGGCGTTGACGACCACGCTCGACCGGGAGGCGTTGCACAGCCTGCTGCATCGGCCGGCGATCCGCGCGGTGTTCGAGGCCCTCGACCGCGACGGCGAGGAAACCCGCATCGTCGGCGGCGCCGTGCGCAATGCGCTCCTCGGCCGGCCGGTCACCGAGGTGGATTTCACGACGACCGGCCTGCCGGAGGTGACGACGAAGCGCGCTCGCGCCGCGGGCCTCAAGGCCGTGCCCACGGGAATCGAGCACGGCACCGTCACGGTGATCGCCGAGGGCGAGCCCTTCGAGGTCACGACGCTCCGCGAGGATGTGGAAACCGACGGGCGCCACGCGGTGGTGCGCTTCGGGCGCGATTTCGCGATGGATGCGCGGCGGCGGGATTTCACCATCAACGCGCTCTCGCTCTCGCGGGACGGCCGCCTGCACGATTACACCGGCGGAGAGGCGGATCTCCGCGCGCGCCGCGTGCGCTTCATCGGCGATGCGGCGACCCGCATCCGCGAGGATTACCTGCGAACCTTGCGCTTCTTCCGCTTTCACGGCGAATACGCGGCCGGCCCCATCGACTCCGAGGGCTTCGCGGCCGCGGTGCGGGAACGGGGCGGGCTCGCGCGGCTGTCGCGGGAACGCGTGCGGGCCGAGCTCCTGAAGCTCCTCGTCACCCGCCGCGCCGTCGAGATGATCGCGGCGCTGGCGGACGGTGGCCTCTATGGTCTCCTCGTCGGCGGGGTCGCGGAGCACGGGCGCCTCGCCCGCGTCGCGGCGTTCGAAGAGGGCGACGGCCTCGCCGATCCCGTCCGCCGCCTCGCCGCGCTTGCCGTGATGACCGTCGAGGATGCGGAGCGGCTGCGCGAAGCCCTGCGGCTTTCCAACGACGAGCAGAAGCGGCTTGCGGCCTACGGCACCCTCGTGCCTGCCTTGAAAACCTGGGCGCTCCCCCTCGACACCCTCGCGATCCGCCGCCTCGTGGCCGAGCACGGCACCGAGTCCGTGGCCGATGCCCTCGCCGCCATCCGCGGCGAACCGCGGCCGATCTTGAGGGACGATGCGCTCCCGGCCCTGCAGCGGTTTCGCAGCGGAGAGGAGCCCTTGCCGGCCTTTCCCCTCAGAGGCGGCGACCTCATCGCGGGCGGCCTGCCGCCGGGTCCGAGGGTCGGAACCCTGCTCGAGGAGGCCCGGCGGGCCTGGCTGGCCGAGGGCTGTCCGAGCGACGAGGCGGCCCGGGACCGGCTGCTGGCCCGAACCTTGGACCACGCCCGGGCCTGAATCGACTCGCCTTCCGCGGGGCCGCTCCCTACAATCGGCGCCGCATGCGCCAGCCCCGAACCCCCGCCGACCTCGTCCGCCGCTTCGCCGCCATGCGAGCCCGGGAGCGCGCCGAGGAATTCGCGAAAGGCCGAACCGAGGCGAGTGCGGTCCCGGACGGCTGGACCCGCGAGACCTACCGTCTCCCCCGCGACGAGGCCGTGCGGACCGCCCAGGACTGGTTCGAGCGCTTCCCGAAGGCCTCCTATCGTACCGAGGTCGAGCGCTGGCGGGTGGACGGCGAGGTGGTGGAGTTCACGATCCGGCGGCTGCCCGGCACCGAGTAACGTCGGTCCGGGCGGGCGGAGGACAGCGCCATGGCGGAGAGCACAGCCGAGCCCCCCTTGGCCCTGGCGGCCTATACCGGCTTCGCGGATCGTTACGCCGTCATCGCGCCGACGAAACCCCATAACGGCCTCTACGAACGGCCTGCCTCCCTGGCGCTCTTGGGCGACGTCCAAAGCTTGCGGGTTCTCGATGCAGGCTGCGGTCCCGGCATCGCGAGCGCCATCCTGGCCGAACAGGGCGCCCGCGTGACGGGCCTCGACGTGACGCCGCGCATGATCGAGCTTGCCCGCGAGCGCTGCCGGGGATTGGAGGCGGAGTTCCTGCTCGCCGATCTCGCGCAGCCGCTCGCCCTCCCGGATGCGGGCTTCGACCGGGTGCTGTGCTCGCTCGCCTTCGATTACATCGCGGAGCTGACGCCGGTGCTGGCGGAGTTCCGGCGGGTCACGCGCCCCGGCGGCGCTCTCGTCTTCTCCATGAGCCACCCCATGAGCGACTGGACGAACGAGCGCATCCGCGGGGAGGGCGTCTATTACGAGCGGGCGCGCTTCGGCCTGCACTGGACCGGCTTCGGCGAGCCGGCCCCTTACGTGGAAGCCTATCGCAGGCCTCTCGCCGAGATCCTCAACGCCGTCGTGGAGGCGGGCTGGCGCTTCGAACGCCTCGTGGAGCCGCAGCCCTTGCCGGAGATGCGGGCGGTGTCGGAGCGGATCTACAAAGAGCTCGCCCGCGCGCCAGCGTTCCTCTGCATCCGCGCCTCTCGTTAGCCGCTACGGCCAGCGCACGTTCGTCCGCGATTCCGGCAGGCCGACGCGGTTACGGCCAGCGCACGGAGGGCGGCATGGAGGAGAGGATCGATTCCACGTTGCCGCCGGTCTTCAGCCCGAAGATCGTGCCGCGGTCGTAGAGCAGGTTGAACTCCACGTAGCGCCCGCGCCGCACCTGCTGCTCGTGCCGGTCCTCCGCGGTCCAGGCCTTGGCGACGTTGCGCCGAACGATCTCGGGGTAGACGATGAGGAACGCTTCACCGACGTCGCGGGTGAAGGCGAGGTCCTCGTCCGGGTCGCCGGTCCAGTGGTAGTCGTAGAAGATGCCGCCGATGCCCCGCGGCTCGTTCCGGTGCTTGAGGTGGAAGTACTCGTCGCACCAGGCCTTGTACTTGTCGTAGGGCGCGCCCGGGAAATGCCGGTCGCAGGCCTCGCGCATGGCGCAGTGGAAGAGCACGCTGTCGGGATCGTGCTGGGTCCGGCGCCGGTCGAGCACGGGGGTGAGGTCCGCGCCGCCGCCGAACCAGGGCTTGGTGGTGACCACGAAGCGCGTGTTCATGTGCACGGTGGGCACGTTCGGATTCCAGGGATGGGCAATGAGCGAGATGCCCGAAGCCCAAAAGCGCGGATCTTCCGCGGAGCCCGGGATCTGGCCGCGGAATTCCGGCGCGAATTCCCCATGCACGGTGGAGACGTGTACGCCCACCTTCTCGAACACCCGGCCTCGCATCATCGACATGACGCCGCCCCCGCCGGGCGTGCCGGAATGGTCCTTGCGCTCCCAGGGCTTGCGCTCGAAGCGCCCGGGCTTCACGGCCTCCGGATAGAACGGCCCCGTGGCCTCGTCCTCCAGGGCCTCGAAGGCGGCGCAGATCTGGTCGCGCAGCGTGACGAACCATTGGGGCGCCTCGGTCTGGAGGCGGGCGACGACGGCGGGATCGATGGGGGAAACGCTGGTCATGAGGCGCTCTCTTACCCCCTCTCCCCGTCAACGGGGAGAGGGCTGGGGTGAGGGGCCGGTCGGTGGAGTGGGATGCTGCAAGCGATCTCCCTCTCCCCTTGAGGGAGAGGGTGGCCCTCGCGTCAGCGAGGGTCTGGAGAGGGGGAGCGATGGTGCAGAAGGCACCTGAGCGCTCGATGCTGCAACGACCCCCACCCCCGACCCCTCCCCGCAAGGGGGAGGGGAGATAAGGGGAGATGAGCGGAAACCGCTCGCTCGACCGACCAGCCCCTCACCCTAACCCTCTCCCCGCTCGCGGGGAGAGGGAACGGAGGAGAACTGGCCCGTCTGACGCAGGGCCTCGCCGAGGATCATGGCGGCACTCACCGCCACGTTAAGGGAGCGCAGGCCCGGCTGCATGGGGATGAGCACGCGGGCATCCGCCGCGGCATGGACCTCATCGGGCACGCCGGCGCTCTCGCGGCCCACGAGCACGATGTCGTCGGGGTGGTAGGCGAAATCCGTGTAGGGCAGGGCGCCCCGCGTGGTCGCGAGCACCAGCCGCGCCCCGGCGTCCGCCCGCCATGCCTCGAAGGCACGCCAGGACACGTGCCGGGTTACGCCGGCCCGCTCCAGGTAGTCCATGCCGGAGCGCCGCAGATGGCGGTCTGACACGTCGAACCCCGCCGGTTCCACGATCTCCACCGGCACGCCGAGGCATGCGGCCAAGCGCAGCATGGTGCCGGCGTTCTGCGGAATATCAGGTTGATAGAGGCCGAGGCGGATCACGGATTGGACTGAACGGGAAGGGATGATCGGGCCGGTCTCTAGCGGGACCCATGCCCGCGGTCCATCCGGCGCTCTCGCCTCCGGGCCGCCCCGCCTTATGTGGGAGCGCAACTTCTGGATCGGACCATGCTGCAGCGTTTCTCCGACTGGCTGGAAAGCCGGATCGACGTTTTCGCGCCTTTCGACGAGCGGCGCACCCCGCCCGACAAGCTCGGGCGCTTCATGGCGTTCTATCTGCGCGACGTGCGGGGTTATCTCGGCGTCGTGCTGCTCTCCGCCCTCGTGCTCGCCGCGGTGGAATCCGTGCTGCTGCTCGGCGTCGGCCGGTTCGTCGATCTCCTCGCCCGCACGACGCCCGGCGACTTGTGGGAGCAGCACGGCTCGCTCCTGATCGCGGTCGCGGTGCTGTTCCTCGTCCTCCGCCCCGTCGCCAACATCATCAACGAGGGCGTGATCAACCAGGTGGTGGTGCCCCAGCTCACCAACCGCATCCGCTGGCGCACGCACCTGTATACGCTCGGCCACTCGCTCTCCTACTTCCAGGGCGATTTCGCCGGACGCCTCGCGAACCGCATCACCCAGGTCGGGCCCGCGCTCCGGGACGTGGCGGTCGAGACCCTCGACATCGTGGTGTTCGTCGCGACCTACGCGATCGTGATTCTCGTCGCGTTCTCCACGGTGAGCCTCTGGCTCGCGCTGCCGATGCTGCTGTGGATGATCGGCTACGTGGTGCTCATGCGCTACTTCGTGCCGGAGGCTCAGAAGCGCTCCTTGCGGGTGTCGGAGGAGCGCTCCGCCCTCGTCGGCCGCATCGTCGACAGCTACACCAACATCCTGACCGTGAAGCTGTTTGCCCGCGCCGACATGGAGCGCTCCTCGGTGCGGCGCGCCATGGCGACCCACCTCGTGGCCTATCTCGCCAGCATGCGGGTGTTCACGGTCACCAAGGGCATCCTCGTCCTCCTCAACACGCTGCTCGCGCTGGCGACTGCGGGCCTTTCGCTCTGGCTCTGGTCGCGAGGCCAGATGACCCCGGGCGAGATCGCGGCGGGCCTCGCCCTGGTGCTGCGCATCGGCGACATGTCGGGCTGGTTCATGCAGGTGCTGCGCGGCATCTTCGACAATGTGGGCGTGGTGCAGGAGAGCATGGAAACCGTGTCGCGCCCCCACGCGGTGGTGGACGCGCCCGATGCCAAGCCCCTTGTGGTCGGGGCCGGCGAGGTGCGCTTCGATGGGGTCACGTTCCATTACGGGCGCGGCGAAGGCGTGTTCGAGGGGCTCTCGCTCACCGTGCGGCCGGGCGAGAAGGTGGGGCTCGTCGGCCCCTCGGGCGCCGGCAAGTCCACCCTGGTCAACCTTCTGCTACGCCTTCACGATCTGGAAGGCGGGCGCATCCTCGTGGACGGGCAGGACATCGCCCGCGTCACGCAGGATTCCTTGCGCGAAGCCGTGGCCGTGGTCACGCAGGACACCTCGCTGCTGCACCGCTCCATCCGCGACAACATCGCCTACGGCAATCCGCAAGCCGACGACAGCGCCGTGGAGGAGGCCGCGGAGCTCGCCCATGCCCAGGGCTTCATCCCCCAGCTCGAGGACCACAAGGGACGGCGGGGCTTCGATGCGCGGGTGGGCGAGCGCGGCGTGAAGCTCTCAGGGGGACAAAGGCAGCGCATCGCCATCGCGCGCGTGATCCTGAAGGACGCCCCGATCCTGGTGCTGGACGAGGCCACCTCGGCCCTCGATTCCGAGGTCGAGGCCGCGATCCAGGAATCCCTCACCTCGCTCATGGAGGGCAAGACCGTGATCGCCATCGCGCACCGCCTCTCCACCATCGCGGCCCTCGACCGCCTGATCGTTCTCGACGAGGGCCGCGTCGTGGAGGAGGGCACCCACGCGGAACTCCTGGACCGCGGCGGCCTCTACGCCCGCCTCTGGGCCCGCCAATCCGGCGGCTTCCTGGGCAGCCGCGAGGAGGCCGCGCTGGCCTCCTGAGCGCGGGTGCGGCTCAAGGTCGGCCGCGGCGCTTCTTCGCGTCGCGCCGCAGCACGCCCACGAGCTCCACATGCGGGGAGTGCTTGAACTGGTCCACCGGCACGACGCGCTCCAGGCGGTAGCCGGCGGCGATGAGGATTTCGGCGTCGCGGGCGAAGGTGCCGGGGTCGCAGGAGACGCTGGCGATCACGGGCACCTCGGATAATGCGAGCTGGCGCACCTGCGCTTCGGCGCCGGCGCGGGGCGGGTCGATCACCACCGCGTCGAAGCCCTTCAATTCCGGCGTCAGCAGGGGCCGGCGGAAGAGGTCGCGGGCCTCGGTGGCGATGCGCCTGAGACCCGGCGTTCCGCGCGCCGCACGATCGAGGGCGAAGAGCGAGCCCTTGTCGGTTTCGACCGCATGCACCTCGGCGCGCTCCGCAAGGCGCAACGAGAACGGGCCGCAGCCTGCAAAAAGATCGGCCACGCGCTTGGCGCCGGCGCAGGCGTCGAGCACGAGCCCCGCGAGGGTCTCCTCGCCGAGGCGCGTGGCCTGCAGGAAGGATCCCGGCGGCGGCACCACGGCGGCGCGGCCCATGATCTGGGCCGGGGGCTGCAGTTCCACGATCACGTCGCCATGGAGCGAGAGCCGCGCGAGACCCAACTCCCGCGCGGTCTCGACGAGGCTCAGGCGGTCCTGGTCCTTCAGGGGCCCGTGACCGCGGATGTCCACGTCGAGCCCTGCGGCCGATGCGGTGACCTGGATGTCGAGGGGCTTGCCCGAGCCCTTGAGGCGAGACGCGAGCGCCTTGGCGACCGCGGGCGCGCTCTCCTTCAGGGCCGGCTCCGCGATGGGGCAGAAGGCGATGGGCACGAGATGGTGGCTGCGGGCCGCCATGTAGCCGACCTCGACCTCGCGATTCTGATAGCGCGCATGGAGCGTGATGCGCCGCCGTCCCTCGCCATGGGCGTCGACGAGCGGCGCGACCTCCACCTCGAGCCTGGCCTGGCGCAGGGCGCCCACCACGATGTCGCGCTTCCAGCCCTGATAGAGGCCGTGGCTCATATGCTGGGTCGCGCAGCCGCCGCAGGCGTGAAAGTAGGGGCAGAACGGCGTCTCGCGTTCGGGCGAGGCGGTCTCGACGGCCACGAGATGGGCGCGCGCTCCCTCGCGCGTCACGGCCACGCGCTCGCCGGGCAGGGCGCCGGCGACGAAGACCGGGCCCCGGGGCGTGTCGGCGATGCCGTCGCTCTTGGCGCCGAGGCGGTCGATGACAAGCGTTTCGGTCGAAGCGGATCGATCAGCCACGGCGGGCTCCCAAAAGGTATTCGCGGTTGCCGTCGCCGCCGGCGATGGGGGAGGGGATCACGTCGTCCACCGCGAAGCCGAGGGCCGCCACGAACCCCGCCATCTCGCGGCACACGGTGCGGCGCACGCCCTCGTCGCGCACGATGCCCTTGTGGACATGGGCCCGCCCCGCCTCGAATTGCGGCTTCACCAGAACGGCCAGGGCCGCCCGCTCGGCGAGGAGCGGCACCGCATGGGGCAGCACGAGGCGGAGCGAAATGAAGCTCACATCGGCGACGAGCAGGTCGACCGGATCCGGGATCAGCCCGCGGTCGAGGGCGCGGGCATCCGTGCTCTCGAGGCTCGTCACGCGCGGGTCGCGCAGGATGCGCGGGTGCAGTTGCCCGCGCCCCACATCCACCGCGTAGACCTTCGCGGCGCCGCGCCCAAGAAGCACCTCCGTGAAACCTCCCGTGGAGGCGCCGAGATCGAGGCAGGTGCAGCCCTGTGGGTCGATGCGGAAGGCGTCGAGCGCGGCGGCCAGCTTCACGCCGCCCCGGGACACGTAAGGGTGGGGTTCGCTCGCGACGATCTCGGCGTCCGGCGCGATCATGTCGGAGGGCTTGCGCACGCTCGCGCCGTCGGCGGTCACGAGGCCGGCCGCGATCGCCTCCTGGGCCCGGGCGCGGCTCGCGAAGAAGCCGCGCTCCACGAGCAGCAGATCGGCCCTTTGCCGGGGCGCTGGCGAGGCTTTGGACATCAGCCCTTCCTGGTCGGTCGCGGGGCGAAACGCAAGAACGCGCTGTTTCGACGGCTGAAACGCCGGAGGGCCCGCGCCGGTCGCATCGGGCAATCGGCCGAATGGCCATTTTCGCCGCAAAGGGTACTTAGATGAGGCGGCGAGGAGAGACGGGATGCGGATTGTTGCGTTGGTGGCGGCCTTCGCGGGGGCGGCGCTGGCCCAAACGGCCTTGGCGCAGGTGCCGGTGATGGAGGGGGTGGAAACCTATCAGGCCCCGTTGCTGGGGCCGGCCGGAGCGCCCATCGGGCAGATCCTGCTCCGCGGCAGCGCCAACGCCACGGTGGTGCGCATCACGGTCCAGGCCGGCGGCCTGCCGCCCGGCTGGCACGGCGTCCATTTCCATTCGGTGGGCGATTGCTCGGACGCGGGCGTATTCATGAACGCGAAGGGGATCGTCAACAACCTCGTCAAGAAGCATGGCCTGCTGCACCCCGAGGGGCCCGCGGAGGGCGATCTGCCCAACATCCATGTTGCACCGGACGGGTCGGTGAACGCGGAGCTCTCCACGCTCGCCATCCGCATCCTCGGCCAGACGGGCCTCAAGGATGCCGACGGCTCCGCCCTCGTGATCCGCGCGAACGAGGACGACCATTACAGCCAGCCCAACGGCGGGAGCGGCGCGCGCCTCGCCTGCGCGGTGATCCGGTAGGGAGCGATCCCTCCCCGCCCAGGGGAGGGTGGCCTGCGCAGCAGGTCGGGTGGGGTGGAAGCACCCCGCTCCCCAAATTGAGCTCCCATCCGACCAGGCCGCTTCGCGTCCACCCTCCCTTGGGCCAAGGAGGAATGAGCACGCTCACATCCCCGCGACCCGCAGGCCTCCACAGGCCGCGTCCATTCCCGAAGGCATGCGGGCGCCTATATGGGCGGCCTGGTTAACCTAACGGGAGGTGCACGATGCTGCAGATGAATCGCCGCCATTGGCTCGCCGGAGCCACGGCCCTCGTGGCCGGAGCCGCCGCGCCCCGCGCCTTTGCCCAGGCGCCGTCCGGCCCCTTCAAGCTCGATCCGCTGCCCTATGCCCCCGCAAAGAACGAACCCCACATCGATGCGCAGACCATGGAGCTGCACCACGGCCGCCACCATCAGTCCTTCGTGACCAACCTCAACACCCTGGCGTCCCAGAACGGGGAGGTCGGGAAAATGCCGCTCCACGAGATGCTGGCCAAGCTGAACGAGCTGCCGGAGAGCATCCGCACCGCCGTGCGCAACAACGGCGGCGGGCACGCCAACCACACCATGTTCTGGCAGATCATGGGCGGCTCCGGCGGCGAGCCCGGGGGCGAGGTGAAGCAGGCTATCGACCGGGATCTCGGCGGCACCGCCAAGATGCAGGAGGATTTCAACGCCGCGGGCGGGCGCGTCTTCGGCTCGGGCTGGGTGTTCGTCACCGTGGACCAGGCGGGCAAGCTCGCGCTGGTCACCAAGCCGAACCAGGATTCACCCCTCATGGACGGCCAGCGGGTGCTCCTCGGCAACGACGTGTGGGAGCACGCCTATTACCTGAAGTACCAGAACGGCCGGGCGGATTACCTCAAATCCTGGTGGAACGTGGTGAACTGGGACAAGGTCGCCGAGCGCTACGCCGCCGCAAAGGCAGGAACGCTGACGATCTGACCTCTAGCGCTCTCCCCTAGAGGGAGAGGGTGGCCCCTGCGTCAGCAGGGGTCGGGAGAGGGGGACACCCGCGATGTCATTCCGGTCGCCGCGGGAGCGGCGGGCCGGAACCCAGGAGATCTCGCCGGATAGGGCTCGCCATCTGGGTTCCGGGCTCTCGCTCCGCTCGCCCCGGAATGACGCTGCGGAGCGAGCCGCTGCTCGTCCTGCCCTCCCTCCCTTCAGGGGAGGGGTAGGGGTGGGGTGTTGCGCGAAGCGCATCCGGCACCATGCTGGCCAGAACTCGCCTGGCGGCGAACACCCCACCCGTCACGCTCACGCGTGCCACCCTCCCCTGAAGGGAGGGAGATGCGCTCGTCATGCCTGGACTTGGTCCGAGCATCCATGACTTGGGAGGGGTGCAAAGACGTGGATGGCCGGGACACGCCCGGCCATGACGTGCGGAGACGATAGAATGATTGCCCCCTCTCCCTCAGGGGAGAGGGACGAGATTAGGCCCGCGCCTTCTGCGTGGCCGTCTCCTGGCCCAGAGCCTCGAACACCTTTTTGACGATGCCGGCCGCGTCGAGCCCGGCGCCGGCATACATGCGCTCCGGCTTGTCGTGGTCGATATAGGTGTCGGGCAGCACCATGGTGCGGATCTTCAGGCCGCGGTCGAGGGCGCCGCGGTCGGACAGGAGCTGGAGCACGTAAGCCCCGAAACCGCCCATCGAGCCTTCCTCGATGGTGATCAGCACCTCGTGGTCGCAGGCGAGGCGAAGAACCAGCTCCTCGTCGAGCGGCTTGGCGAAGCGCGCATCGGCGACGGTGGTGGACAGGCCGCGCGCCTCGAGGTCTTCCGCGGCCTTCAGGGCTTCGCCCAAGCGGGTGCCCAGCGCCAGGATCGCCACGCGGTCGCCCTCGCGGACGACGCGGCCCTTGCCGATGGGCAGCGGCACGCCGCGCTCCGGCATCTCGACGCCAATGCCCTCGCCGCGCGGGTAACGGAAGGCGATCGGACCCTCGTCGTAGGCCGCGGCGGTGGCCACCATGTGGACGAGCTCGGCCTCGTCGGAGGCCGCCATCACCACCATGTCGGGCAGGCAGCCGAGATAGGCGACGTCGAAGGAGCCGGCGTGCGTGGCGCCGTCGGCACCGACGAGACCGGCGCGATCAAGCGCGAAGCGCACGGGCAGCTTCTGGAGCGCCACGTCGTGCACCACCTGGTCGTAGGCGCGCTGCAGGAAGGTGGAATAGATCGCGCAGAAGGGCTTGTAGCCCTCCGTGGCCATGCCGGCCGCGAAGGTCACCGCATGCTGCTCCGCGATGCCCACATCGAAGGTGCGGCCCGGGAACTCCTTGGAGAACATGTCGATGCCGGTGCCCGACGGCATGGCGGCGGTGATCGCCACAATCTTGTCGTCGGCGCGGGCCTCCTTGATGAGGCTCTCGCCGAACACCTTGGTGTAGGCCGGCGCATTGGCCTTGGGCTTGGCTTGCGCGCCCGTCACCACGTCGAAGGTCACAACGCCGTGGTACTTGTCGGCGGAGGCTTCCGCGGGCGCGTAGCCCTTGCCCTTTTGCGTCACCACATGGACGAGGATCGGCCCCGTCTCCATGTCGCGCACGTTCTTGAGGATCGGCAGCAGGTCGTCGAGGTTGTGGCCGTCGATGGGGCCCACGTAATAGAAGCCGAGCTCCTCGAACATGGTGCCGCCGGTCCAGAAGTTGCGCGCGAATTCCTCGGCGCGGGCGGCCTTCTCGTAGATGAATTTCGGCAGCTTCTTGCCGAGCTGCTTCGCGGTCTCGCGCAGGTTGCGGTAGGTGCCGCCGGAAACGAGACGCGCGAGGTAGGACGACATGGCGCCGACGGGCGGCGCGATCGACATGTCGTTGTCGTTGAGGATCACGATGAGGCGCGAATGCATGGCGCCCGCATTGTTCATGGCCTCGTAGGCCATGCCCGCGGAGATCGCGCCGTCGCCGATGACGGCGATCACGTTGTTCTGCTTACCCGACAGATCCCTGGCCACGGCCATGCCGAGGCCGGCCGAGATCGAGGTCGAGGAATGCGCCGCGCCGAAGGGGTCGTAGGGGCTCTCGGAGCGCTTGGTGAAGCCCGACAGGCCGCCGCCTTGGCGGAGCGTGCGGATGCGGTCGCGGCGCCCGGTGAGGATCTTGTGCGGATAGGCCTGGTGGCCCACGTCCCAGATCACGCGGTCGTCCGGCGTGTTGAACACGTAGTGGAGCGCCACGGTGAGCTCGATCACGCCAAGCCCGGCACCCAGATGCCCGCCCGTCACGGATACGGCGTCGATGGTCTCGGCACGCAGCTCCTCCGCCACCTGCCGGAGCTGGCTTTCGGGAAGCTTGCGGAGATCGTCGGGAATGCGGATCGTGTCGAGGAGGGGGGTCTGCAAAGGCAAGAGATGACCTCTTTGAAGCGCGGCTGGAGCCGCTCCTAAACGGCAACTCATAAAGCCTAAAGCCTTGAGGGTCAAAGCTCAGCGGCCAAGCAGGGGTGTAGAAAGCTATTCGCAGCGCAGTAACGTTAAGCCGTCAGGCCCTGACCCAACGGCCGCTCCTACCGTGCCGGCGGCGGGATGAACGCCATTTGGCCCGCCACGCCGCTCCTAGCGTGCCGGCAGTGGAAGGAACTCCGTTTGGCCTGCCAGGTGCTCCTATCGGGCGGGCAGCGGAATGAACTCGGTTTCCCCCGGGACGCTGTCGAAACGCCCAAGGCTCCAATCGGCCTTGGCCTGATCGATGCGATCCTTGCGGGAGCTCACGAAGTTCCACCAGATGTGGCGCGGCCCGTCCATGGGCGCCCCGCCGAGGAGCATGAAGCGCGCCGCGCTCTCGGCCCGGATCGTGATGCGGTCGCCCGGCTTGAAGATCAGGAGCTGTCCCGGCCCGAACCGGTCGCCGGCGATCTCGATGGTGCCCGCCACGGTATAGATGCCGCGCTCCTCGTAATCGGGGTCGAAGGGGAGCGAGGCACCAGCCTGGAGCTCCGCATCGGCGTAGATCATCGCCATCGGGGTCTCGACCGGCGAGCGGGTGCCAAAGGCCTCGCCCGCGATGAGGCGCAGGCGGATGCCCCGGGCCTCCAGCATGGGAAGCCGGTCCTCGCCATAATGGACGAACGCGGGGTCGCCCTCCTCGTGGCTCGCCGGCAGGGCCACCCAGGCCTGGATCCCGAAGAGCTTCGGGCCGAGGCTGCGCGCCTCGGCCCCCGTGCGCTCGGAATGGACAATGCCCCGGCCCGCGCTCATGAGGTTGAGGGCTCCGGGGCGGATGGTCTCCAGGGTGCCGAGGCTGTCGCGATGCACGATCTCGCCGTCGAAGAGATAGGTCACGGTGGCGAGCCCGATATGCGGATGCGGGCGTACGTCGATCCCGGAGCCGAGGATGAACTCGGCCGGGCCCATCTGATCCCAGAAGATGAAGGGACCGACCATCTGCCGCCGGGCGGAGGGCAGGGAGCGCCGCACCTCGAACCCACCGAGGTCCCGGGCGCGCGGCACGATCACGGTCTCGATGGCGTTGCAGGCAAAGGCATCGCCGGGCTTCGGGTCGTCCACGGGCTGCCAGCTCATCGTTGTGCTCCTAGGATGCGGCGTGTCACGGCCGGTGCTGCCGGGGCTCTGCGAACGCGACGGGCCGGACCAGGCCCGCGTCAGGACGGTGCCGCTCCCGGCCGATCCTCACTGGAACGACGCGACTTTGAAACGGCCACCCTCCTGGTTCACGAGATAGTAGCCGTCGTCGGCGCGAAAGAAACGGTCCCGCCGTGTGGCTACGACGATCGTGCCGTCGCTGCCGATGGTGTAGGGCACGTCCTCCGACGGTCGACCTCGGGGACCCTGGTACGAGTAGCGTCCGTTGGCACCGTAGCCAAGCTGGGAGCTGTCGGCCAGAACGACGATCCGTCCAACGATGAGGCGCCGCAGCTCGGCACCGGACAGGAGAGACCAGCGGAAGAGCGATCCGGTCGAGGAGCCGCTCTCGCGTTGTGCCATGCCGTCCGCCGTGGAGGGGCCGGTCCGGGTGAGGGTGATCGGAACCTCGCCGATCTGGAACGACAGGGTATTGGCCTGCACCCGTGCCTTGTCGCAATGCACCGGGGTGCCCCGCACGAGGCAGGCGATCGACCCTCCCGATACGCGCAGCTCCGCGGGAGCGGTGCTCCAGAAACCCATCCAATACCCGTTCCAGGAGCCGTAACTCTGCGCTGCGGCGGGGCCGAAAACGAGAAGGGCGACGAAGACGATCAAAGAGCGCATGGGCCTGAGGGCATCGCGATAGGGCTGGCCTGGTCGCGAGCCTGCCATCGGCCCACCAGTCCGACAAGGGCGGGTTGGGGCGGGCGGTTCGCGACGAGCCGCAGCGGCGGCCGACGCGGCGCAAGCCCGCGGCGTCAGAACGTCCAGCGCTGCGCCTTGGCGACGAGGAAGTCGCGGAAGGCCTGGACGCGGGCAACGGAGCGCATTTCCTCGGCATAGACGAGATAGCTGTCCAGCGACGGCATCTCCACGTCGCGCAGGATCTGCGTGAGGAGGGTGTCGCCGTCTACCGTGTAGTCCGGCAGCACGCCGATGCCGGCGCCGGTTTCGACGGCGAGCTTCAGGGCCGTGATGTTGTTGACGATGTAGTGGTACTGGCGCGGCTCCTTGCCCTCCCGGCCGGCGGTCGCGAGGTAGTGCATGGCCATGAGGTAGGAGGGCTGGTCGCCGCCGAACGAGATGATGCGGTGCTCGTCGAGATCCTCCAGGCTCTTCGGCTCGCCGAAGCGCTTGATATAGTCCTTCGAGGCGTAGACGTGGAAATGCACCGTGAAGAGGCGGCGCTGGATCAGGTCCGGCTGCGCCGGGCGGCGCAGGCGAATCGCCACGTCGGCCTCGCGCATGGCGAGATCCAGCTCCTCGTTGGTGAGGATCAGCTGCACCCTCACATCGGGATAGAGGTCGAGGAACTCGCCGATGCGCTGGGCGAGCCAGATCGACCCTAAGCCCACCGTCGCCGTGACCTTCAGATCGCCGGTCGGCCGCTCGCTCGTCTCGACGAGGCGGGCCCGCGTGGTCTCCAGCCGCATGCGCATGTCGCGAGCGGCGCGAAAGAGCAGGTCGCCCTGTTCGGTGAGGATCAGCCCGCGGGCATGGCGGTGGAAGAGCGGCGCTTTCAGCTCGCGTTCCAGCGCCGAGATCTGGCGGCTGACCGCCGACTGGCTCAGGCCCAGGTCGTCGCCGGCGCGCGTAAAACTGCCGGCCTCGGCGACCGTGTAGAATATCCGGATCTTGTCCCAATCCACGGCGGCATTCCCCCGATGCCCCGCGGACTCCGGCGGGCCATCTGACTCGTGTCAGTGTCGCGCCTCCTGGCGCGGCCCCGATGGTCCGCCGGCGGTTCGCGTGCCGCCGTTTCGGACATTGCCAAAAGCGGGGCGTCTGATCCGCCGCCCCGCGGGTTTCGGCCTCGCCGGCACCCTGCCGTCCTGGCCGTTCGAACGAAGACGGCCCTACTCGGCCGCCTCGCGGGTTTCCACGGCGACGGCGAGATACCGCTCCGCTTCGAGAGCCGCCATACACCCCATGCCCGCCGCTGTCACGGCCTGACGGTAGACGTCGTCCGTCACATCTCCGGCAGCGAACACGCCGGCGATGTTGGTGGCGGTGGAGCCCGGGGCCGTCTGGAGGTAGCCGCCGCCCTTCATTTCGAGCTGGCCGGCGAAGAGTTCGGTGGAGGGCTTGTGGCCGATGGCGATGAACACGCCGTCGGTCTTGAGCTCGGACACCTGCCCCGACTTCACGTTCTTGACCCGCAGATGGGTGACGCCGGGCGGGCTGTCCGTGCCGCAGATCTCCTCGATGGCGGAATCCCACAGCACCTCGACGTTCTTCTGCTTGAAGAGCCGGTCCTGGAGGATGCGCTCGGAGCGCAAGCTGTCGCGCCGGTGGATCAGGGTGACCTTGGAGGCGAGGTGCGAGAGGTAGAGCGCCTCCTCGACCGCGGTGTTGCCGCCGCCCACCACCACGACCTCCTTGCCGCGGAAGAAGAAGCCGTCGCAGGTCGCGCAGGCCGAGACCCCGAAGCCCTGGAACTTCGCTTCGGAGGGCAGGCCGAGCCACTTGGCCTGGGCTCCGGTCGCGATGATGAGCGCGTCGCAGGTGAAGGTGTCGCCGGAATCCGCCTCGATCCGGAAGGGACGGCGGGACAGATCGACCTTGGAGACGTGGTCCGAGATCATGCGGGTGCCCACATGCTCGGCCTGGAGCCGCATCTGCTCCATGAGCCAGGGGCCCTGGATCACGTCGGCGAAGCCCGGATAGTTTTCCACATCCGTGGTGATCATGAGCTGACCGCCGGGCTGGAAGCCGGAGATCATCACGGGCTCCAGCAGCGCGCGGGCGGCATAGATCGCCGCCGTGTAGCCCGCCGGCCCCGAGCCGATGATGATGAGCTTGGCGTGGGTGTGGGCCATCTGGCTACTCCGCTTGCCCGGATGCGTGTCGCTTGGAAGGCGGGCCTTGCAAGGCGGCGATTGTGAGGGTGTGGGCCATAGGCGACTTTTACTCCACAAGAACCGGCACCTCGGGCAGGCCCAAGGTCCGGCGATGGCGGTCGAGCCCTTCCGCGACCGCCCGGGCAATCATAGGCGTGGCGTCGATGGGGGCATAGCGCTCGCCCTCAAGCCGGCCGTGGAAAACGTGGACAGCGCTCGCCTTTTCCAAAGCCTCGAGGGTTGCGGTTAATTTCATATGGCCCCCGGAGGGCTCGAACACCAGAATGGGTGCGCCCGTGGCCGCGGCTTCGCCCACCATGTTGGCGGAATCCGCGGTCACGACCACGGCATCGGCCAGCGCCAGCAGGGCGACATAGGGGTTCTCCCCCGTCCCGTCCCACAGGAAGCCGCCCTTCTCGGCCAGCCCCTGGAGCGCGCTCAACAGCAGGGGAGGCGTGCGCCGGGAGGCGGTGATCATCAGGCCGGCGCCCGTGCCGGAGAGCGCCTCGAGAGCCCGCGTGAACCGGGCCACGTCCTCGAGGGTGAAGCGATGATGCCGGCTGTCGCCGCCCGTGAGCACCGCGACGCGGGGCCGGGCCAGTGCCGCGAGCCGCGGATCGGGGGCCGCGCGGGCGGCGGCAAGCCGCGCCGCCGAGAGCCGGTGCGGCGGGGTGAGGGTCGCGATCACGTTCGGCCCTCGCAGGGGATCGTGCTCCGGCACCCAGAGGAGGTCCGCGGTCTCCGCTCCCGTGCGGGGGTCTTTCAGGAACACCGTGAAGGTGCGCCCCCCGGACGCCCGCTTCACATGACGCAGATACGGCACCGCCCGCCGGCCCGAGGCCACCAGGAGATCAGGATAGGGCGGGGCGATGGGGCTGTTGCGAGCTGAGGGCCGCTCCCGAGGGTCGATGGGCCCGCGCGGCATGAACCAGGTGAAGGGGGCGCCGGGCGCGACGCGGCGGATGGCGGGCGTGAGGCCAAGCGCCTCCACGATGCTGGCGCATTGGAGCTCGTCGCCAGCCTTGCCGTCGGAGAGAACCCAGGCGCTCAAAGGATGGGAAGCGGGACTGTTCACGGGGCTTTCTTGCTAGGGGCGGGGCTTGAGGGCAAGGCTCCTCCCGCACTTTCCCCGCCTGCGAGCGGCGGAAAGGGAAGGGTGCGCCACCCGCTTCCCGCAATTTCCCGATCATCTCCCTGTGGAGCCCGGCACGAATATTGCGGCCATCCGGCGCAGGTTCCTTGTGGCGGGGCCCGGGAGGGACTACTCAACCGGCACCCAACCCTCCCGACAAGAAGAACAAGGGACCCTCCCGTGCGCGGACGCCTCGATTCCATCGACTGGGCCATTTTGCGAGAATTGCAGGCCGACGGCAGCATCACCAATGTGGAGCTCGCCCGCCGCGTCGGCCTGTCCGCGCCGCCCTGCTTGCGCCGGGTGCGGGCGCTGGAGCAGGCCGGGATCATCAAGTCCTACCGGGCGCTCCTCGACCCCAAGGCGCTCGGCTTCGAGATCGTGTGCTTCGCGATGGTGCAGCTCGCCGCCCAGGGCAAAGCGGAGCTCGCGGCCTTCGAGGATCGCGTGCGGGAGTGGCCGATCGTCCGCGAATGCTGGACGCTGTCGGGCGACGTGGACTTCATCCTCAAATGCGTGGCCCCGAACCTCACGGCCTTCCAGGGCTTCGTCTCGGACCTCACCGCGCTGCCGAATGTGCGCAACGTCCGCACCGCGCTCACCCTCAACCTCGTGAAGGACGAGCCGCTGGTGCCGATCGAGGAAGCCGAGACGGTCTAGGAGCCGGCTCGCAAAAGCTGCCCTAGATCCGCCGCGGCACCCACTGGGCGTAGGTTTGCGCGAGATAGGTGAGGCGCAGGCGCTCGGAGGTCGGCGTCCAGATGGTGCTGCCCCCGCTCGGCGGGAGGGCAAGAAGCTGCGGAACAACCTGCAGGATTTCGCCCCGGCGGCCGACGACGAGCAATTCGCCGTCGAGATAATCGCTGCCGCGGGTGGACGGAGCACCCGATGTGCCGAGGGTGAACTGCGCCGTCTGCAGCCGGACCACGAGACGCGGGCCCCGCCCGCCGATGCGCTCGGCCAACACGCGCCGAAGCTCCTCCTGCATGACGGCGCGCATGAACTCCGCCTCGGGCCCAGCGCCCCGGCGCAGCAGGGGGGCGATGTCCACCGTCACGGAGGAGAAGACGGCGGGCGCCTGCGCAGACGCCGGCGCCGCCAGGGCGGCACCGAGGCCTGCGAGAAGGCTGCGGCGGGTGAGATGGCTCATGGGATCAGCAATCCTTGCATACCGCCCAAGCTTCGGTCAGGCGAACCGATGCACCCGCATGCGAACACGGGGTTCTCGGGCGAGCCGACGGACCCTCACCCGAAGCGAACGCCCACGACTTCGTAGGACTTGCCCCCGCCGGGAGTCGAAACCTCGACCGTGTCGCCCACCTTCTTGCCCATGAGGGCGCGGGCGATGGGGGAGGTCACGGAAACGCGGCCGGAGCGCACGTCCGCCTCCGGCTCGCCCACGATCTGGTAGGTTTTCTCCTCCTCGGTGTCCTCGTCCACGAGCTTCACCGTGGCACCGAACTTGATGCTGTCGCCGGAGAGCTTGGTGAGGTCGATGATCTCGGCCCGGGCGATGAGGCTCTCGAGCTCCATGATCCGGCCTTCGTTCAGGGACTGGGCCTCCTTGGCGGCGTGGTACTCGGCGTTCTCGGAGAGGTCGCCCAGCGCACGCGCCTCGGAGATCGCCTGGATGATCCGCGGACGCTCCACCTGCTGGCGGTGCTTCAGCTCCTCCTCCAGCGCGGCATAGCCCTTGTTCGTGATCGGTACCTTGTCCATGTCGCTTCACCCGACAGGCGGGGCCTTCCAGCCTTGCGCCTGTTCATAAACTCGAAAGGGCCGGCTCCGGGCCGGCCCGTTTGAAGATCACACGGAAACTTCCTGGAAGCTTCGCGGTTCCCGGCGGCCCGTTTCAGGCGAAATATTCCTGAAGGGGTCGCACCTCCAGATCGCCGCCGATATAGGCCTGAATGCCCTCGGCCGCCGCGATCGCGCCTGCAAGAGTGGTGTAGTAGGGCACCTTATGCAAGAGGGCGGCCCGGCGCAGCGACCGGGAGTCCGAAAGCGCCCCTGCGCCTTCCGTGGTGTTGAAAACGAGGTGGATGTCCCCGTTCTTGATGGCGTCCACCACGTGGGGGCGGCCTTCCAGGACCTTGTTGATGCGCGCCGCCTTGACGCCGTTCTCGGCGAGGTAGCGCTGCGTTCCCGCCGTAGCGACGATCTGGAAGCCGAGCTCGGACAGCATCCGCATGGTGGGCAGGATGCGCTCCTTGTCGGAATCGCGCACGGAGACGAACACGGTGCCCGTCTTCGGCACCTGCGTCGAGGAGCCGAGCTGGCTTTTCGCGAAAGCGACGCCGAAGGAGCGGTCGAGGCCGATGACCTCGCCGGTAGAGCGCATCTCGGGCCCGAGCAGTACGTCCACGCCCGGGAAGCGCGCGAAGGGGAACACCGCCTCCTTGACGCCGATATGCGCCAGTTCCTTCGGGAGGAGGCCGAAGGAGGCGAGGCTTTCACCCGCCATGATCCGCGCCGCGATCTTGGCGATGGGCTCGCCGATGACCTTGGCCACGAAGGGCACCGTGCGCGATGCACGCGGGTTCACCTCGAGCACGTAGATCGTGCCGTCCTTGATCGCGTATTGCACGTTCATGAGGCCGCCGACGTTGAGCGCCAGCGCCAGCGCCGTGGTCTGCCGCTCGAGTTCCGCGATGATCTCGGGCGACAGCGAGCGCGGCGGCAGCGAGCAGGCGGAATCCCCCGAGTGGATGCCGGCCTCCTCGATGTGCTCCATGATGCCGGCGATGAACACGTCCTTGCCGTCGCACAGGCAATCCACGTCCACCTCGATCGCGTCGGACAGATAGCGGTCGAAGAGGAGCGGGTTCTGGCCCAGCACCGTGTTGATCTGCCCCGTCTTGTCGTTCGGGTAGCGGGCCTTCACGTCGGAGGGGATGAGCGAGGGCAGGGTGCCGAGCAGGTATTCCTCGAATTGCTGCTCGTCGCGCACGATCGCCATGGCGCGGCCGCCGAGAACGTAGGAGGGGCGCACCACGAAGGGGAGGCCGAGATCGGCCGCGATGAGGCGGCTCTGCTCGACGGAATAGGCGATGCCGTTCTTGGGCTGGCGCAGCTTCAGCTTGTCGAGGAGACGCTTGAAGCGGTCGCGATCCTCCGCGAGGTCGATGGCCTCTGGCGAGGTGCCGAGGATCGGAACGTCGGCGGCCTCCAAGGCGCGGGCGAGCTTCAACGGCGTCTGGCCGCCGAACTGCACGATGACGCCCAGCAATTCGCCGCGCGTGCGCTCGATGTCGAGAATTTCAAGCACGTCCTCGGCGGTGAGTGGCTCGAAATAGAGCCGGTCGGAGGTGTCGTAATCCGTCGAGACGGTTTCCGGATTGCAGTTGATCATGATGGTTTCGAAGCCTGCGTCCTTCAGCGCGAAGCAGGCGTGGCAGCAGCAATAGTCGAACTCGATGCCTTGGCCGATGCGGTTCGGCCCGCCGCCGAGGATCACGACCTTGCGGGCATCCGAGGGCTGCGACTCGTCCGCGGGCTTGCCCGCGAAGGGCGCCGTGTAGGTGGAGTACATATAGGCCGTGGGCGAGGCGAATTCCGCCGCGCAGGTGTCGATGCGCTTGAACACGGGGCGCACATCGAGCGAGCGGCGAAGCGCCTTCACTTCGGCTTCCGTGGTGTTCGTCAGCACCGCGAGGCGCGCATCCGAGAAGCCCATGGCCTTGAGCTGACGGAAGGCGCCGGGCGTCCGCGGCAGGCCGTGGGCCTTCACCTTGTTCTCGAGATCGACGATGTCCTGCAACTGCTCCAGGAACCAGGGGTCGATGCGGCAGGATTCGTAGACCTCGTCGTGGCTGACGCCGAGGCGTAGCGCCTGGCCGACCTTCAAGAGGCGATCGGGCGTGGGCGTGCCGATCGCGGCCTTGATGGCGTTGCGGTCGTCGCCCTTGCCCAATCCCTCGATCTCGATCTCGTCGAGGCCCATGAGGCCGGTTTCGAGCGAGCGCAGGGCCTTCTGCAAGGATTCCGGGAAGGTGCGGCCGATGGCCATGCATTCGCCCACCGACTTCATCGCGGTCGTGAGCGTGGGCTCGGCGCCGGGGAACTTCTCGAAGGCGAAGCGCGGGATCTTCGTGACCACGTAATCGATGGTGGGCTCGAAGCTTGCCGGCGTCGCACCGCCCGTGATGTCGTTGGCGATCTCGTCCAGCGTGTAGCCCACCGCCAGTTTCGCGGCGACCTTCGCGATCGGGAAGCCCGTGGCCTTGGAGGCGAGGGCAGACGAGCGCGACACGCGCGGGTTCATCTCGATCACGATCATGCGCCCGTTCTCGGGGTTGATCGCGAATTGCACGTTGGAGCCGCCGGTCTCGACGCCGATCTCGCGGAGCACCGCGAGCGATGCGTCGCGCATCACCTGGTATTCCTTGTCGGTGAGCGTCAGCGCCGGGGCCACCGTGATGGAATCGCCCGTGTGCACGCCCATCGGGTCCACGTTCTCGATGGAGCACACGATGATGCAGTTGTCCGCCTTATCGCGGACCACTTCCATCTCGTACTCCTTCCAGCCGAGCACGCTCTCTTCGATGAGAACCTCGTTCGTGGGCGAGGCGTCGAGGCCGCGCTCCACGATGTCGAGGAATTCCTCGCGGTTGTAGGCGATGCCGCCGCCGGTGCCGCCGAGCGTGAAGGACGGGCGGATGATGGCCGGCAGGCCCACTTCCGAGAGCGCAATGAGCGCTTCGCCCAGCGCATGCTCCTGATAGCGCTTGCGCCGCTCGTTCTCGCCGGCGTTCCACTTGAACTCGAAGCCGGCGAGCATGCGCTTCTTGTCGCCGGGATGCACGTCGAGGGCTTCGATGCGCGCGATCTCGGCGTCATAGGCTTCGCGGTCCGCTTTTTTGAGTGCCGAGGCGTTGGCGAGGCGCGATGCCGGCGTGTCGAGGCCGATCTTGGTCATGGCCTCGCGGAAGAGCTGCCGATCCTCGGCCTTGTCGATGGCTTCCGCGTCGGCGCCGATCATTTCGACGCCGTACTTGTCGAGCACGCCCATTTTCTTGAGCGAGAGCGCGGTGTTCAGCGCGGTCTGCCCGCCCATGGTGGGCAGCAGCGCGTCGGGGCGCTCCTTCTCGATGATCTTGGCGACGATCTCGGGGGTGATGGGCTCCACATAGGTGGCATCCGCGAGGTCCGGGTCCGTCATGATCGTCGCCGGATTCGAGTTCACGAGGACGATGCGATAGCCCTCGGCGCGGAGCGCCTTGCAGGCCTGGGTGCCGGAATAGTCGAATTCGGAGGCCTGCCCGATGATGATGGGCCCGGCGCCGATGATAAGGATGGAGGAGATGTCGGTCCGCTTCGGCATGGTTGACCCGCGCGTGGCCAGCCGCAAGGCCGCGGGGACGCGGCACCTTCAAAACGGCTGGCTGTGTCTGGAGATTTCGTGCTGAAGAGGCCTCTTACACGCCTCAGCCGGGCAATGAAAGCCTCAAAGCCGGGCTTTGCCCCTGACCCTGCGCTTGAAAGGCTTGGGGACCGTTCCACGTGTGAGGGGCCTTGAACGGGAGGACGGCATGGCGGCCAAGCGCCCCGAGCCGTGCCACGCGAGAGGCCTTGAGCGGGAGGACGGCATGGCGGCGCAGCAGCGATGGGTGGTGATCACGGGGGCGTCGAGCGGCATCGGGGCGGAACTCGCCCGCGTTTTCGCGGCCCGGGGCTTCGGCCTCGTCCTCACCGCCCGGCGCGAGGAGCGGCTCCAGGCGCTTGCCGGCGAGTTGAAGGGCGCGCATCCAAATCTCGCGGTCGAGGTCGTGTCCCTCGATCTCGAGGACCGGGATGCGCCCGCAGACCTGGTCGAAACCCTCGCGGGGCGGGGCATCACGATCCATACCCTCGTGAACAATGCGGGCTTCGGCCTGCGCGGCACCTTCGCGACCCTGCCCTTCGAGCGGCAGATGGGCATGATCGAGCTGAACGTCACGGCCCTCACCAAGCTCTCACGCCTGGTTCTGCCCGGGATGATCGAGCGCCGCTGGGGCGGCATCCTCAACGTCGCCTCGACGGCTGCCTTCCAGGCCGGGCCCCACATGGCGGTGTATTACGCCACCAAGGCCTTCGTGCTCTCGCTCTCGGAAGCCCTGCACGAGGAGGTCAAACCCCACAACGTGACGGTCACGGCGCTCTGCCCCGGCCCGACCAGCACCGAATTCGGCGCCATCGCCGACATGGAGCACAGCAAGGCCTTCCAGATGGGCACCATGGATGCCGCCACGGTCGCCCGCCAGGGCGTCGACGGCTACGAGGCTGGTAAGGCCGTGGTGGTGACCGGCACCACGAACCAGGTCGGCGCCGTGGCGGCCCAGCTTCTGCCGCGGTGGATCACGCGCAAGATCGCCGGCAAGCTGCAGGCTTGAGGCACCACCGTCATTCCGGGGCAGCCGCAGGCTGAGCCCGGAACCCAGGAGATCTCTCCGGAGAAGTCTCGCCATCTGGGTTCCGCCCCGCCGCTCACGCGGCGACCGGAATGACCGCCTAGACGTCATGTGCGCCAGCGCACATCGAACGCCTCCATCCTGCACGATAGTTAGATATCGAACTATCGTGGTTCGCAGGAGGAAGGTCATGCAGCTCTCGCGTCGTCAGGTGATCCTCGGGGCCGGCGGTACCGCCTTGGCGCTGGTGGGTGGGGCAGGGGTGTTCACCGTCACTATGACCGCGGAGGCCGCCGTGGCCCCGTGGCGGCTCGACCCGCAGGCCGGGCTCGATCCGCGCCTCGACGTTTTCCGCCACGCCATCCTCGCGCCCAATCCCCACAACCGCCAGCCCTGGGTGCTGCGGCTCGTCGGCGCCGACGAGGCGGTGGTCTCCTGCGACCTCGACCGGCGGCTGCCGGAGACAGACCCCCTCGACCGCCAGATCACCGTCGGCTTCGGCTGCTTCCTGGAGCTGGCCGCGCTTGCAGCCTCCCGGCGGGGCTTGCGGGTCGAGCAGCAGATGTTCCCGGAAGGCGAGCCGGAGGGGCGGCTCGATGCACGGCCCGTCGCGCGCCTGCGCTTCGTTGCCGATCCTGCCGTGAAGGCCGATCCCCTGAGCGCCCACATCACGGCGCGGCGCTCCAACAAGGAGCCCTACGACGTCGCCCGCCGGGTGCCCGCGGAAGCGCTGGCGCGGCTGAAGACGCCGACGCCTGCGGGGCTGACGCTTGCGACGAGCGACGATCCGGCCTTCGTGGCCGCCATGCGCGACCTCACCTGGCGCTCCTTCGAGACCGAGTTCCGCACCCAGCGCACCCTGATGGAAAGCGTGCGCCTCATGCGCATCGGCGCCACCGAGGTGGATGCGAACCCGGACGGCATTTCGCTCCGCGGTCCCATGATCGAAAGCCTGAGGCTCGCCGGCCTCGTCTCGCGGGAGGAACTCGCGAAGCCCGGCAGCACCGCCTACCAGGCCGGCATCGACCGCTATCGCGGCATCACGGGCACGGCGCAGGCCTATCTGTGGATCAACACCGAGGGCAACCGCGCCCGCGACCGGATCGCGGCGGGACGCCTCTATCTCCGCACCAATCTCGCAGCCACCGCCCTCGGCCTCTCCATGAGCCCGTTGAGCCAGGCCCTGCAGGAGTTCCCGGAGATGCGCGAGCACTACGCCGAAATGCACCGGCGGCTCGCGCCCGGCGGCGGCACGGTTCAAATGCTCGCCCGTCTCGGCTATGGACCGGAGGTTGCCCCCTCTCCGCGCTGGCCCGTGGAGGCGAAGGTGGCGCCATCCTCCGCGACCTCGTGAGCCCGATCGCTTGAACGAAGATCCCACCGGACGAGACCCGTTTCCTCCTGTCCGCCGACCCAGCGCACCCGCTGACGTGGCCGGACAGGATCCCATCGCCTTTCGCGTGTTCAACGAGATCGGCATCCTCGAGCATCTCTCGCGCACGATGTTCGAGCGGGTCATGCCCAACGGGATGACGGTGGCCCAGTTCGGGGTGCTGAACCACTTCGTGCGCCTCGGTGGCGAACGCTCCCCAGCGCGACTCGCCGCCGCCTTCCAGGTCACGAAGCCCACCATGACGAGCACGCTCCAGCGCCTGGAGCGCGCCGGCCTCGTGACCGTAAAGGCCGACGCCAAAGACGGGCGGGCCAAGGTGGTGGCGATCACCGAGAAGGGCGTCGCGACGCGCCAGGCCTGCATCGCGGCGCTCCAGCCCGTGCTGGCACAGTTGGGCGAATTGGTCCCCGAGGGGGATCTCGCCGCGCTCCTGCCCGGGCTCACCCGCCTGCGCCAGACCCTCGATTCCGAGCGCGCGCGTTTCGGCACGCCGCAGGCCGACGCGGTATGAACCTGCCCCGGCAGATCGCGGCTTTCGCCGGCGTCGGCGTCGTCGCGGCCGTGGTGCATTACGGGCTTTTGATCGCGCTCGTCGAAGCGGGCGGCCTCGGCCCCGTGCCGGCGACGCTGGCGGGCTACATCGGTGGCGGCGTCGTCTCCTACGCACTCAACCGCCGCCACACCTATGCGAGCGACCGCCCCCATGGGGAAGCCACCTGGCGCTTCGCGCTCGTGGCCTGCGTCGGTTTTCTCCTCACCGGGGCCTTCATGCACCTGTTCACGACGGTGCTCGGCGCGCCGTATCTCCCGGCGCAACTCGTCACCACGGGCATCGTGCTCGTGTGGAGCTTTCTCGCCAACAAGATGTGGACGTTCCGCGGCTAGGTGCGGTGCGGAATGCGCGGCAACCGTCATCTGGACCTGAAACGCCCGGAAGGATCTCGAGGGGTGCGTCACGTCGGATCCCGGCGGAAAACAGCTGCGGGCTCCCTGGCGAACACCGGCGAAAGCACCTATCAATAGCGTCATTGCCAAGGTCGGCGCACTTCCGGCTTCGGGTTCAGAGGTGTTGATCGGTGCAAAGCGAGGCGTCGCATCCGGACAGCTTTGGAACCTTGCGGAGGCTCGGCCTGCAGTCTCTTTCCTTGCGCTCGCGCCTGGTCCTCCTCACACTCGTTCTTCTCGTTCCCGCCCTCCTCAGCGCCAGTGTCATTCTCTACGCGGGGTACAGGCAGGGCCGCCAGGAAATCGAGCGCCATCTCCAGGAAACCGCCCGGGCCCTGTCGCTGGTCGTCGACCGCCAGCTCGGACAGACGGAGGCGCTCCTGTGGGCGCTGTCCACTTCGCCGCAACTGCTCGCCAAGGAATATGCCGACTTCGATGCGAGGGCTCGTGTCGCGATTCGCACCCCCGACACTTGGATCACCGTTGCCGACGACCGCGGGCAGGTGGTCAACACCCTGCTTCCGCCGGGCAGCCCTCTGCCCCTGGTGGGGAGCAGCGATCACCGGCGGGGGCTCACCCTCGGCCAGGTTCGGGTCAGCAACCTCTTCACCGGTCTGGTGGCCCGGCAACCGAGCGTCGGGATCGATACGCTGGTGAAAGCCAGCGATGGGTCCGAGTTGTACGTGTCCATCAACATGCTGGCCGGTTCCGTCAGCCGCATCCTCGCCGACCAATCGCTGCCGCCCGCCTGGATCGGCTCGATCCTCGACCGCAACGGAACCGTCGTGGCGCGAAGCCGGGACGCCGCTCGGTTCATCGGCATGCCGGCCACGGGCGAGAACGTCGAGCGCGTCCGCGCCGGGGTGCGGGAGGTGGTGGCCGAAAGCGTCTCCCTCGATGGCGTTCCGACGGTGCTCGCCTTCTCCCGGTCGCCCGGTTCGGGATGGTCCACCATCGTGGCCGTTCCCCGGACGGAGATCACCGGCGCGCCTTGGCGTTCGGCCCTGTACCTCGCGGGCGTTGGTGGGCTCCTGCTCGCTGTCGGTGCAGCCCTGGCCTGGCTCATCGCGCGCAGCATCGCGGCGCCGGTGGAGGGATTGCTTGGCCTTGCCCGGAGGCTCGGGCGTGGCGAGCCGGTGGCGGTGGCGCCGACCGGTCTGGCCGAGGTCGACCGGGTCGCCGACGCCCTCGCCGCGGCCTCGAAAGAGCTTCGGGAGCGTGAGGCCGCCTTGCGCGCCAGCGACGCCCGCCTGCGTGCCACCCACGAGACCGCGGCGGTCGGGATCGTCGAGGTGGATGAGAATGGCCGCTTCATCTCGGTCAACGAGGCCCGCTGCCGGCTCACGGGCCATACGCGCGAGGAGCTGATCGGGCAGCACTTCGGTCATGACACGCAGTCGGACAGCCTGGCCCGGGATCGGGAGCTCTTCGCCCGTCAGGTCGCCGGGGAGCTCGACACCTACACGACCGAAAACGCGTTCACCCACAAGGACGGCGGTACGGGCTGGGCCCGCGTGACCAGCACCGCCTTGCGAGACGCGTCCGGGCGCTTCCTCTACGCGGTCCGCGTGGTCGAGAACATCACCGAGCGCCGCCAGGCCGACCGGCGCCAGAAGCTGCTCATCGACGAGCTGAATCACCGGGTGAAGAACACCCTCGCGACCGTGCAGTCCCTGGCCTGGCAGTCTCACCGGTCCGGCGCGCCGCCGGACGTCGCCCAGGCCCGGTTCCAGAGCCGGCTGCTGGCCCTCTCGCGCACCCACAACCTCCTCAACGAAAGCCATTGGGAAGGCGCGCTGCTCCGCACGGTCGTGGAGACCGAACTCGCGCCCTACATGGCGGCGCCGTCCCGGGTTACCATGAGCGGGCCGGACGTGTATCTGCCGCCGAAATCCGCCGTGGTGCTCGGCATGGCTTTCCACGAGCTCACCACCAACGCGGCGAAGTACGGGGCCCTGTCCTCCAATTCCGGCCAGCTCAATGTGGCCTGGACCCTGAACGACCATAACGGCACGTCCATCCTGACCATCGACTGGTGCGAAACCGAGGGGCCGCCGGTCGAGGCCGCGCCCAAGCCCGGCTTCGGCTCGCGCCTGCTGCGCCAGACCATCGCCCGGGAACTGGCCGGCGAGCTGGACTTGAGGTTCGAGCGCCAGGGCGTGTGCTGCATCATCAAGGTGCCGATCGGATCCGCGAGCCAGCAGGCGGCGTGATCGGCGGCAGGCACGGGTGAAGCGACGACCTAGCGCCTCAGCGGCCCCCATCCCGACGAGGATCAATCCTCCATCGGCACCGCCACGAAGGTCATGCGGGCCTGGTTGTGGCCCATGTTGCGCGGCTGGCGCTCGGCCCGGAAGCCCTCGTCGCGCAGGAGCTCGATCATCTCGGCCTCGCCGTATTGCGTGAAGCCGAGCTCCTCGCGGACCTTGCGGTAGTCGGACAGCGCCGTGCGGGCGAGGCTGACGAGGGCGGCCTTCAGGAAACCGCCGGACCACGCGAAGGAGAGGAGCGCGCGGGCGTCCGTGACGGGGCTCACGTCGTGGGGGATCACGTCGGCCAGCACCAGACGGCCACCGGCTTTGAGCTTCGCGCGCCAGGTCTTGAGCAGGCCCCGCAACTCGTCGAGGGAGAGGTACTGCAGAAGCGAGTTCGCCACGACGAGATCGAGGGAACGGCCCTCGAGACCGTCGAGATCCTCCGGCGCCAGCACTGCGATCTTCGGGTTGTTGAGATGGCGGCTTTTGAGGCGCTCCCGCACGAGCGGCGCGGCATCGAGCAGATAGAGCTTGCCGCAGCGCCCGGCGACGCGCTCGGCCGCCAGGGCCTCGCCGCTGCCGTGGTCGAGCACCACGGCGTCGGGGGAGGGGATGAGCGCAATGAGATCGCCCGCGATCCGCCCGTAATGGAGCAGCTTGTGCCGCTCGTTGGCATAGATCGGGGTGTCCTGGTTCCAGTAATCGCGCCAGTTCATCGGCTCGCACCTCCGCGAGGAGCGCGGTCTCCCGCGCTCCGTCGAGGCATCCTATAGCCGAGGGCGGTTAAGCCTTCACCCGGTCGAAGTTAGCTCCACAGTTTCATAAGCGGCGCGTCTATGCCGTCCGCCGGCACCCGGTCGAAGCTAGCTCCACAGTTTCATAAGCGGCCCGTTCACGCCATCCACCGGATCGGCGGAGGGGAGGGGCACGGCGGCGCTGCTCTTGCGGCCCTGCACGACCAGATTCGGGTCGTCGCGCATTTCGTTCGGCTCACGCCCGTCCGCATAGGCGCCGATGACGAGGAAGTCGGGGCTCGCCTTCAGCAGTGCATGGGACACGCCCGCGGGCACCACGACCACGTCGCCCATGGAGAGGCCGACGGTCTCGCCGTCCTCGCCGCCGAACTGCACGGTGGCGGAGCCGCCGGCGATGCCGAGAACCTCATGGGCGTTGGCATGGTAGTGGTGATATTCCTCGATGCCCTCGCGGTTGAAGTTCGTCCAACCGTTCTTCGTGAAGGTGGTCTCGAAGGCTTTGCCGGGATCGTCCGCGGAGGGCGGAATGGCGCCGCGGCGCACGATCAAGGGCAGACGGCTGTTCGGGACGAGCCCGTTGTCCTGGAAGATGAAGGTGTCGGTTCCAAGCGGAGCGTTATAGCCCCGCGGCTGCCCATAACCCTTGGCCTGCGCCATCGCGTGCCTCCTGTGTCGGTGGATTCCGAGGGGGAGAACGCACAAGGGTGGGAAAGGTGGCAGGGTGATCTCCCTCTCCCCCGGAGGGAGAGGGACAGCATGGCGTGAGCCATGCAGGAAGAGGGGGAGGTCAGTCCACCATCTCCCTTAGGGGTGCCGCTGCACCGTCGCCGAGGGGAGTGGCCGTCACGGCCCCCTCTCCCGATCTCGCTTCGCGAGGCCACCCTCTCCCTCCAGGGGAGAGGGAAGAGCCGGGCGTCAGAAGCCGAGCAGCAGCGCCGCCACGGCGCGGTCGATCGAGAGGTAGAAGAGGGTGAAGGCGACGGCGCCGGCGATGCCGAACTCGATCGCCTGGTTCTTGAACACGCGCATCTCGCGCAGGAGGCCCTCGCCGAACACGATCATGAGCCAGGCCGTGGAGAGAATGACGGGCATCCCGAACAGGAACGCCCAGGTCGATTCCACTTGGGTGGCATCCATGGGATCGATGAGGGCGCGGATGTTGCGCACCCAGGGGGCATAGGCCGCCGCGAAGAGGGAGGTCGTCCAAGCGAGCGCCACCGCGACGCCGAGATGGAACGAGAACAGCTTGTGGAAACGGGCGAAATCGTCCGCAGTCTTGTCGTTCGCGGTCAAGGTAAACCCCCAGATCGAAAGGCGCCGTTGTTTCGGCTGTTGATCCGGAGGTACCCCGATTTGTGCAGGGAGCGCAACCGCTCCATTCGGCTGAGGCCGGCGGGCTAAGCTCTTGTCAAGCTTGGGCGAATGGCCTGGATGCCGAGCCAAGCTGCGCGCTTTTGCCGTAAGCCGGGTCCCCTCTTGCCGGGCCTTAGGGGGCCGGGCGGGCGGCCTTGTTCTCCTCGATCAACTGCACGAAACGAGCGAAGAGATAGTGGCTGTCCTTCGGGCCGGGCGAGGCTTCCGGGTGGTACTGCACGGAAAAGGCCGGGCGGTCGGTGAGCGCGATGCCGCAATTCGACCCGTCGAAGAGCGAGACGTGGGTTTCGACCGCGTTCGCGGGCAGGCTCGCGGGGTCGACCGCGAAGCCGTGGTTCATCGAGGTGATCTCCACCTTGCCCGTGGTCTTGTCCTGCACCGGGTGGTTCGCCCCGTGATGGCCCTGGTGCATCTTCACGGTGCGCCCGCCGACCGCGAGGCCGAGCATCTGGTGGCCGAGGCAGATCCCGAAGGTCGGCACCTTCCGGTCCAGGAGCGTGCGGATCACCGGCACCGCGTATTCACCGGTGGCGGCCGGATCGCCCGGGCCGTTCGAGAGGAACACGCCGTCGGGCTTCAGCGCCATCACCTCCTCGGCCGTGGCCGTGGGGGGCACCACCGTGACCTTGCAGCCAGCCTGCGCCAGGAGGCGCAGGATGTTGCGCTTCACCCCGAAATCGATGGCGACCACATGGTGCTTGGTCTCGCCCTGCCGGCCGTAGCCCTGGCCCGGCTCCCAGGTGGTCTCGTCCCATTCGAAACGCTGCGCCCCCGCCACCATCGGCACGAGGTCGAGGCCGTTCATGGAGGGCAGGCCCGCGGCACGCACCCTCAGGGCCTCGATGTCGAAGAGCCCCGCAGGATCGTGCGCGATGACGCCGTTCGGCATGCCGCGGTCGCGGATGAGAGCGGTGAGCGCCCGGGTGTCGATGCCCGTGAGGCCGACGATGCCGCGGGCTTTGAGCCAGGCGTCGAGGTCGCGGGAGGCGCGCCAGTTCGACGGGTCGGTGATGGCGGCGGCGAGCACCACGCCGCGCACGCCGGAAGCCGAGGCGGCATTGACGCTCTCCACGTCCTCCTCGTTCGTGCCGACATTGCCGATGTGGGGGAAGGTGAAGGTGATGATCTGACCCGCATAGGACGGGTCCGTCAGGATCTCCTGATAGCCCGTCATGGCGGTGTTGAAGCAGACTTCCCCGGAGGCTTCGCCGAGCGCGCCGATGCCGAAGCCTTCGAGCACGGTGCCGTCCTGGAGCACCAGGACAGCCGTGGCGCGCGGTTCCTCCCAGCCGGAGGCGGCGGTGTTGTCTTGCAGCATGGCCCTGATCCAATTAAGTGCGGCTCGACCCTCAAGCCGCGCGTCGGCAGGCCGCGCGAGCAGCCGCCCCAATCTCTCGCGGTGACTTAATCAGCCCCCTCCGGCGCGTCAACGCCGCGCCGGCCCATGTCCTCAAGGAGATCCCATGCGCGAACGCTTCACCACCGAATTGAAGGAGGCCATGAAGGCCGGCGACAAGCGCAGGCTCGGGACCATCCGCCTCATCCAGGCGGCGCTGAAGGACAAGGACATCGAGGCCCGTGGTGCCGGCAAGGGCCAGGCCACCGACGAGGAAATCCTCGGCCTGCTCCAGAAGATGATCAAGCAGCGCCAGGAATCCATGGCGATCTACGACCAGAACGGCCGCCCCGAACTCGCTCAGGCCGAGCGGGAAGAAGCCGAGGTCATCCAGGGTTTCCTGCCGCAGCAAATGGACGAGGCCGAGACCCGCAAGGCCATCGAGGCTGCGATCGCCGAGACCGGCGCCGCCTCCATGAAGGACATGGGCAAGGTGATCGGGACCTTACGCGGCCAATATGCCGGCCGTATGGATTTCGCCAAGGCGAGCGGGCTCGTGAAGGAAATGCTGCCGAAGGGGTAGGCCCCTCTAGCTCGCCTGTTTCGAACCCTTAGCTCCGGTTCTGCGCATCTCCGTCACGTAGGTGCGCAGAACCGCGTTCATGCGTCGCTGATAGCCGGCGCCCTGGGCTTTGAAGAAAGCCAGAACGTCCTCGTCGACCCGGATCGAGATCGGCTTTTTGCGGGGGAGGTCGAGGGGAACGGCCCTCGACCACTCGACCTCCTGGAAATCGGCCCAATCGGGATCGTCTCGGGTCGAGGCTTCGATCGCCTCGTCCGACAGGGCGTCGACGCGGGCCCAGTCGCTCTCCGAGCGGCGGCGCTCGAGCCGCCCGTCGGCATGCTCCACGATGGCGGTGCCGTCGTCCAAGGTGGCGACGAGGCGGACGGTGTCGTCACGATTCATAGCGTTGTCGCTCCTCCCGCCGCGCGGCTCGGGCCGAGATCAAGCGGATGGTTTCGCCCATCACGGTGAAGATCACGGCAATGATCCGCCCTTGGCAGCGCCCGATGGCGAGAAAACGTGGTTCGTCGTGCTCGCCTGCGAATCGAAGCGTGAGCACCTCCGGGTCGCCGAAGACTTCGACCGCATCCTGAAAGTCGATGCCGTGCTTGGCGATGTTGAGCTTGCGCTTGCTCTCGTCCCATTCGAAGCCCGACATTTTCTCGGCACCCCTAGGGACGAGATTGTATATACAAAAGTCAAGCAGGCAAGGCCCATGGCGTTGCGCACAAGTGGCACAAATGGGAACGGCGCCTTGCGGCGCCGTTTCTGTTGCTAGGCTTTCCCGAGCCCCGGATGGTTACGCCGCGAGGCGAACCGCACCCATGTCAACGTTGTCGTTGGCATTTGTGAATTTGCACTATTAAGGCCGTAGCTCAGCCTAATCGCAGCCTAGCCTTTACCGCGCCCAGTCGAACCCAAGTCGCCCCCATCAAAAACGCAGGGTCCGCCCTGCGCTTGTGGTGGAGGCGGCGGGAATTGAACCCGCGTCCTAAACGCCTATTCCACTCTGCCTCTACGATCATAGCCGGGTTGCCCCGACACCCCTGATATAGGCGTCCTGAGCCGCGATTTAAAGATCGAACGCGCGCCTGGGGCCTCTTCCCTCGTCAACCCATTGTGCCAACCCGCCGCACCCCAGGCGGTCCGGCCAAGGTGGAACGAGCGCTGTTCAACTTAGTTGATCGCGGGCAACCGGACATTTCACCGGTTTCAGGGGGATTTCACCACAATGCGTTCCGTCGCTGCCGGTATGGCCGTTTTCAGCCTTATGTTGTCGTTTGCCGGTGCCGCCGTCGCGGGGCCCCGGGCGGGCGACGTCTGCGAGCCGCCCACGACCGTGAACGCCTCTCAGTTCAGCGCCTGCCGCGTGGTGCTAACCGATTCCGCCGAGCTCTGCCGCTGCCGCATGGCGCCCGGGATCCAGCCCGACACGCTCAGCGTCGAGGGCCAGAGCCGCATGACGCCCGCGGCCGGGCGCTCCAGCAAGGCAGGCGACGCGAAGCCGACGGTGCACTAGAGGCCGGTTAAGCCCGCAATCCACAGAGACGGGCTTGGCCGAGGCGGGACCGTTCGTCCCCGGGCGACGTTTGGGCTATGATGCCCGGTCCCAGGGACAGCCCCGTTGCGTTACCCGCCTTCCATTCTCGAAGAGATCCGCGCACGCCTGCCGGCCTCCGCCGTCGTGGGCCGCAAGGTGCGCCTGAAGAAGGCGGGGCGCGAGTGGAAGGGGCTCTCCCCCTTCAATGCCGAGAAGACGCCGTCCTTCTACGTGAACGACCAGAAGCAGTTCTACCACTGCTTCTCCTCCGGCAAGCACGGGGACATCTTCACCTTTCTGATGGAAACCGAAGGGCTCTCCTTCCCCGAGGCCGTGGAGCGGCTGGCGGGCGAGGCGGGTGTGCCGCTGCCGAAGCTCACCCCCGAGAACCGGGCCGAGGAGACGAAGCGGAAAAGCCTGCACGAGGTCATGGAGCTCGCCACCGCCTTCTTCGAGGCGTCGTTGCAGGAGCGGGTCGGCGCGAAGGCGCGGGATTACCTCGACCGGCGGGCGCTGACGCCCGAGACGCGCCAGCGCTTCCGCATCGGCTATGCCCCGGGCGAGCGCTTTGCCTTGCGCGACCACTTGGCCGGCAAGGGCGTTCCCGTCGAAACCATGGTGGAGGCGGGGCTCCTCGTCACCGGCGAGGACGTTAGCGTGCCCTACGACCGCTTCCGCGACCGGGCGATGTTCCCGATCAGCGACGTGCGCGGGCGGGTGGTGGCCTTCGGCGGGCGCGCCCTGAGCGCCGACGTTCCGGCCAAGTACCTCAACTCCCCCGACACCCCGCTCTTCCAGAAAGGGCGGCTTCTCTACAACCTCCACAACGCCCGCGCCCCCGCGCACGACCGCGGCACCGTGGTGGCGGTGGAGGGCTATGTGGACGTGATCGCGCTCTCGGTAGCCGGCTTCCCCCATGCGGTGGCCCCCCTCGGGACGGCCCTCACCGAGGACCAGCTCGCGCTCCTCTGGCGCATGGCCGACGAGCCGATCCTCTGCTTCGACGGCGACAAGGCGGGGCGCCACGCCGCCTACCGGGCCGTCGATCTCGCGCTTCCCCTTCTCTCCGCCGGCAAGTCGCTCCGCTTCGCCCTCCTGCCCGAGGGCCAGGACCCGGACGATCTCGCCCGCTCCGGCGGCGCCCCAGCGATCGAGCGGGTGCTCGGCAGCGCTCGGCCTCTCGTCGAGATGCTCTGGTCGCGGGAGCTGGAGGCGGGCCCCATCGACACCCCCGAACGCCGGGCCGCTCACGAGCGCCGGCTGAAGGAGGCGCTCGGGGTGATTCGGGACGAAACCCTCAAGCGTTACTACCGGGAGGACATCGAAACCCGCTTGCGCGCCTTGAATCCTGGCGGCGGGCAGGGCCGCTCGCCGCGCCGGAACGGCGGTCAGCGGCAGGACCGTCGCGGGCCCGTGCTCAACCTCCACAGCACCGGGTTGACAGTCAGTCCGCTCCTCGCCCGCAGCGCGATTTTCACCGGTTCGAGCACGGGATCGCCCCGCGAGGCCACCATCCTCTCGGCCCTGTTGATGCATCCCGAACTCCTGCACGATCACGCAGAAACCCTTGCGGAGCTTGAACTTGACGGGGGAGGAGCCCGCTCGGTCAGGACGGTTCTCCTCGATGCGGCGGCTTCCCACGGCTCCCATGACGGGACCTCGCTCCATGCCCGCCTCGAGCGGGCCGGCCTCGCCGAGGCGGCGGAGCGGCTGGCCGCACAGGTCCGCCCCGGCGACCGCTGGATGCTCGATCCGCACGCGGATCCCATGCGCCTGGAGGATGCCTTGAAGCAGGCCATCACCTTGCATCGGCGCTCTCACACGCTACATACGGAACTCCGGGCAGCCGAGCGCGCGCTTGCCGAAGACGAGAGCGAGGCCAACCTCGCCTGGATGCGCGAGGTTCAGACCCAGCTCACCTCTGTCGAGGGAGCCGAGGCGGATCTCGATGGGGAGGTACCCGGACGGGTCTGATAGCCTTACGGGCGTTCGAAGCCTCAAGATGCGGTCGAGCCGCCGCCGCGGTGCTGGCCTGGTCCGAGCCGCCGTGGCGGAGCGAGCCTGGTCGGGGCCGAATTTTGCGGATCGGGATGGACCGGCACGCAGGCAAGCCTAAATGGGCCTTGGTTTCGGGGAGGGGGCTTGCCCGCTGCGAAGCTTACGCGTTTCGAAGGCGATCTGGGGCAGGAAAGAGATCGGCCGATCGGGGGATGGTTAACGGTTCGTCAAACGATTGGCTGTTGTTGTGAGTGATGACCGGGTGGCCGGGCGCGGGAGCGCTCCGCCGCCCCTTTGCGCATAGGCGGCCTCCACCGGCTGCCGGCGCAGGAGAGGCCTGCCGCGGGCGAGACCGGGGTGGGCGGGGGTCTGACGGATTTCGCGCATTGCGAGGCGGTTGCCGCCGGCGATGGGCGTGGAGACAGGTTGAGCATGGCTACTAAGGCGACCGAACGGGAAGAAGGCGAAGCAGCCCCGGAGCAGACCAGCGACGGGCCGCTCCTCGATCTAACGGATGCCGCCGTCAAGCGGATGATCAAGCTCGCCAAGAAGCGGGGCTATGTCACCTATGACGAGCTGAACGAGGTTCTGCCCTCCGAGGAGTTCTCCTCGGAGCAGATCGAGGACGTGCTCGGCCAATTGTCCGAGATGGGCATCAACGTGGTCGAGGCGGAGGAGGCCGAGGAAGGCCAGCCCGCCGGCGCCGCGGCCCAAGACGCGAGCGACGACGACGAGCCCGATGGCGGCGATCTCGTGGAGCAGGCGCCGACCCGCGCGGTCGCGGTCCGCGAGACCACGAAGGAGCCCACCGACCGCACGGACGATCCGGTGCGGATGTACCTGCGCGAAATGGGCTCCGTGGAGCTCCTCTCGCGCGAGGGCGAAATCGCGATCGCCAAGCGCATCGAGGCCGGCCGCGAGGCCATGATCGCGGGGCTCTGCGAGAGCCCGCTCACCTTCCAGGCCATCATCATCTGGCGCGACGAACTCGTCGAGGGCCGGGTGCTGCTGCGCGACATCATTGACCTCGAGGCGACTTACGCGGGCCCCGACGGCAAAGGCGCTCCCGCGGAAGCGCTGGCGAACGGCGAGGATGCCGCGCCTGAGGGCGAGGACGGCGAGCCGCCGGTGCCGCCCGAAGGCGGCGACCTCGACGACGACGACATGGAGAACAACGTGTCGCTCTCGGCCATGGAAGCCGAGCTGAAGCCGCGCGTCCTCGAAACCTTCGACCGCATCGCCGACAACTACAAGAAGCTGCGCCGGCTCCAGGTGGAGCATGTCGAGCAGCGCATGCAGAACAAGCAGCTCACCCCCGCCCAGGAGCGGAAGTACAAGAAGCTGAAGGAGGAGATCGTCGGGGACGTGAAGTCCCTGTCGCTCAACAACAACCGCATCGAAGCCCTCGTCGAGCAGCTCTACGACATCAACAAGCGCCTCATCTCCTACGAGGGCCGCCTGATGCGCCTGGCCGAAAGCCACGGCGTGGCGCGCGAGGAATTCCTGCGCCATTGGCAGGGCTGGGAGCTCGACCCCAAATGGGTGCTGCGCGTCTCCAAGCTCGGCGGCCGGGGCTGGAAGGACTTCGTGGCCAAGGCCAAGGACGGCATCCACGACCTGCGCGAGAACATCCACAACCTCGCGAGCGAGACGGGCCTGGAGATCCAGGAATTCCGCCGCATCGTGATGATGGTCCAAAAAGGCGAGCGCGAAGCGCGCCAGGCCAAAAAGGAGATGATCGAGGCCAATCTCCGCCTCGTGATCTCCATCGCCAAGAAGTACACGAACCGCGGCCTGCAGTTCCTGGACCTGATCCAGGAGGGCAATATCGGCCTCATGAAAGCGGTCGATAAGTTCGAGTACCGCCGCGGCTACAAGTTCTCCACCTACGCGACCTGGTGGATCCGGCAGGCGATCACCCGCTCGATCGCCGACCAGGCCCGCACGATCCGCATTCCGGTGCACATGATCGAGACGATCAACAAGATCGTGCGCACCTCGCGCCAGATGCTGCACGAGATCGGCCGCGAGCCGACCCCGGAGGAGCTGGCCGAGAAGCTCGCCATGCCCCTGGAGAAGGTCCGCAAGGTCCTCAAGATCGCCAAGGAGCCGATCTCCCTCGAGACGCCCATCGGCGACGAGGAGGACAGCCACCTCGGCGACTTCATCGAGGACAAGAACGCGATCCTGCCGATCGACGCGGCGATCCAGTCGAACCTGCGCGAGACCACCACCCGCGTGCTCGCCTCGCTCACGCCCCGCGAGGAGCGCGTGCTGCGCATGCGCTTCGGCATCGGCATGAACACGGACCACACGCTGGAAGAGGTCGGCCAGCAGTTCTCCGTGACCCGCGAGCGCATCCGCCAGATCGAGGCGAAGGCGCTTCGCAAGCTGAAGCACCCGAGCCGCAGCCGGAAGCTCCGGAGCTTCCTGGACAACTGATCGTCGGGCTCACGTACCGGCTCACGAAAAAGGCGGCCTTCGGGGCCGTCTTTTTGCTGTCGGACGCCTTCAACCGCGCCGCGGTCCCCGCCTCGGCTCCAGGCTCTTCAGATACGCAACGAAGTCGTTCACCTGGGCGGGGTCGAGGGTGAATTCCGGCATGGTGGGGTGGCCGGTCACGATGCCTTCGGCCAGCGCTTCCGCGAGGCTCTCCACGGGATAGCGGGTGTGGAGCGTGCGGAAGGGTGGGGCGATGGGGAGCGGGCTTTCGCCCGTGCGGCCGATGGCGTGGCAGCCGGCGCAGGTGGTGCGCGCAAAGGTTTCCCCGCGCTGCGCCCGGCCGGATTGGGCGAGCGCAGGAGCGGTGAGCGCGAGGAGGGCGCAGGCGAGGAGGGCGCGGCGCATTTCTTAAGCTCGCGCGGTCTCGGTCACGCGCAGGGGCTGGAGGGCCTTTACCGCGAAGGTCTGCAACTCTCCGTCGGCCTCGCGGATCGACACGTATTCGCCGGCCGCGAACAGGTGCGTGCCGAGCCGGTAGCCGGCCTCGTCGTCCTCGCTCGTGCGGTCGTCGTAGTCGATGACCCAGGTGGCGCCACCAGTGCCGCCCGCCCGGTGCACGAGGCGGCCGTGCCGGTCGGCCTCGCCTGGCCAGAAACGGCGCACGCGGCAATGATCGCGCGCCTCCTTCCAGGTTTCGGGGTCGAGGCGGCCTGTGGAGTCGAGGGGTGCGAAGATTTCGTAGCCGTGGCGGGCGCTGCCCTCCGGGTGCTCCTTGGAGCGCGCGAGATGCAGGGTGATGCGATAGAGCATGGGTGTCCTCTCTTTAGGCCTGGGCGGCCGTGATGGCGGCGAGGCGGCTCGTGTTGGGGCAGAATTCCGGGTGCTCGGCCGCAATGGTGCCGGCGGCGAGGGCGTGGTCGCACCGCGCGCGGGCGGTGCAGCCCAGGCAGGTTTGCTCCAGGGTCTGCACGGTGTCGGGCTGGGCTGCGCGCAGCGCCTCCGGATCGATGTTCAGGGCGCGCAGGAGCTGCACGAGGCCGTCGACCTTGCGGGCCCTCTCGGGGATCGAGGGGTCGTCCGCGGAGCGGGCCGAGAAGGCCTCGAACAGTTCCGCGTCGCTGCTGCGCAGCTCCCGGGCCGCCATGAGCACGCGGCCCCATTCCGTGGCCGATGTGAACAGCCAGTCGAACGCTCCCCCCGGTCCCGCCCCCTCGCATGAATCCGTCATGGTCGTGTCCTCCAGCGGTTGCGAGAACACATGCGGGACGCTCAGCCGGCATTGATTCAGCGCAAATCCCGCCCGGCCGCAGCCGGGCGGGAGCGGCCCCGGCCCGGGCTTTCGGCAGCCAGCCGAGGGGGTCTCCCGATGACGAGGCGACGCAGCGGTGGACAGGAGGCGTCTGCGCCTTTGTGACGGAGCGTAGCGCTATGGACAGGCCGAGCCCCTCATGCCAAAGAGCGCCCGCGCAGCGGCTGACGACGCCTTGAGAGACCCGTCGAAAGACCTTCCGTCCGGGACGGAAGCCGATAGGTGACGCCCAGTCGCATTGCGTGCGCGGCGGCGTGTGTGCTTGGTCCCTCCCACAGCACTGCGCCTCGGGCTCCGGCATCCCTCACGAGATCTCTGGAGTTTCGACACGACGCGCGGGTTCCCGTTTCGTCCTGCACCCGGAGAGCCGATCTTGGCCAACACCTCGGCTAACACCGCCGCCGAACCCACCCGGCGCGATTTCCTGTTCATTGCCACCGGCGCGGTCGGCGTCGTCGGCGCCGCCTCCCTCGTGTGGCCGTTCGTCCAGACCATGGCGCCCGATGCGGCGACGGTCGCGGCGGGTGCGCCGATCGAGGTGGACCTCGACCCCATCGCTCCGGGCCAGATCGTGAAGGTGTTCTGGCGCGGCAAATTGATCTTCGTCCGGCACCGGACGGACGAGGAGATCAAGGCGGCCCAGGACGCCAACATCGCTGCGCTCCGCGATCCCCAGCCCGATTCCGCCCGCGTCAAAGAGGGCAAGGCTCAGTGGCTGGTCGTGTACGGCAGCTGCACCCATCTAGGCTGTGTGCCCCTGGGTCAGCAGGGCGAGTACAAGGGCTGGTTCTGCCCCTGCCACGGCTCGGTGTTCGACACCTCCGGCCGCGTGCGCGGCGGCCCGGCGCCGGTGAACCTGCCGATCCCGGATTACGCCTTCGTGAGCGACACCAAGCTCCGCATCGGCGAGGGCGGCACCGCCGCCTAAGCCCCGCGACGCCGGACCCGCGCCACGCCCGAGACAGCCGTTAGGTTCAAGCCATGAGCAGCCATCCCACCACCTACGTTCCGCAGAGCGCCCTCGCGAAGTGGTTCGAGAGCCGCCTTCCCATCGTCGGCCTCATCCACTCGTCCTTCGTGGCCTTCCCGGTGCCGCGGAACCTGACCTATTTCTGGACCTTCGGCGCGGTCCTGATGTTCATGCTGATCTCGCAGATCGTCACGGGCGTCTTCCTCGCGATGTACTACACCCCGAACGCCGAGATGGCGTTCCAGTCGGTGGAGCACATCATGCGCGATGTGAATTACGGCTGGCTGCTGCGGTACCTGCACGCCAACGGCGCGTCGATGTTCTTCATCGCCGTCTACATCCACATCTTCCGCAACTTCTACTACGGCTCCTACAAGGCGCCCCGCGAGATCCTGTTCATCCTGGGCGTGATCATCTTCCTGCTCATGATGGCCACCGCCTTCATGGGCTACGTGCTCCCCTGGGGCCAGATGAGCTACTGGGGCGCCACCGTGATCACGAACCTGTTCTCGGCGGTGCCGTTCGTCGGCGACACCATCGTGAGCTTCCTGTGGGGCGGCTACTCGGTCGGCAACCCGACCCTGAACCGCTTCTTCTCGCTGCACTTCCTGCTGCCCTTCATGATCCTGGGCGTGGTGATCCTGCACGTGTGGGCGCTGCACGTGCCGGGCAACAACAACCCGACCGGCATTCCGATCAAGCAGGGCAAGGACGCGGTGCCGTTCCACCCCTACATGACCGTGAAGGACGGGTTCTCCCTCGTGGTCTTCCTGATCTTCTTCGCCTGGTGGGTGTTCTACATCCCGAACTATCTCGGCCACGCGGACAACTACATCCCGGCGAACCCGTCGGTGACGCCCGCCCACATCGTGCCGGAATGGTACTTCCTGCCCTTCTACGCAATCCTGCGCGCGGTGCCCGACAAGCTCGGCGGCGTCATCGCCATGATGGCCGCGATCGTGATCTGGTGCTTCATGCCGTGGCTCGACACCTCGCGCATCCGCTCGACCGCCTACCGCCCGCTCTACAAGATCTTCTTCTGGATATTTTTCGCGGTCTGCATCCTGCTGGGCTGGCTCGGCGCCAAGCCCGCAGAGGGCTGGTACGTGGTCGCCTCGCAGATCTTCACGGTCTACTACTTCGCCCACTTCCTGGTCGTCCTGCCCCTGCTCGGCCTGTTCGAGCGTCCGCTGCCCCTGCCGAACTCCATCCTGGAATCCGTCATGGGCGTGCAAAAGGGCGGATCGGGAATGCCCGCGGGCGCAGCCGCCGCGCCGCAATCCAAGGGCTAATCGAGAGACGAACGGGGACCATACGACCATGAACAAGATCGCCGTTCTCATCGCCGGCGCCCTGGTGGCGGGCCTCGGCCTCGCCGCCCCGGCCCATGCCGCCGGCGAGACCCCGGTGCCGCCGCAGCAGAAGTGGAGCTTCCAGGGCCCGTTCGGGACCTTCGACCGGGCTCAGCTCCAGCGCGGCTTCAAGGTGTACCGGGAGGTTTGCGCCTCCTGCCACTCCTTGAGCTTCGTGGCCTTCCGCAACCTCGCCGAGCCCGGCGGGCCCGAGTTCTCGGAGGCGCAGGTGCGCGCGCTCGCGGCCGAGTACAAGATCCAGGACGGCCCCAACGAAGCCGGCGATATGTTCGAGCGGCCCGGCCGCCCGGCCGACCGCTTCCCGAAGCCGTTTCCGAACGAGAATGCGGCCGCGGCCGCGAACGGCGGCAAGGCTCCGCCGGACCTCTCGCTCATGGCGAAGGCCCGCACCTACGAGCGCGGCTTCCCCTGGTTCGTGATCGACGTGTTCCGGCAGTATTCGGAGAACGGCGCCGATTACCTCACGGCCCTCATGACGGGCTACAAGGAAGCCCCTACCGGCATCACCGTGCCCCCCGGCGGCCATTACAACGAGTACTACCCGGGCAACATCATCGCGATGCCGAACCCGCTCAGCGACGGGCAGGTGGAGTATCCGAAGAACGACAGCGGCCAGCCCGTGGTGCCCGAGACCGTGGCGCAATACTCCAAGGACGTGACCGCGTTCCTGGTGTGGACCGCCGAGCCGCATCTCGAGGCCCGCAAGGAACTCGGCTTCAAGGTGATGATCTTCCTCATCGTGTTCGCCACGCTGCTCTACTTCGTGAAGAAGAAGATCTGGGCCCGCGTCGGCGGCGAGATGGACGGTCATGCGACCCCGCCCATGACCCCGCGTCCCTCGGACGTGACCCGCGGCGTCTAAAGAACCGCCAAAGCGAACAAGGCCCCGGTCCTCCCCGGGGCCTTTTCAGTTGCGCCCTCCCTCCCTTCAGGGGAGGGTGGCGCCCGCAGGGCGACGGGTGGGGTGTTCGCTGTGAGGCGAGCTCAAGGCCAATGCTGCAGGATACGCTTCGCGCAACACCCCACCCCTCCCCTGAGGGGAGGGAGGGCGCTGTCCTGGCACCAGTGGGGAGCGTTCATCCATGACCAAAGCGGTTCTCGGCGTCATCGGCGGCTCGGGCGTCTACGATCTCCCCGGCCTGGAGGAGGTGCGCGAGGAGCGCGTCGCGACGCCCTGGGGCGAGCCCTCCGACGCCTTCCGCATCGGGCGCATCGGCGCGACCCCGGTGGTGTTCCTCCCCCGCCACGGGCGCGGGCACCGCTACTCGCCGTCCGACATCAACTACCGCGCCAACATCGATGCCATGAAGCGGCTCGGCGTCACCGACATCCTCTCGATCTCGGCCTGCGGCTCCTTCAAGGCGGAGCTCTATCCAGGGCTGTTCGTGCTGGTCGATCAGTTCGTGGACCGCACCCACCGCCGCGAGAGCTCGTTCTTCGGCCAGGGCTGCGTGGCCCATGTGTCCATGGCGCACCCGGTCGGCCCGGTGCTGCAGGCGCGGATCGCCGCTGCAGCGGCCGCGGAGAGCATCCGCGTCGCGAGGGGCGGCACCTATGTGTGCATCGAGGGACCGCAATTCTCCTCCTATGCGGAGTCCACCACCTACCGCGCGCAGGGCTACGACGTGATCGGCATGACCAACATGCCGGAGGCGAAGCTCGCGCGGGAGGCCGAGATCACCTACGCGACCATCGCCATGGTGACCGATTATGATTGCTGGCATCCCGAGCACGATGCCGTGGACGTGGTGGCCGTCGTTGCGGTGGCGCGCCAGAACGCCGCCACCGCGGCCCGCCTCGTGGCCCGCGTCGCCCGCGATTTTCCGGCCGAGCACGAGCCGTGCCCGGCCCGCTCCGACCGGGCGCTCGAAGGCGCCATCATGACGGCGCCGTCCGCCCGCGACCCGCAAGTCCTGCAGCGCCTCGATGCGGTGGCAGGGCGGGTGCTGCAGGGTGCCTGACACCTGCCGCTGTCGGTCCGGTCAGGAACGATCCATGTTGATCCAGGGTGCCTGAGAACCGTCGCTGAGGGTCCGCTCAGGAACGATTCAGGTTGGTCCGGGCGTTATCGGAGGCTTGTTCACCCGAAGGCTCGCCATGACACGGCTTCTCGTTCTCTCCACCGTTGCCGCCCTCGCTCTCGCGACCGGGGCCCATGCGGGCAACACCTCGTCGAATTCGAGCTCGAACTCCTCCAACGGCGTCCACACCCGGGTCGACACGATCGTCACCGACGACGAGCGCGGCAGCCGCTCTTACGAGCGCCGCACCTACCGCCGCGACCGCCCCGCCGCGCGCGTTGACCGCGAGCGGCGGATCGTCGAGGACGACGATTAGCCGAGCCTCCGGCCTGGCCCACACAGGGCCGGCCCTGGGTTTGCGCCTAAGCCCCCCATCCAGGGCGATGCACCGTCCCCGGCTCTGCGAGTGAAGCGGGGGGCCCGCCGGCCCGTCGAGCGGGACCGAACCCCTTACCCGAACCGCGCCACCATGGCGCGGCGGGCCTGGAGGGCCTGGGAGGCGGTGTTTTCCGTCACGTCGGCCTCCGTCACGATCCCTCCTGCCGGCACGTCGCGGGTGAGGGTGACGCCGTGAGCGAGGCCGATGGGAAGGGCCTTGAGGGCGACGCTGCGGCGGGCCGGGACCACCTTGCCGTAGACCGTGTAGCCGCCCTCGCCGTCGAGGCGCTCGCCGATTTTGAGATCGCGCTTCGCCACCGCCGCCACGTCGCCGCGCCATTCGCGCGTGGCACCCGTGGCCTCGCCGCGCAGCGCCGCATTCAGCACCGAGATCGACAGTTCGAGCCCGATGAGGTGGAAGGGCTTGTACATGGCGGCGTAGCGCCCGGTGGAATCGGTCGGCAAGCCGTATTGCTTGAAGCAGGCGGCGGCGTAATCGTTCGGGGCTTTGAGCACCACATAGACGCCCCAGCGCAGATCGCGGAACACGGGGCGACCGTCGCGTTCGAGCGACGAGATCACCTCCACCATGCCGTCGCGCTCCAGCATCCCGCCGACGGCGCGGGGGCGCAGCACATGGGCGAGATCGTCCACGCCGCAGGGCGGAAAGGAGAGGCCGTCCTCCGGTACGTCGAGGCCGCAGGCATTGGCGATGGCCGCAGATTCGATGGCGGACTTCGTACCGTCGAGGAAGGAGTTGAACATCTGCGGGTTCATGCCCGCAAGCTTCGCGGCGTCCGGCGTGAGGCCGTAATGGGTCCACACCTCGTCCGGCGTCACCGCGTGATAGAGCGGCAGGTACTTGGTACCTTTGCCCGCAGCCGCGACCGTGAAGCCGGCCGAGCGCGCCCAGTCCACCATCTCGGCCACGAGGGCCGGCTGGTCGCCATAGGCCATGGAATAGACGACGCCGCGCTCGCGCGCCTTTTGCGCCAGCAGCGGCCCAACCAGCACGTCGGCTTCGACGTTCACCATGACGATGTGCTTGCCCGCATCGATGGCGGCATTGGCGTGGATCACGCCCGCTTCCGGCGAGCCCGTGGCCTCGATGACCACCTCCACGTCCTCCGCCGTGCAGGCCTCGATCCCGCTTGCGATGTAACGGGTGCGTGCGAGTTGCGCGCTGTCCCAGCTCACATGGCGGCAGGCCTGGCGCGCGCGCTCTGGATCGAGATCCGCGATCACCACGACTTCCAGGCCCGCGATAGTGGGCACCTGGGAGAGGAACATGGAGCCGAACTTGCCGGCGCCGATGAGCGCGGCGCGTACGGGACGTCCAGCCGCGGCACGGGCGCGAAGGTGGGCTTGCAGGTTCACTCAATTGTCCTTTGGCGTCAGCACCACGGATTCCGCGGAGCGGGTGAGGGGGCCGTGGAACACTGCCTCGATGTTGTGCCCGTCGGGATCGAGCGCGAAGGCCGCGTAGTAGCCCGGATGGTACGAGCGCTCCCCCGGCCCGCCGTTGTCGCGTCCGCCATTCGCGAGCGCCGCCGCATGGAAGCGCTGCACGGAATCGCGGTCCTCGGCCTGGAAGGCGAGATGCACCCGGGACACGGGCCCGTCGGCGCGGTCGACCCAGAGTTCGTCAGACGAGAAGGCTTGCGGGCTCTCATAGGTGAAATCGCGCCCCAGCGCCTGCAACACCGCGCGATAGAAGCGGCGGGACGCTTCGAGGTCGGATACGCGCAAGTGCACGTGATCGATGAGGCGGCCTTTGTGGTAGGGCATGGGGGCTCCACGGTGTCATCCCCGGCGCGCCGCAGGCGCGGGAAGGGGATCTAGGTCTCGGCCCGGCGTTTCTCCAGTTGTCCTTCCTCTCTGCTCCGGTCGAGGATGATACCCGGTCAGCAGGCGGTGGGGTCGAGGTCGAGCCAGTCGGGGTTCGATTGCTCGATGAGCTTCAGCTTCCAGGCTCGGTTCCAGCCCTTCAGCTGCTTCTCGCGCGCAATGGCTTCGTAAACATCCTTGTAACGCTCCACATAGACGAGACGCGTCACGTTGTACTTGCGAGTAAAGCCCGGCACAGCCAGCGCTTTGTGCTGCGGTATCCGCTGCGCCAGATTGCCCGTAAAGCCGATGTAGAGCGTGCCGTTCCGGCGGCTTGCGAGGATGTACACCGCATAGCGCTCCAGCATGGGATTGCCTTGAAACGAGAGCTTCAAAGCAATCAGAGCGTGCCGGCTTCATTCGTGCAACCCACAATCCGATAAAGTGTCATCCTCGGCGAGCCGAAGGCGAGAGAAGGGGATCCAGACGGGTGCGAGGCGTGAGACTGGATCCCCTTCCCGGCTGCTGCGCAGCCGCCGGGGATGACACCGGTGTTACTCCCCGCCTTCCGCCTTGATCCCTGCGGTCTTGATGATCTCGGCCCAGGTCTGCTGCTCCTGGGCGTGGTAGGGCCGGAATTGCTCGGGCGTCCTCACGTTCATGGTGAATCCGAGCTTGGTGATACGGTCCTTCACGTCGGGCTTGTTGAGGATCGCGATGATCTCGGTGGAGAGCCGGTCGAGGATCGGCTTCGGGGTGTTCACCGGCGCGAAGAACGCCGCCCAGGATTCCGCGTCCGCGTTGGTGATGCCCTGCTCGCGCAGCGTCGGCACATCCGGAACGCTCGGGTTGCGCTGCGGGCTCGCGATGCCGATGGCGCGGATCTGGTTGCCCTGGATCTGGCCCAGCACCGATGGGAGGGTGGAGTTCGACACGTCGATGCGGCCGGCCACCAACTCCTGCACGAGGGGCGCCGCGCCGCGGAAGGGCACGTGGGTCATCTGCGTGCCGGTGCGGACCATGAAGAGCTCGGTCGAGAGATGCGAGCCCGAGCCGATGCCGGTGGAGCCGTAATTGAGCTTGCCCGCGTCCTTCTTGGCGAGATCGACGAGTTCCTTGATGGACTTGGCGGAGGACTGGTTCGGCACCACGAACACGTGCTCGAAGGCGCCCACGCCCGCGAGCGGCGCGAAATCCTTCACGGCGTCGTAGCCCGGCTCCTTGAGCAGGAACATGTTGTTGCCGTGGGTCTGGTTGTTGCCGAACACGATGGTGTGGCCGTCCGGATCCGCCTTCGCGACCTGGCGGGTGCCGACGGCACCGGACGCGCCGGCCACGTTCTCCACGATGGCGTTCTGGCCCAAGCTCTTGCCCAGCTCCTCGGCCACGATCCGGGCGATGGCGTCGGTCGGCCCGCCCGCCGGATAGGGCACCACCACCTTCACGACCCGGCTGGGGAAGGTCTGGGCGTGCGCCGCGCCGGTGGCGAACAGCGCGGCGCCGGCCATGAGGCCGAGGGCAAGGCGGCGGGTCGGGGTCATCAGGGGCTCTCCTCCGGGCCCGCGGTTCGGGCGGGCAGCGTTTCTTGGGTTGCGGGGCGGGCAGGCCGGCACTAGGGTCCGCGCCGCCGTGAGGCCCCTTTTGTAGCGCCCCGTTTGGAGGAATCCCATGGGCTTTTTGTCCGACGCTCTTTCCCGCATCAAGCCGTCTGCGACCATCGTGATCACGCAGAAGGCGCGGGATCTGAAAGCGCAGGGGCGCGACGTGATCAGCCTCTCCGTGGGCGAGCCCGATTTCGACACCCCGGACCACATCAAGGAAGCCGCCATCGCCGCGATCCGCCGGGGCGAGACAAAGTATCCGCCCGTCTCCGGCATCGTGCCGCTGCGCGAGGCGATCGCGGCGAAGTACAAGCGCGAGAACGGCCTCGACTACAAGCCCTCGCAGACGATTGTCGGCACGGGCGGCAAGCAGGTGATCTACAACGCCATGCTGGCCACCTTGAACCCGGGCGACGAGGTGGTGATCCCGGCGCCCTATTGGGTGTCCTACCCCGAGATGGTGGGGTTGTGCGGCGGCACGCCGGTGATCGTGAACACCGAGATGGCGCACAACTTCAAGCTCCAGCCGGAGCCGCTCGAGCGCGCCATCACGGCGAAGACCAAGTGGATCATCCTCAACTCGCCTTCGAACCCCACGGGCGGCGCCTATACCCGCGCGGAGATGAAGGCCATCACCGACGTGCTGATGCGCCATCCCCATGTGTGGGTGCTCACGGACGACATGTACGAGCACCTCACCTACGGCGACTTCGAGTTCGTGACACCGGCGCAGGTGGAGCCGGGCCTCTACGAGCGCACGCTCACCATGAACGGCGTGTCGAAGGCCTATGCCATGACGGGCTGGCGCATCGGCTACGCGGCGGGCCCTGAAAAGCTCATCAAGGCCATGGATTTCGTGCAGGGCCAGCAGACCTCGGGCGCCACCACCATCGCGCAATGGGCGGCGGTGGAAGCGCTGAACGGACCGCAGGACCACCTCAAGGTGTTCAAGGCCGCCTTCGAGGAGCGCCGCGACCTCGTGGTCTCCATGCTGAACCAGGCCAAGGGCCTCAAGTGCCCGACGCCGGAAGGCGCGTTCTACGTCTATCCCTCCTGTGCGGAGGCGATCGGGCGCAAGGCGCCTTCGGGTAAGGTGATCGAGACCGACGAGGATTTCGTGTCGGAACTCCTGGAAGCGGAAGGCGTCGCGGCGGTGCACGGATCGGCCTTCGGTCTCGGCCCCAACTTCCGCATCTCGTATGCGACCTCGAACCAGCTGCTGGAAGAGGCCTGCAACCGCATCCAGCGCTTCTGCGGGGCACTCCGGTGATCCAGCTGCCGGTGACGGTCACCCCCGATCCGGCGGCTGCGCCCTACCGGGCGAACCAGGCCTCCACCCACCGCGTGAAGTTCGACGCCCGCGTCGACTTCACCAACGGCGGTCATGTGGAGGCCTGCGACTTCCTCCTCGACATCGCGGGGGACAGCGTGACCCCCGAGCGCCTGGCCGAGATGATCGTCTCGGCCATGAACCTGCTCCGCGCCGGGCCCGTGACGATCACGAAGATGCAGGTGGTGCGGCGCGGCGAGCACCAGGACGCGGTGCCGGCTTTGGAGCCGAGGCGGGTTTAACCCCTCTCCCCTGGAGGGAGAGGGTGGCCCTCGCGTCAGCGAGGGTCGGGAGAGGGGGAAGTCGGGCCACTCTCTCAAAGCGGGCTCCGCTTCAAGATTGCTGGGGAGAGTGGCACTTACTGCTCCCTCTCCCTGCGTGCTGCGCACGCTGTCCCTCTCCCTCCAGGGGAGAGGGTTGATGCGCCCATCCATTCGCAGGCTGCCCTTGTAGACCGCTCCGCTAGAGCCATCCCATGCGCATCCTCCTCCCCCTCATCCTCGCCGCCTTGTCCCCGCTCCTCGTCGCGGCTCTCGGCTTCACCGAGCGCAGCCTGTTCGGTACGGCGCTGGAGGATGTGTTCTACGGGTTCTTCTTTCGCGCCTATCCGTTGTTCTTCTTCGCGGTCGTATACGGCGTCGCGCGCGTCGTCGCGGCCGCGTTCGAGCCCGGTCCAAGACGGGCCTTGCGCAGCTTCACGACGCCGATCGCGGTGGCGCTGTTTCTCGTGGCCTGCCTCTACCCCACCTTCGGCGGCCTCGTGCTGCGGCCGGGTTTCATGACGGGGGGCGTCAGCTTCCTGCGCAGCGTTGCGGCCACGGGTGCGGTGGTGCTGGGGGCCGGTGCGGCGGCGTTCGCGTTCGCGCTGGCGCTTGGGCTGTCGAGCGCGTTGGCGCGCCTGCGCGTGACGTTGCGCTGGCGGGCATTCGGGGGCGCGATTTTGAGCTTTCTCGCGCTCTGGCTCGGCGGCGTGATCCTGGTGATCGCACCGCGCTACGGCTTCGACCCCGTGGCGGGTTGGCCCATGCGGCCCCTGTCGTTTGCCGCCGGCGCGCAAGCGGCGGCTCTCGTGGGGCTGGCCCTTCTCCCGCACGCGCTGGTGCTGCTCGCGCGCCGTCCGGCCCGCGCGGCCCGGCCCGATCTGGCGGCTCGCGCCCGCACCTAAAAGGAGCCTACCGCCGGCAGGAGAAGGGGAGGAACGTGCTCGCGGTCCCCGCATTCATGGCGCGCAGCACGAGGATGTTGGCGAGGTCCAGTTCCTCGGCCGAGCGCGGGCAGACATTCGCTCGCGCGGTGCAGCCGGAGGCGAGGAACGCCTCGTGCCGCTCGATGAAATCGGGGCTCAGTCCCGTCCGGCCGCGACGGGCCAGCGCCTCGGTCCAGTCCGCCCGGTAGCGGGCGCATTTCACCTCCGACCAGCTCGGCGACGGCGGCTCTGGTTGGGCGAGGCACGGCTGGCCCGAGAGCGCGAGGATGGCAGCGATAAAGGCAAGACGGGTCATGGGCTCGGATCCGGGGGGAGAGCGCTCGAACACCATCCAGCCTGACCGGTCAACCGTGAAGGCCTGCGCGGGCCCTTAGACTCCAACCCTCTTGCCAACCGCAAAAGAGGGGCAGAGCATGGCTCGTCTAACGCGCCCGAACCCAGGGGCGCGGCTCAAGGGGGCGGGAGGTTCGATCCTATGGCACCCAGTGGCAGACCAGCGTCGGGCCCGCGATGCATCGCCATCGTCGGCCCGTTCCAGAGCGGCAAGACGACCCTGCTCGAAGCGATCCTGGAGCGCACCGGTACCCTGTCCCGCTCCGGCCGGGTGACCAACGGCGATACGGTCGGCGATTCCAGCGCGGAGGCTCGGGCCCACGCCATGAGCGTCGAGCCCAACGTCGCCACGGTGCAGTTCCTCGGCGAAACCACCACCTTCATCGATTGCCCTGGCTCCGTGGAATTCCTCCATGACATGAAGACCGTGACGCCCGCCTGCGATGCCGCCATCGTGGTGTGCGAGGCGGACGAGCGGAAGATTCCCGCGCTCGAAATCGTGCTGCGGGATCTGGAAGAGGCCGGCATCCCGCGCTTCCTCTTCATCAACAAAATCGACACCGCCACCCGCAGGGTGCGCGAGACACTGGAACTGCTGCAGCGGGCCTCGCGCACGCCGCTGCTCCTGCGCCAGATCCCAATCTGGAAGGACGGGATCGCGGTCGGCTTCATCGACCTCGCGCTGGAGCGCGCCTTCATCTACCGCGAGCATGCGCCGAGCGAGATCGTCGCCATGCCCGACGGCGAATTGCCCCGCGAGCGGGAGGCGCGCTTCGCCATGCTGGAGCGCCTCGCGGATTACGACGACGCGCTCATGGAGGATCTGCTCTCCGACATCGAGCCCCCGAAGGACCGCGTCTTCGACGACCTTGCCCGGGAGGTGCGCGAGCGCCACGTGGTGCCGGTGCTGATCGGCTCGGCCGATCGCGGCAACGGGGTCACGCGGCTCCTCAAGGCGCTGCGCCACGAGGCCCCGACCGTGTCCGAAACGCGCGCGCGCCTCGGCATCGCGGAGAGCGGCCCGCCGCTCGCGCAGATCGTAAAGACCTTGCACACCGGCCACGGCGGCAAGCTCTCGCTCGCCCGCATTTTGCGAGGCGCCTTCCGCGAGGGCGACACGGTGATCGGCTCCCGCGGAGCGGAAACCCGCGTCGGCGGCCTGCTCTCCATGGTCGGCGCCACCACGACCCGCCAGGCGGAGGCGAAGGCCGGCGAGGCCCTCGGATTCGTAAAATTGGAGGGCGTCGCGACGGGCGATTGCATCGCCACCGGCAAGACGCGCCCTGAAGCCGTTGTCTCGATCGTCCCGCCCGAGCCCGTCTTCGCGGTGTCGATCCGGGTGAAGGACCGCAAGGACGACGTGCGCCTCACGGCGGCGCTTGCCAAGATCGCGGAAGAGGACCCGGCCCTCGTGGTCGAGACCCGGCCCGAGACCGGCGAAATGCGCCTGCTCGGCCAGGGCGAGATGCACCTGCGCGTCGCCATCGAACGGCTCGCCTCCCGCTTCCAGGTGCCGGTGGAGACCGGCAAGCCCCGGGTGAATTACTGCGAGACCATCAAGATGCCGGCGGCCGCGCGGGGCCGGCACAAGAAGCAGACCGGCGGCCACGGCCAGTTCGGCGATGTGGCGATCGAGGTCACGCCGCTGGGACGGGGCGAGGGCTTCGCGTTCCAGGACAAGATCACCGGCGGCGTGGTGCCGCGCCAATACATCCCCTCCGTCGAAACGGGCGTGAGGGATGCGATCCGGCGCGGGCCCTTAGGCTTCCCCGTGGTGGACGTGGCGGTGACGCTCACGGACGGCTCCTACCACACGGTGGATTCGTCCGACGCCGCCTTCCAGGCCGCGGCCCGGTTGGCGCTCGCCGAGGCGCTGCCGAAGGCAAAGCCGGTGCTACTGGAACCGGTGCTCTCGGTGGAGATCGCCATTCCCACGGAGGCGCTCTCCAAGGCCACCGCCCTCGTGACGGGACGGCGCGGCCAGATCCTCGGCTACGACGGACGCCCCGGCTGGCAGGGCTGGGACGTGCTCAAGGCCATGATCCCGGAATCGGAAATCGGCGATCTCATCGTCGAGTTGCGCTCCGCCACCGCCGGCGTCGGCACCTTCTCGACCCGCTTCGACCACATGGCGGAGCTCACGGGAAGGAGCGCCGAGCAGGTCGTGCAGGATCTCTCCGCGAGAGCCGGGCATTAGCACGATCCCTCCCTGGCCTAAGGGAGGGTGGCACCCGAAGGGTGACGGGTGGGATGAGAGCTCGATCTGGGCAGGTTCGTGCTCCCACCCCACGCGGCCGCTGCGCGTCCACCCTCCCCTGAGGGGGGGAGGGATGTGGCGCCCCATCGACAAAACCTCCTCCGCACCCCTATTTTGCAGGCAAACGCGGCGTGGACCGCGGATAGAACCCTTGGGAGGAGGAACGATGACGGCTGCAGCAGCCCCGGCGATGAACCAACAGGCGGGCTCGCCGAGCCGGCCCTGGCTCGCGAAGTATTCCGCGAAAGTGCCCCACACCATCGACGAAGGGCGGCTCGGCACCATCGCTGACATCTTCCGCACCTCGGTGCAGGAATTCGCCGCCCGTCCTGCGGTCGAGAGCTTCGGCAAGCGCATGACCTATGCCGAGCTCGGCCAGGCCGCCAATGCGGTTGCATCCTGGCTGCAGACGCAGGGGCTCAAGAAAGGCGATCGCGTCGCGATCATGCTGCCGAACGTCATGGCCTACCCCGCGATCCTGTTCGGCATTCTCACCGCCGGCTGCACGGTGGTGAACGTCAACCCGCTCTACACCCCGCGCGAGCTCACGCAGCAGCTCAACGATTCCGGGGCCCGCGTCCTCTTCGTGCTCGAAAACTTCGGCCACACGGTCGAGGAGGCGAAGCCCGATCTGAAGCTCGACAAGGTGGTCCTCGTGACCCCGGGCGACCTCTTGGGCCTCAAGGGCACCATCGTGAACCTCGTGTCGCGGCACGTGAAGAAGGCGGTGAAAACCTTCGCGCTGCCGGGTGCCGTCGCCTTCAAGCAGGTGCTCGCCGAGGGCGGTCGCACGCCCCCGAAGCCCGTGACCATCACCCTCGATGACATCGCCTTCCTGCAATACACCGGCGGCACCACGGGCGTCGCGAAAGGCGCCGTGCTGCTGCACCGGAACGTTGCCGCGAACGTGGCGCAATCGGAAGCCTGGATGCGGCCCTATTTCGGCGACCGCACCGACCACGTGATGGTGACGGCGCTGCCGCTCTACCACATCTTCGCGCTGACGGTTTGCGCGCTGATGATGACGCGCATGGGCGCCTGCCAGTTGCTCATCGCCAATCCGCGCGACATCCCGGGCTTCATCAAGACGCTGAAGACGCGGCCCTTCACGCTCATGTCGGGCGTCAACACCCTCTACAACGCGCTCGCCAATCATCCCGACATCAAGGACGTGAACTTCTCCGAAGTGGTGTTCTGCGTCTCGGGCGGCATGGCGACCCAGGAGGCCGTGGCGCGGCGCTGGAAGGACATCACCGGCAAGCCCATCGTCGAGGGCTACGGTCTCTCCGAGACGTCGCCGGTGGTCTGCGCCAATCCCCTCGACCTCGAGGCCTTCTCGGGCACGATCGGCTACCCCATTCCCTCCACCGACGTTTCGATCCGCTCCGTCGAAACGGGCGAACCGGTGCCGATGGGCGAGCGGGGGGAACTCTGCGTGAAGGGTCCGCAGGTGATGGCGGGCTACTGGCAGCGGCCCGACGAGACCGCGAAGGTGATGACGGCGGACGGCTACTTCCGTACCGGCGACATCGCGGTGCAGCAGGCGGACGGGCAGATCAAGATCGTCGATCGCCTCAAGGACATGGTCCTGGTCTCCGGCTTCAACGTCTATCCGAACGAGGTGGAAGAGATCCTCGTGAAGCATCCGGGCGTGCTCGAAGCGGCCGTGATCGGCCTGCCCGACCAGGGTACCGGCGAGGTCGTGGCGGCCTATGTGGTGCGCAAGGACGAGGCGCTCACTGTCGACGAGCTGCGCGACTTCTGCCGCGAGAACCTCACGGCCTACAAGGTGCCGAAGCGCATCGAGTTCCGCGAAGCGCTGCCGAAGACGAATGTCGGCAAGGTGCTGCGTCGCGCCTTGAAGGAAGAGGTCACCAAGGGTGCCTAAAGGGAGAGTTGGCGGCGCGCCTTGAAGCGCTCGCCAAGGGTGCCTGATCGACGCCGTCTTCCACCGAAAAGCGAAGCGGCCGGGCAGGGGAGATCCCCAGGCCCGGCCGCTTTGCGTCGAGGGTGCGGTTCGATCAATCGCAAACGCGAACCCGGCGGGTATAGACCACATCGCCCCAGGCATTGAACACCGGCTGGCGCACCGTGTAGCAGCGGCGGCCCACATAGACCGGGTAGGTGCCGTAGCCGTAGGCCGGATAGGTCGAGGCCGCGATGGCGCCGAGCGCGAGGCCGCCGATCACGCCTGCCGCAATGGCTCCCCCGTGATGATACTTGTGGCCCGCCTGGGCCGGGGCCGCAGCGGTCATCATGGCGCCGCCGATCGTCAGGGCAGCCATGGTGCAGATCAGGGTCTGCTTCGAGAACTGGGTCATGGTGCTCTCCTCTGTGGTTCCGGCGGGGTTGCTTCGATGTCCGTCCGGCATGGGGAGACCTTGCCCCAGCCCAAGAGGGGCCTCTGTGCGGATGCGCACGCAGGACCGGGCCCCGACCGCCGTCGCGGGAGCAATCGGGTGCGGCAACGCACGCAGGACCGACGCGCGCCGCAGGGGACAACACCGGGCGACACCTGACGGTTGTGATCGGATGCTGTAAGCCTGGCTTCGATCCAACACGGGAGATCCCCGATGCCGCAGATCGAGCCTCACGACTTCATCGAGCGCATCCGCCGGGGGATGCAGGATGAGCCCGGCATCCGGGCCCTGTTCCTCGCCGGCAGCCATGGCAGCGGCAAGGCCGACGCCTACAGCGACATCGACTTCGTGGCGCTGGCCGAAGAAGGGGAGCACGCCGCGGTCGTGGCGGCCTGGCGGCAACTTGTGGAGAGCATCGCGCCGGTGGTGTTCTGGCAGGAGCGGCGGATGAGCTGGACGCTCCTCAACGCCGTCACCGAAGACTGGCTGCGCTGCGACCTCACTGTCTTCCAGCCCGGCGCCCTGCGCGGCCGAGCCCGCGACACGGTGAAACCGCTCGTCGACCGGGGCGGCTATTACGATGCTCTGCCCGAAACGCTGCCGCCCGCGCAGCCCAACGTCCAGCAGGTTGGCTACCTCATCAACGAGTTCATCCGCGTGATGGGGCTGCTCCCGGTCGGCATCGGCCGCGGCGAATACGTGGTCGGCGTCACGGGCACGGGCCTGCTGCGCGACATGCTGATCCAGTTGCTCACCGAGGAGGTGCCGATGCCCGACAAGGGCGGGGCGCTGCATCTGAGCCGGGTGCTGCCCGAGGCCGACATGCGCCTCCTGGAGGGCTTGCCCTATCCGCGGCCCGACCGGGCTGAGATCATCGCGGCCAACATCGCCACTGCGCGGGCGTTTTTCCCGCGCGCCCGTGCGTTGGCGGCCCGCATCGGCGTCCCCTGGCCCGCCGCCTTCAAGGACGCGACCCGGCGCAACCTCCAGCGGACCCTCGGTGCGGAAGCGCATGTGAGCTGGTAGCGACAAGAAAAAAGCCGGACCCGAAGGTCCGGCTGAGAAGTCAGGCGCGGCCAAGAGGCCAGCAGCCTTCCAGAGGGGAACGGCCGAAGCGGCGGGGCCTGGGAGGAAGAAAGGCCTGCCGCTGAAACATTCAGCCGTTGCCGATATTGTCCGCAGACCGCTTTTTTGCAATGCAACATGCTACATGAAAGGGCTGCGCCAGGCGCATGACTCACGCGTGATCCAACCCGTGCCATCGAGCGTGGCCGAGCAAAAGGCTGCTTTTTGGGCTCTCATCGGGGTCGGCACCGCTCCAGGTGAGTGGATTCACCCCAATCCAAGCGGCTGCGGCCTGGGGACCATCCTGCCCTGAGAGGTCTCTTCAGCTCGCTCGAGCCACGTCCCGGCTCCCGCGCGGCCGAAGCCACGAAACGGTCGGCGGCGATCAGGATTCCACGTCGAGGGGGCGGGTGCCGGCGGCCTGGCCGTCGGGGCCGATGGTGATCTTCTCGATTCGGGCCTCGGCCTTCTTCAGCAGGGCCTCGCAATGTTTTTTAAGCGCCTCGCCGCGCTCGTAGATCGCGATCGAATCCTCCAGCGGCACGTCCCCGCGCTCCAGGCGGCGCACGATGTCCTCCAGTTCGGCCAGGGCCTTCTCGAAGGGAAGGGTCGTGAGGGTCGGAGCGTCGGAGCGGGAAGTGTCGGTGCGGGAAGTGTCGGTGCGGGAAGTGTCGGAGCGGGACATGGGAGGCCGTTGGTTGTTTGTTCTCCCTTATGCGGGGACGCCCCAGGGCTGGCAACCCCGGCCCTGGGGCGATCGCGGTCAGGCGGCAGGCGTGGGTTCCGGCGGATCGACGGGCCCGACCGGATGACGCACGAGCAGCCGCTGATAGGCGAGCCCGATGCCGACGAGGGTCAGCCCAAGACCGATGAAGGAGAGCGCCTGCATGACGCCTTCCAGGTTCGCGAGATCGAACAGGAACACCTTGACGACCGCGGCGATGATGTAGCCCGCAGACGCAAGGCGGGCCATGCGGATGTTCCGCACCAGGCCGACCGCCAAGAGCGCGATGCCGACGACGAGCAGCGCCGCCGAATAGGCCCAGAGCTCCCCCTCGCTCGTGGTGCGGAAGAGATCGATGGCCGGGCCCTGGAACAGCCGCCGGATCTCCAGAACCATGTAGAGGAACTGCAGGCCGAAGGCCAAGGCGAGGGCGAGGCGCTGATACCAGAGCGGCCGCGAGCGGCGCGATTGCCAGGCGAGCACGCCCGCCAGCACCGCCGGCACCGCATAGGCGAGGAGGAGCGAGTTGAACACCGCACCGCCCACCACATCCTCGAAGCTGAAGAACGGGTTGTTGATGACGGCAAGCCCCGCGACGCCCGTCACGAGCGAGCCGCCGGTGAAGACGAGCAGCGCCACCTGATAGACGATGTCGCTGCGCCGCTCGTTCACACGGAGCAGCACCAAGGAGAAGAGAAGGCCCGAGGTGGTGAGCAGCCCCGTCTCCACATGCCCGGTGTCGGCCGCCAAGGGATTGCCGTTGTTGAGCGCGTGGCGGATCTCGAAGAACACCAGGAAGGCGGCGCAGACCAGGGCGAGGCTTTCCAGCAGCCGCACCATCTCGTCGCGCCCGCCGCGTTCGAGGATGCGGCTGGCGAGGAAGAACGCCACGGCCGGAACGCCGTAACCCCAGAGCAGCCAATTGAAGACAGGCGTCGTGCCGAGCGCGCCGCGCACGAGCGTCGGGTCCCAGATGAAGCGCGCGAGCACGAGGAGCGCGATGGCGCCGACCACGTAGCGGAGCGCGCGGATCCCCATGCGATCCGCGACCCAGGCGGTGCCGAGGGCGGCGAGCGCGAAGGCCACGGTGAGGATGCCGCGTTCGAGCGCAAAGGTGAGGCCGAGCGCCAGGGCCGCGACAGCCGCGGAGGCCGCGGCGCCGATGCCGAGCCTGACCGCATCGAGGGCATCGCCCTCCCGCTGCTTCAACCAACCCACGGCACCGGCGAAGCCGAGACCGAGGAGGCCGGCAGCGAGCGCGAAAGGCACGCTCTGATCGAGGCGGGTCACGCGGCCATAGGCAACGATCAGGATGAGGAGCGGACCGATTGTTGCGGCGCCCGCGAACAGCCCGGCCGTGGGCAGCGGCAGGGCGCGGCCGCGGGCGAGACGCCACAGGCCTGCGCCGGCGAGCACGAGGGCCGCGAGGGTCGCAAAGGCGAGGTAGGTGTTGACGGCTTCAGGCCGCGGCAGGTCCGCGATGGCGTCCGGCAGGAGGAGGAGCGGGTCGGCCTCGCGGAGCGCGGACGAAGGCCAGATCGCGAGGGTGCCGATCGCGGTGAGCGCAGCCGCGACGGCGCCGAGCGCGGCCGGCGCGAAGCGCATTGCGAGCCCGAGGAAGAGGAGCCCCATGGCGCCGGCCAGGAAGGGCCGGGCAGAGCCGACCTCCGGCATGGCGCCCACCGCAACCGTGAGCACTGCGAAAGCCACCAGCAGGCCGCCGGCGGCTAAATCGGGATAGGCCTCCGCGTCGTCCGTGCGGCGATGCGGGTCGGCGACCAGGAAGAGCCCGGCGAGGGCCGCCTGCAGCAGCAGGTGCGCGATCGTGGGCGCCACGTCCGGCGATGCGCCCATGAAGAGCATCGTCCACACCAGCGCGCCGGCGGCGCCGGCGAAGGCGAGCCAGCGCCACAGCCGCAGCCGCGCCACGCCGTAGGTCGCGGCCACCACGAAGCTGAGATAGATCACCACCGGCCAGGCCTGGGGCGCATCGCTCTCGATGAGCACCGGGGAGCCGAGCGCCGCCGCAAGGCCGAGCGCCCCGAGGGCCGGACCATGGAGCGTCGCGGCAAGGAGCGTGAGGACCGCGATGGCGCCGAGCGTCACGAAGGCCGCAGCGGGTCCGATCATGTCGTAGAGGGCATAGGCCGCGTAAGCGGTGGCAAACGCCGTCGAGGTGCCGGCCGCCGTGAGGATGCCCGGAATATGCGCGCTCCGGATGCCGGGGAGGTTCAGCGCGACCTCGCGGCGACGCATGAACTCGCCGGCGGCGAGCAGGGCGAGGGCGAAAAGCAGGCCGAGCGTCACGCGGGCGCCGGGGCCGAGCAGCCCCTCTTCGATGGAATAGCGAACGAGGAAGAGCCCGCCGAGACCGAGCGCGAGGCCCCCGACCCACACGGCCCAGCGGGTGCCGAGCTGCTCCTCGAGACCGGCCTTGCGGGGCTTCGGCGGCGCGGGCGCAACCGGCGGAACGGCGGTCGGCGGCACGGCCGAGCCGGTCGGGCTCGCCCAGGTCGCTGGCGCGGCCGGGAAGGACTCGGGCTCGAGAACGGGCTCGGGTTGCGGAGCCGCCTCGGGCGCGGGGTCGGGTGCTTCCTGGGGGGCGCCCTCCACGATCAGCGGCGCGGCTTGCGCTTCGTCGATCTCGGTTTGCACTGCGCTTTGCCGCGCCGCGCGAACCAGCGGCTTCAGGTGCGTTTCAACCTGGGCGAGCTGGGCCTCCAGCGCTGCCGTGCGCGTGCGCAGGCCAAGTGCCATGAAGAAGCCCACGACCCCTGCGATCGGGATCGACAGCCCCAGCAGCACCAGAATGACAAAGTCCATCGCAACGCCCCCGATCGTCCGGCCTCGTGCGCCGGTTCTCGTCAGGGTGGCACGTTAAGGGGCGAATATTGCCCGAACGTGTTCCGGTTCGTTGCAATGTTTCGTGGCGGTCCCGCGCCCGCGTCCGACCCTGAAGGCTCGACCGATCACGTGAACCGCAAGGTGAACGGCACGCCTTCCATGGCTTCCGCACCCCGGCCGATGCCGGCGATGGCATCGACCATCCGGCCGCCGCGGCCCAGCATGCTGTCCGCCACGCCGATGAGGCGGCGGTTCGGGGTGGCGGTGGGCGAGGCTTCCCGGAGTTTCTGCGCGATCATGCTCTCGTCGCGGTCCGGCGCGAGCGCGCAGGCCGTGATGTAGGCCGCGGCCGAGGAGCGGCTGATCCCGGCCCAGCAATGGAACACGAGCGGCGCCTCCCGCTCCCAGGTGCGCACAAAGGCGAGAAGTTCGTCCACGTGCTCCGGCCCTGGCAGGATGTGGCCGTCCATCGGATCGACGATGTCGCTGATGCCGAGAAAGAGATGGCGGCTCGCCTCGATGCTCGGCGGACGCTCCACCACGGTATCGCGGTTGATGAGGGTGACGACATGGCTCGCGCCGGTCTCGGCGACCGTGTCGTGGAGGCGGGAGAGGGGGCAGACGTGCAGGGTTGGCATCGGGATCTCGGAATGGCTCGGATTAACGTGCAGGCGCCGCCGTGGTGCCGGCGTGGACTTCGCCGAGCCGCGCGGCAAAGCGCGCCTGCGCGTCCGCGATTGACCAGGGGGTGAGGTAATCGGCGATCCAGCCGGGAAGGGGCTCGGGCCGGCCGAAATAGCGGATCGCCTCCTCGCGGCCGAATCCGGCGAGTTTCGTGGCCTCGTGGAACGCGGCGAGGCGGTCGGCCCGTTTGATGAGCCGGCGGCAGGGGGCAGCGGGCTCCGGGGCTAAGCCGAAGCGCAGATGGATCGCCGCGAGAAGCCTCGCCTCCACGGCCTTGTAGGCATCGCCGATCACCGCCTTGAAGGGCGAGATGATGTCGCCGATGACGTATTCGGGGGCATCGTGGAGCAGGGTTGCAACGCGCCAGGCCGCCGGCATCTCGGGTTCGAGATGACCCGCGATCGCTTCCACGAGCAGGCTGTGCTGGGCGACCGAAAAGATCTCGGGGCCGAGCGTCTGCCCGTTCCAGCGCGCCACGCGGGCGAGGCCATGCGCGATGTCGTCGAGCTCCACGTCGAGGGGCGAGGGATCGAGGAGGTCGAGCCTGCGGCCGGAAAGCATCCGCTGCCAGGCGCGGGGTTCTTTCGCGGGCATCAGCGAACGCCGCGTTTGCCCAAGGCCGCGCATTCCACGTGGCGGAAGCAGCCCACGAGATGGTCGTTCACCATGCCGACCGCCTCCATGAAGGCGTAGACGATAGTGGGGCCCACGAAGTTGAAGCCCTCGGCCTTGAGCGCCTTCGAGACGCGGCGCGAGAGCTCCGTTTCGGGCTGCACGTCGGCGCGGCTTTTCAGGTTGGTCTGGATCGGCCGGCCGTCGACGAAATCCCACAGGAAGGCGGAAAAGCCCCCGCGCTCCTGGATGCGAAGCCAGCTCTGCGCACTCTTCACGGTGGACACGATCTTGGCTCGGTTTCGCACGATTCCGGGATCGCGCATCAGGGCCTCGATCTGCGCCTCGTCGAAGCGGGCGATGATCGCGGGATCGAAGCCGGCAAACGCGCTGCGGAAAGCGTCGCGCTTCCTCAGGATCGTGATCCAGGAGAGACCGGCCTGGAAGCCGTCGAGGATCAGTTTCTCGAACAGCGCCCGGTCGTCGTATTCCGGCACGCCCCATTCGGTGTCGTGATAGGCGACATAGAGCGGGTCGGTGCCCGGCCACCAGCAGCGGGTCTTGTGGTCGGGGTGGTGGATCAGGCCTTCGGTCATAGGGCTGGTGTAGCGGGGCGCGACCGGAGGGGGAAGATGTTCAGCTCTTGTTCTCCTCAAGGAAAGGCCGGAAGTTCTCGAGCCATTCCTTGAGCCAGTGCTCCAGCGCGGCTTTCGCGGCGTCTTCCGTGGTGCCGTAGCCCCAGGCATCCTCCTGGAGTGGCGTGGCCCAGATCCAGAAGCGGTTCGAGCCGTCATAGGCCACGTTGCCGACCTCGACCGCGCCGACGCGCCCCACGGCCCGCTGCAGGGGCACCCCGGCAACGGCATCCTGCGTCCAGGCGATCTTGCTCACGAGGCCTCGTGCGCTGGGCCTTCGCCCGGGAAGGCGAAGCGGGCCCAGTCGGGCTTGGCGAGCCTGGCCGGCACGCCGCCGGCCGCGATCTCGGTGCCGGCGGCGAGCGCGTCCGCGGCACGGTCGAGGCGGATCATCAGGAGGCCGCGGCCTTGAGCGGCGGTGCCGGTCTTGCCGAGCGCCCGGTCGCCGGCGGTCACGTCCACGCCCGCTTCCGGCACGGCGCCGCCGGGATAGATCGCGGGTACGAGGCGGGTGCGCGCGGTGCCCCGGTGCTGCATGCGCGAGACCACCTCCTGGCCCACATAGCAGCCCTTGTCGAAATCCACCCCGCGAAGCTGGTCCATCACCGCCTCGTGGGGGAAGGCGTCGCCGAAGAGGAAATCGCGTCCGCCCTCGGGGACGCCGAGCGCAATGCGGTGGGCGTCATAGGCCTCCGGCGGCGCGCCGGCCCATTCGTGGGCGTCGCTCGCCGCCACGATGGCCCGCCAGCCGAGTGCGGGTAGGCGCGGGTCCGCCGCGATGAGGCCGGCGTCCTCGGGCGGCGGGGGCGCGTCGCCCCAGCCCACCACAAGGCTAAGCCCGTCCGAGCGGTCGTCGATCTGCACCTTGGCGCGCAGGCGATAGAAGCCGAGGCGCTTGGCGAGGTCGCCCGCATAGGCTTTGAGCACGTCGAGGCAATAGCCGCCGCCGGCTTCCTCCGGGGCCTGGAACACGATGAAATCGAACAGGATCTTGCCCTGGGGCGTGAGCAGCGCGCCGAAGCGCGGCGCGTCCGTCGTCACCCGGTCGATGTCGCAGGTCACGAGCCCGTCGAGAAAGGACTTCGCGTCCTCGCCCGCGACCCGCACCACGCCGCGGTCGCTGAGATGAGAGGTGGGCATCGCCGCTCCGGTTGCTCTTGCCGAGGGGCTGACATATGCGCAGGGGGAGCCAGGCTCAAGGTGCTCCCACGATCTCCCCTCCCCCTTGCGGGGAGGGGTTAGGGGTGGGGGTTCGGGAGGAGTTGAACTCCGAGGTGTCATCTGCACCACCCCAACCCGGTCGCTTCGCGCCCACCCTCCTCGGCTCAGGGGGAGGCTAGCAACCAAGGAGGCCCCCATGACCCAAACCTTCGACCTCCTCCTCAAGGGCGGCACCGTGGTGAACCACGATGGGCGGGCCGAGCGCGATGTCGGCGTCACCACCGGCCAGGTCGCGGCCATCGGCGATCTCTCCCGGGCCTCGGCCGGGGAAACGGTGGATTGCCGAGGTCTGCACATCCTGCCCGGCGTCATCGACACGCAGGTGCATTTCCGCGAGCCCGGCCTCGATCACAAGGAGGATCTCGAATCCGGCTCCCGCGCCGCCGTGATGGGCGGCGTCACCACCGTGTTCGAGATGCCGAACACGGACCCGCAAACCACGAGCGAGGCGGCGCTCGCCGACAAGGTGCGGCGCGCGCATCACCGCATGCATTGCGATTTCGCGTTCTGGGTCGGCGGCACGCACGAGAACGCGCGCGACGTGGCGGAACTCGAACGCCTGCCCGCAGCCGCCGGCATCAAGGTGTTCATGGGCTCGTCCACGGGCTCGCTGCTGGTTGAGGACGACGCGGGCGTGACGGAGATCCTGCGCCGCACGCGCCGGCGCTCCGCGTTCCATTCCGAGGACGAGGCCATGCTGCGCGAGCGCAAGGGCCTGCGGGTCGAGGGCGATCCGCGCTCGCACCCCGTGTGGCGCTCGGCCGAAGTGGCGCTCGCCTGCACACACCGCCTCGTGCGCATCGCGCGCGAAACGGGCGCGCGCATTCACGTGCTGCACATCACGACCGCCGACGAGATCGCGTATCTGAAGGACCACAAGGACGTAGCCTCCGTCGAGGTGACGCCGCATCACCTCACGCTTGTGGCGCCTGATTGCTACGAGCGTCTCGGCACCTATGCGCAGATGAATCCGCCCGTGCGCGACGACCGTCATCGCCAGGGGATCTGGCAGGGCGTCGCGCAGGGCATCGCCGACATCCTGGGCTCCGACCACGCGCCGCACACCCGCGAGGAGAAGGACAAGACCTATCCCAACACGCCGTCCGGCATGACGGGCGTGCAGACGCTCGTGCCGATCATGCTCGATCACGTGAATGCGGGACGCATGACCCTGGAGCGTTTCGTCAGCATGACGAGCGCGGGCCCGAAGCGCCTCTTCGGCATCGCGCGCAAGGGACGCATCGCGGTCGGCTACGATGCGGATTTCACGGTCGTAGATCTGAAACGCCGCGAAACCATCCGCCACGATTGGATTGCGTCGAAGAGCGCGTGGACCCCTTACGACGGCGTCACGGTGACGGGCTGGCCCGTCGGCACCATCGTGCGCGGCGCGCGCGTCATGTGGGAGGGGAGCCTGGACGCGCCGTCGTTGGGTGAAGCGGTGCGCTTCGAGGACACCCTGAAGGGGTAGGGCTCAGCGCGCTGCGTCCCACTAATCCCCTCATCCTGAGGAAGCCTGCGCAGCAGGCTGTCTCGAAGAAGGGCTCCAGCTCGCTCGTGGGCTCCAGCTCGCTCGTGGGCTCCAGCTCGCTCGTGGGCTCCAGCTCGCGCGAGGGCTCTGGAATCATCCTTCGAGACGCGGCTTCGCCGCTCCTCAGGATGAGGTTGTCGGGTTGGAGAGTGGCGCGCTAGTGCTTCGGTCCGCTCGAGAACTGTCCGCCGCGGATGCGCTCCGGCAAGCCTTCGGCGTATTCCGCCACCGCCTCTTCGCCGTAGATCGCGACGAGTTCGTGGAAGGCCGCGAAGAGGGCGGCTTGCGCCATGTAATCGGAATCGAGCCCGTCGAGCTCCGCTTCCGCGAAGGCTTCGGTCACGTAGCTCAGGGCCGCTTCCTTGATGGCGCTGGTGGCCTGGGAGTCACCGAATGGAGCGTCGTTATCGTTCATGATGGGCTCCCTGACGGACCAGGCGCGGGTTCGAGAGGGAATCTAGAAGGCGCGCCGGCCCTGGGCCAGTGTCGCCTTGCAAAGGGGTTAATGCGAAGCGCGCATCGGGTTAATGGTGTGGATAAATCGCAGGCCGTGCTTTCGCGGCCACACCTCCCCGAACGGCAGCGACGCCTCTCGCCGCCGTATCGCGTCACCAGGTTGCGTCTCTGTCAGCCGCCGTAGCGCGTCACCAGGTTGCGCGTGATCTGGTCGCCTTCCTTGACGTAGCGGTTCGTGGCCTCCACGGCGGAGGGCGTGCAGGTGTTGTAGGTGAGGCCGAAGGCGCTGAAGCCGCGGTTATAGGCGCCCGCGATGCGCTCGCGGCGTCCGGGCGTGGTGCCCTCCGCCTCCAGCAGCGTCTGCATGCGCCGCGGCCATTCGGCGGCGTCCGGCGCGGTGCACAGGCGCCGCAGAAAGGCGAGGGAGCCCATGATTTCGGCGAGCCGCAGGAGGTCCTTCTCGTAAGGGGCCGGCGGGGGCTCCGCCACCGGGGCGCCGGGCGGCGGCGCCGCGGGCGCGGCCGGTTGCTGGGGTTGGGCGGGCTGCTGCCGGCGCGGCTGAGGACGGGGGGGCTGCTGGGGCTGCGCTTGCGGCTCCTGCGGGCGCAGCAGGCGCTCGAAGAAGCTCTGGGCCAGCACGGGTTCAGCGGATGAGAGGGCGGCGCAGGCCGCCAGCGCCAACGCGCTCCAACGTCGGGTCGTCGGGTGCGTCATGGGGCGGCGCGGTGCAGCGCGAAAGCCTGCTTGAGAATCCCTGGGAGCCCCGGCGTCGTCGGCAATCCGGCAATTTCGGCTTCCGTGACCCACCTGATCTCTCTCGCTTCCGGTCCTGTCTGGGGTTCGCCCGAAACCCAGCGAGCCGCGTGGGCGACGATGACGATGTGGAGACTTACACGGCCCTCGGCATCCCGTTCAATCACTTCGACGGGAGCCACGGGGCCGAGAAGCTTCGCCTCAACCCCCGTTTCTTCGCGAAGTTCCCGCAGGGCCGCTTCCCCTAAGGTTTCGCCCGCTTCCACGCCGCCGCCGGGCAGCGAGAACAGCCCCTCCATGGGCGCGCGTCCGCGGCTTGCGAGCATCACCCGGTCGCCGCGGAACACGGCGGCCGAGGCCGCGAGGAAGGGCTGGGTCGGATAGAATCGGTTGGAGGACATCGAACCCCGGTTACGCGCTGGCCGGCGCAACATAGCGGGCGCGAGGGCGGATGAGACCCCCTTGTGCGCGCTGCTCCACCGCATGCGCGAGCCAGCCCACCGTGCGCCCGATCGCGAAGATCGCGAAAGCCGCCCCGCGCGGCAGGCGATGGGCGCGTTCGAGCGCGACGAGGCCGACGTCGAGAGACGGCTTGCGTTCGGTCGCCTCGGAGATCAGGCGCACACGGCTGCGGTCGCGCCGGGCGAGAGCGGACCCCTTGGGCAGCGCGGCCAGCAGCGCCGCGGCGCGCGGGTCGCCGTCCGGATAGAGGTGGTGGTCGAAGGCGATGGGCGGTTCGCCCGCCTCCAGCCGCGCCTTGACGGCGCGCCAGCCCTGCGGGGTTTCGGCCGCCTCGAGGAGCGCCCGCACCCGGTCCGTCGCCCCGCCGTGCCGGGGGCCGCTCAACGTGGCGAGCCCCGCGATCACCGCCTCCTTCAGGGCCGCGCCCGTGGAGGCGGCCACGCGCACCGCAAAGGCCGAGGAGGAGAGTTCGTGATCGGCGCACAGCACCAGCGCCTGCCGCACGGCCTCGGTGCCGGCCGCGTCGAGCCCCCAGGCAGTCGCGAGGGTGTCATGCACGGGGCGGCGATCTGCTCCCGCGCCAGCAGCCGCCGTCATCAGGCGCAGGATGGCCGGCACGGTGCGGTCGAGCCCGGCCGATTCGTCGATTCGGGCACGGGAGAGAGCCTGGATCGCCGCGTCGAGGAACGGCGCGCGGGGGGATCGCCCGGCGCGGGGAGGCGCGACCTCGAACGCGTTCGCCCCGAGCCCCGGGATCAGCAGCAGCGCCACATCCTCGAGTGTTGCGGTTTGCGCGAGCCGGACCGCGTCCTCGCCGCGATAGAAGAGGCGCCCGCCCTCGACCCGCGTGAGGCTCGTCTCCAGCACCGGCAGGCCCCAATCGAGGGCGGTAGCCGCCGCGACGGTGGGGCGGCGCAGGCGGACCCGACGGCGGATCAGCGCCTCGATGTCGTCGATGGAATAGAGCCGCTCGCGCGGATCGCCGGGCGAGGCGAAGGAGCGGATGAGGCCGCGGCTCACATACGAGTAGAGGCTGCCGCGCCCGATCCCGAGACGCGCGGTCGCCTCGGCGGCGGTCGTGAGGCGCAAGGGGCGAGGGGCGTCCATAGGTTGATATGTTGATTCAAGATTGACCCTCGAGCAAGGGCAGGCGGATGCTCGCCTCAACGGAGGAGCCGGCGTCGAGCCCAGCGCTCCTCGGCGAGGAGAGCATCGATGGCGATCGGATTGGACGATGTGATTGCAGCCGAAACCGCGTTGAGCCACGTCGACGGGGAGGCGGGCCGCCTCATCCTGCGCGGCCACGATCTGGAGGAGCTGGCAGGCCGCATGAGCTTCGAGGCGGCGGTGGCGCTCCTGTGGGGCGATCTCGTGCCCGAAACGCGCGACCTTCGCATGGCGCTCGGCGACGCGCGCCGTCACGCCTTCGAGCGCTTCGCGCCCCTGCTGCCGGGCCTCGCGGGTCTCGCACCCGTGGAGGGCATGCGGCTTCTGCTCGCGTCCCTCTCGGACGCGGACGAGAACCACGCGGTGCTCGCCACCGGCGCCTCGGGCGTTGCGGCGGCAGCGGCCATTCGCGCGGCCGCAGGCGAGCCCCTGCTCGCGCCCGATCCGCATCTCGGCCACGCCGCCGACATCCTGCGCATGATCCGCGGCGGCGCGGCCGATGCCACGGAGGTCGCGGCCCTGGAAACCTATCTCGTCACCGTGCTCGATCACGGGCTCAACGCCTCCACCTTCACGGCCCGCGTGGTGGCGTCGACCGCCGCCGGTCTCCTCGCTGCCGTGGTGGCAGGCCTGTGCGCCCTCAAAGGTCCGCTCCACGGCGGCGCGCCGGGCCCCGTGCTCGACATGCTCGACGCCATCGGGACGCCGGAGAATGCGGATGCCTGGCTCGACGATGCCATCGCCCGCGGCGAGCGCCTCATGGGCTTCGGCCACCGGGTCTACCGGGTGCGCGATCCCCGCGCCGATGTGCTCAAAAGTGCTGTCGCGCGCCTGAAGGGCCGCGACAACCGCGTGGCCCTGGCCGAAGCCGCGGAGGCCGCGGCGCTCCGCGCGCTCGCCCGCCACAAGCCGGGGCGGCGCCTCGACACCAATGTGGAGTTCTACACCGCGCTGCTGCTCGAAGCCCTGCGGATCCCCCGCGCCGGCTTCACGCCGATCTTCGCAGCCGGCCGCACGGCGGGCTGGGTGGCGCACGCCATCGAACAGGAACGCGCCGGCCGCATCATCCGCCCGCAATCGCGCTATGTGGGCCCCTGGCCCGCGGAAGCCGCGTGAGAGCGCTTGGCAACAAGCAGTGCGCCTAATTGTGCGCAGGCACTGAATGAGCGGATGCTGATGGTAGGTGCTCCTGCGGCCAACTCTCGGGTTGACGCCCACTTACCCAATGTGGCGCCAAAGCAACAACCTCCGTTTATCTTTCAACCTCTAATTGAGTAAAACATTCATTCATGCTGCTGTTCCCTCAGACGGAGGGGGAACAATGCACTTGACGAGCTTCTTGGCTGTCGCCCTTGGCAGCGCATGCTTAGCGGGATGCGGGACCTATGTTCCACAGCTGCAGGATCCCCCCGGCGACGTTGCTGGGGATCAGCTTCTGGTGCAGGCGATCGCAAATAACGTAACCTGTGAAGTTCAAAACGCGATCAACGACATCATCAGGCAGGATCAGAACGATGTGCGCACTGGTAGGATCCCAGAGCGCCAAACGGCATGGCTCGACAGCTGGGGTGTCCAACTCACTCTCAATTTGACGGTGAATGAGAGGAGCGGGGTTGCTCCGGTTGTCAATTTGCTCCCTCCGAGTCCAGCCGATGCAATCTTCAACTTGGCAATAGCGGCCAACGTGTCTGCGGATGCAACCCGTATTGCCAAGATGGGTTCGTACTACACCGTGCAAGAGTTGATCGCTCGTGGTCCATGCCATCCGTCGAGTCGCCCGGGTGGGTTGTACCTTCTGCAGAGCGATCTCCGACTGAAGGAGTGGCTGCTGCATAACGTGCAGCTCCAAGGCACAGGTGTCGCCGACTTTCCCAGCAAGAAGGATGGTCCTTTCAAGCAGGATGTCATCTCGCATCAGGTCAAGTTCGAAGTTGTGACGGGCGGGAGCCTGACTCCTGGGTGGCGGCTGACGCGCGCCAATATCAACCAGACCGGCACCTTCCTTTCGGCCACGAGAACGCGCACGCACACTCTCACAGTCACGCTCGGTCCTGCCGAGGTCCCCGTTGCTGTGATCATCGCGGGGCGAGCGGTTTCAAGAGGTCGGGCCGTTCCAACGTTAGCTGCAGCGAATGCTCATCTTGCCTCGGAAATCGGCGTTGCCGTGAGGAACAATCTGCAACCGTAGAGCACGTCTTGGTCAAGCAGCCGCTAAGGCGCGAGAATGGGGATAGTCATGAAAGCAGCTTCCAAAGTGAGCCGGCGACAGTCGAAAAGTGCTGGGACTTCAAAAGCGTCGGCGACGCCCTCTAGTAGCAGCGACTAGCCAGCAGCAAGCTCGAGCAAGAGAGCGGCCACACCAAAACAACTTGCCGCGCGTGGAGTGCCGACAAATCCGTATATGTGCTTTAGGACAGCGGATCCCAATGTCATGATCAAGTGCGACTGGAACCCGGTCGAGAGGCGCTACAACTTGAACTGCCGCCGGGCGAGCCCTGGGGAGTGCTAACGCCCGTAGAGGTAGATCAAAGGATGAAGATCTCGCGCCGCTGTTGGCTTATTCGAGCGGGCGATCGTAGGCCGGGGACTGGCTGCGACCAGGAGATTTGGGGTGAGCTAAACGTGATGACCGCAGCCCCGTCCCCGCAGTAGGAGTTCTGTAATCGACACAGGTCAGTGTTGCAGCCGCGCCCTGCAATTCCTGGTCCAATGGCCGTCCGCGAAATTCCTAAACGTGCTGCCCGCCGTTGATGTGGAGTTCCGCGCCGCTAACGTAGGACGAGGCGTCGGTGCACAGGAAGTAGATCGCCTTGGCGACCTCTTCCGGCGTGCCGAGGCGGCGCATGGGCAGCTGCTCGACGATCTTTTCCGTACCCGGCGACAGGATCGAGGTGTCGATCTCGCCGGGCGAGATCGCATTCACGCGCACGCCCAAGGGGCCGAAATCGGACGCCATCTCGCGGGTGAGCGCCGCGAGCGCCGCTTTGGACGTGGAATAGGCTGCGCCCGCGAAGGGGTGCACGCGCGAGCCGGCGATCGAGGTGACGTTCACGATCGAGCCCTTCGCCTTGGTGAGCTCATCTTGCAGGCCCCGCGCCAGCATAATCGAGGCGAAGAAGTTCACGTGGAACACGTGGATCCAGTCCTCGTAAGGCGTCTCGAGAGTGTTGAGCCGCGTGCCCCCCGCTCCTTTGGGCGAAATGCCGGCATTGTTGACGAGCGCGTGCAGGCAGCCGCCCTCGGCCTGCAGCCGCTCCTTCACGTCGGCGATGGCGCGGTGGGTGTCGGCGGGGCTCGCGAGGTCCACCTGCAGGTGATCGTCCGGTCCCATCTCCCAGGGGCAATTCTCCGGAAAGGCATGCCGCGAGCAGGTGATCACGCGCCATCCGGCCGAGGAGAACCGCTTGACGGTGGCATGCCCGATGCCCCGGCTGGCGCCGGTCAGGAGCATCACGCGACGAGGATTGTTCGAAGACATCGGGGGTCCGTGCGAGGGGAGGGGGCGGAACCTACTCCGGCGAGGGGCGAATGGCGAGGGGCGAATAGGGATGTCGGGCGTCGCGCCATAATCGAGACAACGCCTGGCCCCTCCATTCGCCACTCACCATTCGCCTTAGGGATACAGCCTGTTCTTCACCCAACCCTCGCCCTGGCGCGTGAACACCACCCGGTCGTGCAGACGGAAGGGCCGGTCGTGCCAGAACTCGATCGACACCGGCGCGATGCGGAAGCCGGTCCAATGGGGCGGGCGCGGCACCTCGCCGACCGCGAATTTCGCGGCGTTCACGGCGACCGCCTTTTCGAGCGCGAAGCGGCCCTCCAGCGGGCGCGATTGCTGGCTCGCCCAGGCGCCGACGCGGCTGTCGCGGGGACGGCTCTGGAAGTAGGCATCGGCCTCCTCGTCGCTCACCCGGGTGACGGGTCCTCGCGCCCGCACCTGCCGGCGCAGGCTCTTCCAGTGCATCACGAGCGCCGCCTTTGGGGTCGCGGCGAGCTCCCGGCCCTTGTTGGACTCCGTGTTGGTGTAGAACACGAACCCGCCCGGATCCGTGCCTTTGAGCAGCACCATGCGGACGTTCGGCAGACCGTCGGGATCCACGGTGGCGAGCGCCATGGCGTTGGGGTCGTTCGGCTCCGAGCGGGTGGCCTCCGCGAACCAGTCCGCAAACAGCGCCCAGGGCTCGGCGGCCTCGGTGAAGTCACCGGATGTTAACGGTTCCAAGCTTTGATCCTTGCGTGTGGTGTTCGGGTTTGTGGGGAATCGACGCGTGACGATCATCGGTGCGCGCCGCGTGTATCATTTCAGGATGGTCGTGGGCGAAATACGGCTGCGCCGGGTGGCCGGTTTGGCCGTGGCGGTGGCATTGGCCGTGAACGGCGCCGCCTGCAGCCTGTCCTATCCCATGTCGTCCCTCGTCAAGGACGAGGAGGTCACGAATTCGGTCGTGAAGCGGGTGATCTCGCCCCTCTCGCCCGAACTCGGCGAGGAGGATTGGCGCCGCGCCAAGGGCGCCATGGCCCTGGCCCTCGACCCGCAGGGTTCCGGCTCGCAGGTCTCGTGGGACAATCCCGATACCCTGATCAAGGGCAACTTCACCCCCGTGGGCCAGCCCTTCGTCAAGGAGGACGAGGTCTGCCGCGCCTTCCTGGCCACGGTGGTGGGCCAGGCCTCCACGGCCTCCCTGCAGGGCTCGGCCTGCCGCCCCTCCGGTGGCGAATGGACCATCAAGGACGTGAAGCCGTTCAAGCGGGCTTGAGGCCGGCCTCGGCAGGCCCCGCGCACACGGGGTGAGAACCCTGTCCAGCACCCGTTGCAATCCGGCAACACCTCCCCCACATCCCGGGCAAGGGCCGCTGGGCGCATGCGCCCATTCCTGCGGCTTGGACGGATTTCACGATGCGTAACCCCTATGACATTCTCGGCGTGTCGCGGAATGCTGGCGAGGCGGAGATCAAGAAGGCGTTCCGCAAGCTCGCCAAGCAGTATCACCCGGACAGCAACGCCACCGATCCGAAAGCGAAGGACAAGTTCGCCGAGGTGAACCAAGCCTACGAGATCCTGGGCGATGCGGCAAAGCGCGCCCAGTTCGACCGCGGCGAGATCGACGGCGAGGGCAAGCCCCGCTTCACCGGTTTCGGCGGTGGCGGTGGGCGCGGCGACGAGGCGGAGGGCTTTCCCTTCGGCTTCGGGCGCGGCGGCGCGGGCCCCTTCGGCCGGGGTGCCGGTGCGGGCGGCGCGGGGGGCCCAGGTGACGACATCTTCTCCCATCTGTTCGGCGAGGCCTTCCGGGCCGGGGCCGGCGGCGCGCGGCGCCAGCAGCGGGCCCAGAAGGGCGAGGACGTGGCCGCCACCCTCACCGTGACGCTCGAGGACATTGCGGGCGAGGCCAAGAAGCGTGTGCGGCTCCCCACGGGCCGCGACGTCGAGGTGGTGCTGCCTCGCGGCGTGGTCGACGGTCAGACGATCCGCCTGCGCGGCCAGGGCGAGGGCCTGCCGGGCACCGAGCCCGGCGATGCGCTGCTCACGATCAAGATCGCGCCCCACGAGCGCTTCACCGCGGAAGGCTCGAACCTGCGCCTGCGGCTCCCGGTCGAACTCGAGGACGCGATCCTCGGCGGCAAGATCCGCGTGCCGACCCTCACGGGCACCGTCGAGATGGGCATTCCGCCCATGACGAGTTCCGGCCGCACCTTCCGCCTCAAGAGCAAGGGGCTGCCGGGCAAGGCGGGGCCAGGGGACCTCCTGGTCACCACCGAGGTGAAGCTCCCCGAAGTGGCCGACGAAGCCCTGATGGAGTTCGCCCAGAAGCGCCGCTCCGCCAAGGTGGGCTGAGCCTCTCCCTGCACCTGAGGCCGCTCTTCCCCCTGCGGCCCGCCTCCGCTAAGAAGCGCCTTCCTTTCAACCGGCCGGGACAACCGGCCGGTGCAGCGGCGATTCGGGTGATTTATGGCGGAGACCAACGGAGCCGGCATCTTGGCCGGCAAGCGCGGCCTTGTGATGGGTGTGGCCAACAACCGCTCCATCGCCTGGGGCATCGCCCAGGCTGCGCGCCGGCATGGCGCCGAACTCGCCTTCACCTATCAGGGCGACGCGCTCAAGAAGCGCGTCGAGCCCCTCGCCCAGGAACTCGGCGGGATCGTGGTCGGCCATTGCGACGTCACGGATGCCGCTTCCATCGACGCGGTGTTCGACGAGGTGCGGAACCGCTGGGGCACCCTCGACTTCGTGGTCCATTGCATCGCCTTCTCGGACAAGGACGAGCTCACGGGCCGCTACGTCGAAACCTCCGAGGGCAACTTCACCAAGTCGCTCCTCATCTCCTGCTATTCCTTCACGGCCATCGCTCAGCGCGCCGAGAAGTTGATGCCGAATGGCGGCTCGCTCGTCACGCTCACCTATTACGGCGCCGAGAAGTGGATGCCCCATTACAACGTGATGGGCGTCGCGAAGGCGGCACTCGAGGCGTCCGTGCGCTATCTCGCGGCCGATCTCGGGCCCCAGGCGATCCGCGTGAACGCCATTTCGGCCGGTCCGATCAAGACGCTCGCGGCCTCCGGCATCGGTGATTTCCGCTACATCCTGAAATGGAACGAGTACAACTCGCCCATGCGCCGCACCGTGACGATCGAGGAGGTCGGCGAAACGGCCGCCTATCTCGTCTCCGACATGGCCCGCGGCATGACCGGCGAGATCCTGCACGTGGATGCGGGCTATCACGTGGTCGGCATGAAGAACCCGGATGCCCCCGACATGTCGCGGGTGAACGAGGCGACCTGATCGCCCCGAGCGTCGCGTGCCCGCCCTCTACTTCGTTCGTCACGGCGAAACCGACTGGAACCTGGAGGGCCGCCTCCAGGGCCAGAGGGATATTCCCTTGAACGATCTCGGCCGCGTGCAGGCGGAAGAAGCCGGGCGCCGCTTGGCCGCCCTCGTGCCCCAACCGGAAGACCTCGATTACGTGTGCAGCCCCATGCTGCGCACCCGCGAGACCATGGAGCTCATGCGCGGCGCCATCGGTCTCCATCCGCCGCACTACCGCCTCGACGATCGCCTCGTGGAACTCACCTTCGGGCTGTGGGAGGGGATGACCTGGAAGGAGGTCCGCGCCCGCGACCCGCAAGGGGCTCATGCCCGCGAAGGCGATAAATGGGGCTACGTGCCCCCCGAAGGCGAGAGCTACGCCATGCTGGCCGAGCGCGTGCGCCCGGTGATCGACGATCTCACCCGCGACACCGTGATGGTGTCCCATGGCGGCGTCGCCCGCGCGTTCCTCGCCACCTTGTGCGGCGTCGCCCGCCGCGATGCGCCGCGCATCGACATCTGGCAGGGCCGGGTGCTCGTGATCGAGAACGGCCGCCACCGCTGGGCTTAGCTCCCTCTCCCCGTTCACGGGGAGAGGGCAGGGGTGAGGGGCCGGTCGGTGAAACACAATCGATCTCACGCGCCGGTGCCGCCGACGCATCGCGCTCCTCCGTCCAGCCCCTCACCCTAACCCTCTCCCCGCTGGCGGGGAGAGGGGACGACACGTGACTCCGCCTGGCTTTCCTCCTAAAGACCCGCCATGTCGCACAACACCTTCGGCCATCTCTTCCGCGTCACCACCTTCGGCGAGAGCCACGGGGTGGCGTTGGGCTGCGTGGTGGACGGATGCCCGCCCGGCCTCCCGTTAGAGGCCGCCGAGATCCAGGCCGAACTCGACCGCCGCCGCCCTGGCCAATCGCGCTTCACCACGCAGCGCCGCGAGCCCGACGAGGTCAAGATCCTCTCCGGCGTCTTCAGCGACGACCGCACGGGCGGGCAGGTCACCACCGGCACGCCGATCGCGCTCCAGATCGAGAACGTGGACCAGCGCTCGAAGGATTATTCCGACATCCGCGACAAGTACCGCCCGGGCCACGCGGATTACGCCTACGACCGCAAATACGGCGTGCGCGATTATCGCGGCGGCGGGCGCTCCTCGGCCCGCGAGACGGCGGCGCGCGTGGCGGCGGGCGCCATCGCCCGCAAGGTGCTCCCCGGTGTCACGATCCGCGGCGCCCTCGTGCAGATGGGCCCGCATGGGATCGACCGGACACGCTGGGACTGGAACGAGGTCGGCAACAACCCCTTCTTCTGCCCCGATCCCGAAGCGGCGCGCTTTTATGAGGAATACCTCGACGGCATCCGGAAAGAAGGCTCATCCATCGGCGCGGTGCTGGAGGTGGTGGCCGAAGGCGTGCCGCCGGGCCTCGGCGCGCCGGTCTACGGCAAGCTCGATGCGGAACTGGCCGCGGCCATGATGTCGATCAACGCCGTGAAAGGCGTCGAGATCGGCGACGGCTTTGCCGCCGCGGCGCTCCGCGGCGAGGAGAACGCGGACGAGATGCGCCCGGGGAACGGGGGCGAGCCCACCTTCCTCTCGAACCGCTCCGGCGGCATCTTAGGGGGCATCTCCACGGGGCAGCCCATCGTGGTGCGCTTTGCCGTGAAGCCCACCTCCTCGATCCTCACCCCCCGCGAGACGGTGACGCGCACGGGCGGGCAGACCGATATCCTCACCAAGGGCCGACACGACCCCTGCGTCGGTATCCGCGCCGTGCCCGTGGGCGAGGCCATGATGGCCTGCGTGCTGGCCGACCATCTCCTGCGCCACCGTGGCCAAGTGGGCGAAGGCCGCCCCTGGCCCTTCGAGCTGTGAGCAGCGCTCAAAGCTGACTTGCAGTCCGGTCAGGACAATTTTAGTTCTGCTAAAATCCGGTGGCTGCTAACGTCGGCCCATGAAGCTCGCCGAGTGGCTCACCCGCAAGCGCGTCTCCCGCGTGGAGTTCGCCCGCCGCATCGGTGTCACGCCGGGGGCGGTCACGCAGCTGTGCAACAACGACCTTGCCTGGCTCTCCCGCGAGACCGCCGCGACCATCGCCCGCGAGACCCGCGGCGCCGTCACCCCCAACGATTTCCTGAGCCTGAAGGAGGGCCCGATGCCCCAATCCGTCCCTGAGGCCATCGAGGCCTTCGCCCGCGGCGAGATCGTCATCGTCACGGACGACGACGACCGCGAGAATGAGGGCGATCTCATCGTCGCGGCCTCGCTCTGTACGCCGGAGAAGATGGCCTTCATCATCCGCAACACCTGCGGGATCGTCTGCGCGCCCGTCACCTTGGCAGAAGCGCGCCGCCTGCGCCTCGATCCGATGGTGGCCTCGAACGACGCGCCGCTCGGCACCGCCTTCACGGTGTCGGTGGATGTGCGCCACGGCCTCACCACGGGCATCTCCGCGGAGCAGCGCTGCAACACCGTGCGGGCGCTCGCCAACGGCAACATGGGCGCGAGCGATTTCGTGCGCCCGGGCCACGTCTTCCCGCTCACCGCCAAGGACGGCGGCGTTCTCATGCGCTCGGGCCACACAGAGGCGGCGGTGGATCTGTGCAAGCTCGCCGGCCTACCGCCCGTCGGCGTGATCTGCGAACTCGCCAACGACGACGGCACGGTGATGAAGGGGGCGCAGATTGACGCCTTTGCCGAAAAGCACGGGCTGAAGCGCATCTCGGTCGCGGATCTCATCGCCTACCGCCAGGCGCGCGAGAAGCTCGTGGAGCGCATCGCGACCTTCCCGGTCAACACCGAGTGGGGGGCGTTCACGGGATACGCCTATTCGACGCCCTTCGACCCCGTGCAGCACATCGCCCTCGTCCATGGCCGCATCGGCGACGGGACGGGCGTGCCCGTGCGCCTGCACCGCGAGAATGTGGTGGCCGACGTGTTCTCCGGCACCACCATCGACGCCGCGTTGCGCCGCATCGCCAAGGAGGGCAGGGGTGTCGTCGTGTATCTGCGCGACGGCACCGCCGGGGTGCCCGCCAACAACTTCGTCGATGCGGAGGCGACGGGTTCCGAGGCCGCCCGCACCACCCAATGGCGCGAGATTGGCCTTGGCGCCCAGATCCTGCGCGACCTCGGCGTCACCTCGATCCGCAACCTCGCGACCTCGTCGCGCTCCTATGTGGGGCTCTCAGGGTTCGGGATCGAATTGCTGAGCGAGGAGCCCGTGGAGGGGTAGCCCCCGCCGTCATTCCGGGGCGAGCGGAGCGAGAGCCCGGAACGCGGGAGATCTCTCCGAGTAGAACACGCCATCTGGGTTTGCCGCCAAGGCGGCCCCTTCGGGTCGGCCCGCCGCTCGCGGCGACCGGAATGACCGTGGAGCTATTGCCCCATGAGCGCATTCACATGCGCGGCTGTGGACTTCGCCAGGCCCTCCAGATCGTACCCACCTTCCAGCAGCGACACGACGCGGCCGCCGGCGTGCCGGTCGGCGAGGTCCATGAGGCGCTGGGTGGCCCAGGCGAAGTCGGCTTCGGTGAGGTTGAGGCTCGCCAGCGGATCGCGCCAATGGGCGTCGAAGCCGGCCGAGATCACGATGAGGTCGGGCTGAAAAGCGTCGATGCGCGGCAGCACCGCGGTCTCGAACGCCTCGCGGAACACCTCGCCGCCGTCACCCGCCGCGAGCGGCGCGTTGACGATGGTGTTGTGCTCGCCGCGTTCGGAGAGCGCGCCGGTGCCGGGATAGAGCGGCATCTCGTGGGTCGAGGCGTAAAGAACGCTCGGGTCGCTCCAGAAGATATCCTGCGTGCCGTTCCCGTGATGCACGTCCCAATCCATGATCGCCACGCGCTCGGCCCCGTAGCGCTGCTGCGCATGACGGGCCGCGATCGCCGCGTTGTTGAAGAAGCAGAAGCCCATGGCGCGGACGCGCTCCGCATGGTGGCCGGGCGGGCGCATGGCCACGAAGGCATTGGCGACGTTGCCCTGCATCACCTCGTCCACGGCCCGTACCGCGCCGCCGGCGCCGCGGAGCGCCGCCTCGAGCGTACCGGGCGACATCACCGTGTCCTCGTCGATCCGCACCATGCCCTCGCGGGGCGCCGCGCTCTGCAACTGCGCGATATAGGCCTCGGGGTGCGCCAGCGCGACCCGGTCGAAATCGCCCAAAGGCGCCTGCTCGCGCACGAGGGTGGCGAAGCGCTCGTGCTCCAAGGCGCGCTCGATGGCGCGGATGCGGTCCGGCCGTTCGGGGTGACCGAGCGGCATCTGATGGTCGAGGGCCGCGGGGTGGCCGAGGTACAGGGTGGTCATGCGGGGAGGGCTTGAATCATGGCCCCGCCAGTGTCGCAGCCGCACAACCGGCTGTCCATGCAGCGCCTGCGGCTCCGAGGCTGCAAGCCGGGCTGCCTCCGAGCACCGACGAAGAGGCTGGGAGCCGGGCTGCCTCCGAGCACCGACAAAGGGCCCGTGTGGTGCGGCCGCAACACAATCTTAACCATAATCATGGCAAGTTCGCCTCGAATCCCTGGCTGTTTCGCGCAGCCCCCGATCCCCGCGTTGCGTCCGTCATAAGCGAAAAGCCGCTCCCCCGCGGGGCGGCAGCCCTGAGATATTGCCCCATGAGTTCCCGCCATCTTCTGTGCGTTTCCCTGCTCGCCGCCGCGCTCGCGGGGTGCAACAACTACCAGGGCGTTCCCGATCCCGCGCTCTCCGCCCGCGATGCCGAGTGGATGGCCCTCGTGCCGCCGGCCGAGGACGATCCGATCTTCGCCCGCTACCTGGTGAACGATCCCACGGGCGAGGCTCCCGGAACTATCGTGGTCGACACCAAGGAGCGTCTGCTCCACCTGGTGCTCCCCGGCGGCAAGGCCATGCGCTATGGCGTGACGGTGGGCGGCGAGGCCTATGGCTGGACCGGCACCGCCAAGGTCGCCCGCAAGGCCGAGTGGCCGAGCTGGAATCCGCCGGCCGAGATGAAGCAGCGCTGGCCCCACGTGCACGCCATGAACGGCGGCCCGCACAACCCGCTCGGAGCGCGGGCGCTCTACCTCTTCGACGGCAACCGCGACACGCTCTACCGCATTCACGGCACGAACGAACCCGAGAAGATCGGCCGCGCGGTGTCGTCGGGCTGCATCCGCATGCGCAACATCGACGTGGTGGACCTCTACAACCGCGTGCCGGTGGGCGCGAAGGTGATCGTGCGCTAGCGTGCCGGCGCGCTGCCGAGCGTGACGTGCACGATCTCGGGCGGCACGCCGAAGCGCACGGGCATGATGCTCGTGCCGAGTCCGCCGGATACGACGAGGTGCCGGCCGCATTCGACCACGTGGCCGTAGGCGTAGCGGTTGCGAAAGCGCGAGGGCACCACGGGGGAATAGCCGAACAGGCGCACCTGCCCGCCATGGGTATGGCCCGACAGCGTGAGCGCAATGCGATCGGGCACCTGGGGAAAGATGTCGGGCTCGTGCGCCATCAGGATCACGGGCGCATCGTCGGTGATCTTCGCGAGCGTACCCGGTAGATCGTCCACGCCCTGCAACGGCCGCCGCAGGAGGGCGAGCTGATCGCCGAGGCCCAGCAGCCAGAAGGGCCGGCCGTTCTTCACGAGCCGCAGGCCGTCGTTCTCCAGAACGGGAATGCCGACGCGCCTCAATTCCTGAGCGGCGATCACCGGCCCATGGCCGAGATGCTGCGCGGCGGCATCGTCCCACCAATCGTGGTTTCCGAGAATCGCAAAGGTGCCGAGCGGCGCGCTGAGGCCACGCATCACACCGGCGAAATCGCGCATCGCGACGGGGCGGGTGACGAAGCGGTGCCCGGCCGCGTAATCGCCGAGCAGCAGGATGAGATCGGCCTGGAGCGCGTTCGTGGCGTCCACGATTCCCGCCATGCGATCGAGCGACATATGCGGCTCGCCCCCATGCACGTCGGCGACGACCGCGATCGTCAGGTGCAGATCGGAGGGCCATTGCGGCGAGTCGGGAGCGTACCGCGTCACCGCGAGCCGATGGCCCGGTTCGACCCAGACCGCGTAGGCGCCGGTTGCCGCAAAAGCAAAGGCCGAGCCGACGAGCCCTTTCAGGAATCCGCGTCGGCTCGGCCTGTATCGCATGGGCGTTTAGCCGATCAGCGCTTCCTCGCGCAGGATGGCGGGCAGGGCGCGCTCGGTGGAGCGGCGCTCGGCCGTCTTCGCCATGTGAACGGCGGCAGCGAGGGCCGGGAGCGCGAGCGGCTTGAAGCCGGCATCCAGGCGCGGCTTCTGGCGGGCGCTCTCGCGATCGGCGCGCGGCTGGTGGTCGAATTGGGTGGCTTGGCCCATGGATCATTCCCCCTTGAACAGGATCAGGTTTGGTTGGAGCGGCGCCTCGTCTGCGTCGCGTCGCTGCGCATCATGGCGATGCTCGTGACCGCTTTTAGGCAGACCGATGACCATTCCCTGGCATGCCGGCACCCTGGGGGGAGATGCTTAAGCGGGGGTTAACCGTGTGCGAGCGGGCCGGTTATCCCCGTTCCGCACCTAGGGCCGCCGCTGCCAGAGCGCAGAGCCCTCGAAGGAGAATACCTCCTCGCCGTACTGGTTCGTGCCGCTGTTGCGGTGGAAGGCGATGCCCCAGCCGGGGCGCGAGGCTGAAGGCCGGGCGGCGGTGAGCGTTGCGCGGTAGGAGACGGTGTCGCCGGCATAGACCGGTCGCGGCCAGCGCAGGTTCTTGAATCCGGGCGAGGGGCCGAGGTCCGCGGCCGGCTCGCCGCGGCGCCGCGCTTCCGCGAGGCTGCGCTGGCGGTAATCCACCATGAGCCGCATCCAGGTGGAGCCCGTGTGCCAGCCCGACGCGCACAGGCCCCCGAACGAGCTCAGCCGCGCGGCCTCGGGGTCTACGTGGAACACCTGCGGGTCGTATTGCTTGGCGAAGCGGACGATCGCGTCAGGCGTGAACGTCACCGAACCGAGTTCGAGGGTGTCGCCGACCTCCAGATCCTCCAGGAACGGGCTCGCAATCGCACGCTCTTCCACCCGCGTCGGCGGGGGAGGGGCGACGGGCGGCGCGGAGCGGTCCGGCATGGCGCCGGGGCCGGGGGGCCAAGGGTAGCCGCGGCGGCCGAGCATGCTCCAGTTCGATTGGGTCATCACGGTCTCGCCGCCCCGATTGCGGATCTCGGTGAGATAGTGGACGAGGCCCATCTCGGGCCGGCTTTTCGACGCCCGCGCCGCCAGCACGCGCACATGGCTTGTCAGCGTGTCGCCCGGCAGCACGGGGCGCATCCACTTCGTCTCCTCGACCCCCGGCGCGCCCATGGACGCGGTGTCGAGAATGAAACCCTCCGCCATGAGTTTCATGGTGAGCGAGCAGGTATGCCAGCCCGACGCGATGAGCGTGCCCACGAAGGTGGATTTCGCGCCTTCCTCATCGGTGTGGAACACCTGCGGATCGAATTCGCGCGCGAACGCGACGATCTCGTCCTTCGTGACCGTGATGGGCCCGAAGGTGCCGGTCCAGTCGGCGGGGAAATCTTCGAAGAAGAAGCGGGGCATGAGGCAAACCTTGCTCGGCCTCGCCTAACACAAGCTTGAGCGGGGTGGCAGGGGTGGGCTTGCGCCTAGGGCGTGAACTCCCCGGCGGCGTTGTGGGCGAGGCGGATCGGCTCCGGCAGCCGGAATTTCGGCGAGCAACGCAGTACGCATTCGGCGGCAGTCGGGATGTCGGCGAGATGCCCGGGCGAGATGAACATGGGGTTCTTGGCCGTGCCCGTGCGCAGCGCCACGCCGATGGTCTCGCCCTTATGCACCAGCGGCGCAGCCGAGCCCTTGTCCTCGCCGAGATCCTTGTAGCGCCCCGTCAGCAGGGTCTTGCCGCAGCCGATGGTGGGGCGCCCTAGCCACAGGCCCATATGGCTCGCGATGCCGATGCGGCGGGGATGGGCGATACCCATGCCGTCGAAGAGGAACACGTCCGGCTCGGCCTGGAGGCGGCCGAAGGCCTCTTCGAGCACGGGACCCTCGCGAAAGCTCAGAAGACCCGGAATGTAGGGAAAGGGCGTCGGCCGCCGCGCAAGCACGGTCTCGACGACGCGGAACTCCGGATAGGTCGCGACCACGATCGCGGCCTGCGACTGGTTCTCCTTCACGCTCACATCCACCCCAGCCACGAGGCGGATGCGGTCGAGATCGAGCGGTCGGTCGGACACGATCTCATGCCGCAGATCGTTCTGCAGCGCGATCGCGGCCTCGGGCGTGAGGTCCCAGGAATGGCGGGGGGTGAGCTTCATCGGGGCGGGCGAGGGGCCCTAGGAGCGATGCTCTTCCCAATCGGGCTCGTCTGCGGGTGTGCTTCGGCTCACCAGCGATTTGACGCCGCTCACCATGAAGCCGGCAGCCACCATGAGGCCGAGCACGAATTCCGACGCGCCAAGGCTCGACGACAGGATTGCATAGGTCACCTGACCCAGTGTCTCAGGCATGAGAAAACCTCCTGCTGATCCAATGATCCGCCGGAGGATGCGTTCCCGATCCACAAGCTTAGCGGCAGGCTTGGCGGCGCAAACCAAGGTTGCGTTGGAGGCATGGCACCACCGTCATTCCGGTCGCCCGCAGGGCGGGCCGGAACCCAGGAGCTGTATCCCGGCAGATCGCGCCATCTGGGTTCCGGGCTCGGCTGCGCCGCCCCGGAATGACGTTAGAGGAACTGCGATGGTACTGCTACGCTTGCGTGCATCAGGTTGGGTGCGATGGTCTACTACGTCTACCTTCTCGCCAGTCGCCGCAACGGCACGCTGTACCTCGGCGTCACCAACGACCTCGCCCGTCGCGTGGGCGAGCACGAATCCAGGCGCATCCCGGGTTTCACCCTCAAGTACGGTGTCGACCAACTCGTCTGGTACGAAACCTACTAGCGCGCCGACGAAGCGATCTCGCGCGAGATGGACGTCAAGAAGTGGCGCCGCGCCTGGAAGCTGCGGCTCATCGAGGCCATGAACCCGCGCTGGGACGACCTTTACCTCAATGCTGAACCAGTAGCCCCAGCGTCATTCCGGGGCGAGCGACAGCGAGAGCCCGGAACCCAGGAGATCTCCCCGGAAGGTGCTCGCCATCTAGGTTCCGGCCCGCCGCTCACGCGGCGACCGGAATGACGGTGTAGCTCTATGTATTGAACCGGAAGTGCATCACGTCCCCGTCCTGCACGGTGTATTCCTTGCCCTCGAGCCGGAGCTTGCCCGCATCGCGCGCGCCCGCTTCGCCTTTCAGCGACACGTAATCGGGATAGGCGATGGTTTCGGCGCGGATGAAGCCCTTCTCGAAATCCGTGTGGATCACGCCTGCGGCCTGCGGCGCGCGGGTGCCGCGGGTGATCGTCCAGGCGCGGGCTTCCTTGGGGCCGACGGTGAAATAGGTGATGAGGCCCAAGAGTTCGTAGCCTGCGCGAATGACGCGGTTGAGGCCGGGCTCCGCGAGGCCGATGGCGTCGAGATATTCCGCCTGCTCGGCCATGGGCAGCACCGCCACCTCGCTCTCGATCTTGGCCGAGACCACGACAGCCTTTGCGCCCTCTTCCTTGGCGCGCTGGAAGACGCGCGCGGAGTACTCGTTGCCCTTGTCGGCGGAGGCTTCCTCGACGTTGCAGACGTAGAGAACGGGCTTGGAGGAGAGGAGGCCCAGCATGTCGAACAGCTTCTCCTCCTCGGGCTTGCGCTCCACCATGCGGGCGGGCTTGCCCTCGCGCAGCAGCGGCAGGGCACGGTTCACGAGGTCGAGGGTTTCCTTCGCCTCCTTGTCGGCGCCCTTGGCCTTCTTCTCCAGCGCCGTGACGCGCTTCTCCAGGCTGTCGAGGTCGGCCAGCATCAGCTCGGTCTCGATGGTCTCGATATCGGCGACGGGGTCAATCTTGCCTTCCACGTGCGTGATGTCGGTGTCCTCGAAACAGCGCACCACATGCGCGATGGCGTCGACCTCGCGGATGTTGGCGAGGAACTGGTTGCCGAGCCCCTCGCCCTTGGACGCGCCGCGCACCAGCCCTGCGATGTCCACGAATGTGAGCCGCGTCGGGATGATCTGCGCGGATTTCGCGATGCCCGCCAGCGTCTCGAGCCGGTTATCGGGCACGCCCACATCGCCCACATTCGGCTCGATGGTGCAGAAGGGATAGTTCGCGGCCTGCGCGGCGGCGGTCTGCGTCAGCGCATTGAAAAGCGTCGACTTGCCCACATTCGGCAAGCCGACGATGCCCATCTTGAAGCCCATGATCTGTCTAGTCCTTGAAGAGTATGTCGCCCGGTGAGGCGCGGAAGGGGTGGATGATGGTCACGGGGCCGAAGACGGCGCCCTCCGTGAGGTCCTCGGTGAGGAAATAGCTGCATTCGGACCGCGCGGCAGCGGCGAGGAGCAGGCAGTCGAACCACTGGAAGCCGAAGCGCTCGCGAACTTCCCACGCGACCGAGACCTCGTCGTCGGCGGGGGGCTTGTCGCCCCAGACCCGCAGCACATCGATCTCGTCACGAACTTCTTGAGCGGTTCGGCCAGTCTCGTTCTTGAGGATCCATCGCGTCAGCTCGTTGAGCGTCTGCAGGTTCAAGATTCCAAGTCCGGTCTCCGCCAGGGCGCTCAGCCACAGGCGGGCTTGCTCCCGTTTGGCTTTCTCCTTCAGGTCGCGGGCGTAAACGAGAACGTTCGTATCGACGAAGACGCTACCGGCCATTGAGATGGTCGCGGGACGGCGCTTGGCCGTTCTCGTCCGTCAGGTCCATCAGCGGACCGGCAAGAAAGCGGTCCATGGCTTCCTTCTTGGTCAAGGAGGGGCCGACCCGCCGCTTCACCGTTTCGGCGATGAACTTGGACAGGCTCTTGCCTTCATGCGCGGCCGCGATGCGCGCCTGATGCAGGGTTGCCTCATCCATGGTGATCGTCACGTTCTTCATGTGCGGCTCCACTGAAACACGCGATTAGTGTTTCCGTGTTCCAGTGTCAATCTTTGCCGCGAGCGGGCTTGTCGTCCGCCCAGCCCCGCCCTTCCATGGCGAGGTGGACCTTGTTCTGGAAGCTCGCGTCCTCGCCCTTGGCGAGAAGCGCCGCGTTGTCGGCAATCGCCCGGGTGAGGTCGTCGACCCAGGGCTCCTCCGACTTCGCGAAGTCGCCGAGCACATGGCGCTGCACCAGCGCCTTGTGGCCCGGATGCCCGATGCCGATGCGCACCCGGCGGTAATCGTTGCCGCAATGGGCGGTGATCGAGCGCAGGCCGTTGTGCCCGGCATTGCCGCCGCCGATCTTCACGCGCAGCTTCGCGGGCGGGAGGTCGAGCTCGTCGTAGAAGACGGTCACGTCGGCGAGCTCGATCTTGAAGAAGCCCATGGCCTCCCTGACCGAGCGACCGGATTCGTTCATGTAGGTCTGCGGCTTCAACAGCAGCACCCGCTCGCCGCCGATCACCGCTTCCGCGATCTCGCCCTGGAAGCGCTTGCGCCACGGCGCGGCGTTGTGGGCGCGTGCGACCGCGTCCGCGGCCATGAAGCCCACGTTGTGGCGGTTCTTGGCGTATGAGGAGCCCGGGTTTCCGAGGCCCACGAAGAGGCGCATCGCTGTCGCTCACATGAAAACGCTCCGGCCGGGGGCCGGAGCGTCGAGGGCCGTTCGATGTCGAACAGCGGGCGATCAGGCCTTGGCGGGAGCCGCCGTGGCGTCGCCGGCCGGAGCCGCCGCGGTGTCTTCGTTCATGCCCGACGGAGCCACGATGGTCACGAGGGTGACGTTCTCCTGGCCCGCCGCCTTGGCGCCGGCCGGGAGCTGCACGTCCGACAGGTGGAGCGAAGAGCCCATGTCGAGATCGGCGACCGACACCTCGATGGCGTCCGGGATCGCGTCGGTGGGGACAAGAAGCTCGACCGAGTGCTCGACGATCTGCAGGGCGCCGCCGCGCTTCAGGCCGGGCGACTTGTCCTGGCCGATCACGTGCACCGGCACCACGACCTTCACGGACTGGCCGGCGGCGAGGCGCAGGAAGTCCACGTGGAGGGGGAAGTCCTTCACGGGATCGAGCTGGTAGTCGCGCGGGATAGCCCGCGTCGTGCGGCCGTCCACGTCGATCTCGAACACGGTGGTGAGGAAGTGGCCCGCGAAGATCAGCTGCTTGGTCTGGTTGAAGTCCAGCGCGATGGTCTCGGGTGCTTCGCCGCCGCCGTAGATGACGGCGGGTACGTGGCCTTGGCGACGAACGGCCCGGGCGGCCCCCTTACCAGCCCGGTCGCGCGCCACGGCCTTGATCTGCTTTGTTTCGCTCATGGTCGTGGTCCTTAGTGAATGTTGTCCAGAAAGCCGAAGGCCGCCTCGCGGCGGCCATTCCGGTCGGCGCCCGTGCCTCCAAGGGTGTCTGGCGGGCGCGCCGCGCGTATAGCGCCAAAGCGGGCGGGAGACAACCTCCGGCTTGCCTGCCGGCGCGCGGGCATAGTATTACCTTTCCTTAGAAAGTAATACGGAGCTTACCGTGAGCACGCGGGTGACGGTGAAGGGCCAGGTGACCATCCCGAAGGAGATCCGGGCCGCTGCCGGCATCAAGGCGGGGGATAAGGTCGAGTTTCAGGTGGATGCCGCCGGACGCCTGACCCTGCAGCACGCGGACCGCGGGCGCCGCCTCCGCGATGCGCTGCAGCGGCTCCAGAAGGATCCTGCCATCAAGAGCATCACGGCCGACGAGGTCATGGCTATGACGCGCAACGACGATTGATGGCTGCTTTCGTCGACTCGAATGTCGTGATCGACGTGCTTGCGGCGCCCTCGGCCTGGCGAGCGTGGTCCACGGAGCGCCTGCTCGAATGGGTCGAGCGCGGTCCGCTGATCGTCAACGACATTGTCTACGCGGAGGTCTCCGTAGGTTTCGAGGAGCAGGCGCTGCTCGACCGGAGCTTCGCCGATCTCGGACTCGAACGCAGACCCATGAGCCCGGACGTTCTCTTCGCGGCTGGCAAAGCCTTTCGCCGCTATCGGCAGAGCCGGGGCTCCCAGGCCGCGATCCTTCCCGATTTTCTGATCGGCGCCCATGCGGCGGCCCTGGGCACGCCGCTCATCACCCGCGATCCGCGCCGCTTCGGGACCTACTTTCCAACTCTGACCCTCGTCACCCCATAGGCGATCAGTCGAACAGGCTCGACACCGAGCTTTCCGCCGCCGTGCGGCCGATGGCTTCGCCGATCAGCGGCGCGATGCTGACGACGCGGATGTTGCCCGCAACCTTCACGGCCTCCGTCGGCAAGATCGAATCCGTGATCACGAGCTGCTTCAGCTTGGAGGAGGCGATGCGCGCCACCGCGCCGCCGGAGAGCACCCCGTGGGTGATGTAGGCGTAGACGTCGCGCGCGCCGTTCTTCAACAGCGCCTCGGCGGCGTTGCAGAGCGTGCCGCCGGAATCCACGATGTCGTCGACGAGGATGCACGAGCGCCCCTCCACGTCGCCGATGATGTTCATGACCTCGCTCTCGCCCGCGCGCTCGCGGCGCTTGTCCACGATGGCGAGAGGCGCGTCGATGCGCTTCGCCAGCGCCCTCGCGCGCACGACGCCCCCCACGTCCGGCGACACCACCATGCGGGCGCCGCCGTCGAGGCGCTCCTTGATGTCCCGCACCATCACGGGCGCCGCGAAGAGGTTGTCGACGGGGATGTCGAAGAAGCCCTGGATCTGGCCCGCATGGAGATCGAGGGTGAGCACCCGGTCGACGCCCGCGCGGGTGATGAGGTTCGAGACCAGCTTGGCCGAAATCGGCGTGCGCGGACCGGGTTTCCGGTCCTGGCGGGCATAGCCGAAATAGGGGATGACCGCGGTGATGCGGCGGGCCGAGGCGCGCCGGAGCGCGTCCACCATGATGAGCAGTTCCATCAGGTGGTCGTTGGTGGGGTACGAGGTCGACTGAATAACGAACACGTCCTCGCCGCGCACGTTCTCCTGGATCTCGACGAACACCTCCATGTCGGCGAAGCGCTTCACCTGACAGCGCGCCATGGGGATGCCGAGATAGGCGGCGATCGCTTCCGCGAGCGGACGGTTGGAGTTACCCGCGACGAGCTTCATGGGGATTTCCGCGACTGGGGTGCAAAGGGATCCGGGGGCTGCGTCGCACCGTCCGGCCGGGACGGCTGGGATGATCCGCGACGAGCTTCATGCGGCTCTCTTCGGCTGGAGAACTGACACAACGGCAGGAGCCCCGCCGCAGCGAGGACCCCGCGGCCTGGCGCCCGGGGTCTTAGCAGCGATGCGGAACTGTCACAATACGAGGATCGGCCGATGGCCCGGGATCGCGCTGGAACAACGGGCGGCCGCCACTTCGCCGCCGGTCGCGCGGTGGAGCGGAGGGCAGGCCTCCGAGAGCTATTGAGCGACGGCCACTTCAGAACCGGTCCGGACCTCGGCGGTCACGGTGGCCCCCGCCCGCTTGGATTCGCTCAAGAACACCGCGATCTCGTCCATGCTCTCGGCGGCGAGCTTGGCGAGCGTGTCCTTGTCGAGGCCCGACCAGGGGTCGCGGCCGGCGGCACGGATGGGCTTCGAGCCGGTCAGCCGCTTGGCGCGGCGCTTGTCGGCGTCGAACACGTCCCAGACATAGGCGAGCGCCGTCGACCCTTGCGCGTCCGTTTCCGTCGAGAGGTAGCCGCGCACGCTGTAGCGGGCCGGGCCCGAGACCCCGGTGATCTCCACCTGGCGCTTCGAGGCCGCGGCCACGAGCTCGTCGGTGAGGGCCGTCCGCACGGGCGCCGGCGGGCCGTCCACGACCTCGAGCGCGATCGGCACCCCGGCGGGCGAGCCGCCGAGCGAGGCGAAGGAGCCGCCCCCGCCGCTCTGGCAGGCGCCGAGCGCCACGACGCCCGCAAGGCCGATGAGCCGCCAAGCGTTCGAGATCCCGTGCATGTCGCCCCTCGTTCTTGTTCTCACGCGTTAGGGGTTTTTTAACCCTGCGGGCGCGCCAGGTCCAGCTTGGCGAGCCCCGCTCCACCGAACGCCGTTAACGCAAGGGCAGGGGCAACCAGCGGTCTAACGGATGGCCAGATCCAGGTTCGGCAGATTCACAGGCTCGGGACCGTCCACACCCACGACCGAGGTGCGGCCGAGGCAGAGCGCCGTCTCGGTCTCGGAATCCATCAGGATCATGTGGGCGAAGAACACCATGTTGGGCTCGATCACCCAGGGGTTGCTCTCGTAGAACATCGGCCAATCCATCCAGGATGGCGTGAACTTGGCGCCGAGCGAATAGCCGCAGGCATTGAGCCGGTGCCGGTCGAGGCCGTGCTCGGCAAAGACGCGGGCATGGGCCGCGAACACGTCGCCGGCGGTGCGGCCGGGGCGCATCTCGGCCTCGCAGGCGAGCAGCGCTTCCTCAGCGGCGCGGTGGTATTGGAGGTGCTGGGGCTTCGGATCGCCCACCACCACGGTGCGCATGATGGCGGCGTGGTAGTGCCGGTAGGCGCCGGCGAATTCCAGCGTGATCTGGTCGCGCGCGTCGAGCACGCGCCGGCCGGCCTTGTAGCGGCAGAGCAGGGCATCGCGGCCGGAGCCGATGATGAACTCGTTGCCGGGATAATCGCCGCCCGCGCGGAAGATCGCCGCATGCTGCGCGGCGAGAATCTCGCCCTCGTCCACGCCCGCTGCGATGAGCTGGAGCGCCGCGTCGTCGGCGGCGTCCGAGAGTGCGCCGGCCTTGCGCACGTAAGCCAGCTCCTCCTCGGACTTCACGGCGCGCAGGCGCGTCAAGATGAGGGACGCATCGGCGAGGGTCGCGAAGCCCTCGAAGGCCGCCTCCAGCTTCTTGCCGTTGGAGGCCACGAGCCCGTAGGCCTCGTATTCGACGCCGATGCGTTTGCCCTTCAGCCCGACTTCACCGGCGAGGCGCTTCAGATCCGTGGCCGGGTTCGCATCCGCGGCGTCCTTCCAGATGCGGATGTCGCCGATGTTGGAGGTGTGCTGCGCCTGGCGCAGATCCGCGGAGCGGGTGAGAAGCGCCATGCGCCCGTCGGCGGCGAGCACGAGGCTCTGGAAGAAGCAGAACCCGAAGGTGTCGTAGCCCGTGAGCCAGTACATGGATTCCTGCTGGAACAGCAGCAGCCCGTCGAGGCCCTCCCGCGCCATGGCTTCGCAGAGGGCGGCCTTGCGGCGGGCGAATTCGGATTCGGTGAAATGCAGGGCCATGGGGTTCTCGATCTCTTGTCATTCCGGGTCGAACGGAGCGAGAGCCCGGAATCCAGATGGCGCGATCCATCCTGAAAGAGCGCCTGGGTTCCGGCCCGCCCTGCGGGCGACCGGAATGACAGCCCGGCGGCGATCGATCAAGCCGCCCGCGGTGCCCGCATCCACTGGGACAACGCGTCGAGCCCGACCGCGATCAATCCAGCGAGCAAGCCCCAGAAGGCCGAGCCGATGCCGAAGAGCGACAGGCCCGAGGCCGTGACCGCAAGCGTCAGGATCGCGGGGAAACGCCGTGTCTCGTCCGCCATGGCGGTGCCGAGCGCGCCGGCGAGCGCCCCCATGAGGCCGAGGCCAGCGACGGTCCGGATGAGTTCCACGGGCAGCGCCGCCACGAGGGCGATGATGGCCGCGCCGAAGAGAGCGATGACGATGTAGCACAGCATGTAGATCGGCCCGGTCCTCCACCGCTGCGCCGGGTCCGGATGGGTGTCGGGCCCGGTGCAGATCGCCGCCGAGATGGCCGCCAGGTTGCTGGTGCTGGCGCCGAAAAAGGCGGTCACGAAGGAGGCGAGGCCCGTGACCGCCAGGATCGAACGCGTCGGCACCTGCGCGTAGCCCGAGGCGCGCAGCACCGCGAAGCCCGGCAGGTTCTGGGATGCCATGGTGACGAGGAAGAGCGGGAGCCCGAGCCCGATCAGCACCGCGGGCTCGAAGCGCGGCATCACCAACTCCAGAGTCGAGAACGCGGACGCGATTTGGAAAGGCTTGGCGAAATCGAAACCGAAGGCGACGCCAAGCCCCGCACCAAGGACCACGAGCACCGCCGTCGCCGGGCTCACGACCCGCGCGAGGAGGAACAGCCCGACGAGGGGCAGAACCAGGAGCGGTGCCCCCTGCGCGCTCTCGAACACCGCGACCACAAATCGGATGATGACGCCGGCCAGCATCGCGGCCGCCACGGATGTTGGGATGCGCTCGATGAGCCGCCCCACCGGGCGGAACGCGGCCGTCAGGAGGATCAGCACTGCGGCGAGCAGAAAGGCGCCGACCGCAGCCTCCATGGAGATCCCCTGCGACGCGCCAATCAGCGCCGCGCCGGGCGTGGACCAGGCCGCGATGATCGGCAGGCGGTGCCGCAGGCTCAAGATTCCACTCGCGAGCCCCGTGGCCAGGCACACGGCCGCCACCCAGGAGGAGGTCTGCCCCGGGGTCGCGCCGACGGCCTGCGCGGCCGCAATGATGATGGCAATCGTGCTCCCGAACCCGACCAGGGTCGCCACGATGGCTGAGGTCACGATGGATGCGCGCACGGGAGGGCTCCGGGAGGGGCAAGCGCGACCGTTTAGACCGGAGCGGGGGAGGGGGCTAGTGCACAGGTTCCCCCTTGCTTCACACCGGCCCCTTAATGGCTGGGGGTGTTCGGGCCATCCATGTCTTGGCAACGTCGAAGTCGGCACCTGGCCCATCCCTCCTTTCAGGGGAGGGTGGCATCCGAAGGATGACGGGTGGGGTGATGCGCGCAGCGCATCCGGCACGGCATCGGACGAGCAGCACTGTGCGACGCTGATGGCAGCGCATCCTGCGATGCTGGGCCTAGAGCTCGCCTTGCGGCGAACACCCCGCCCGACCTCCGCTGCGCTCCGCACCGTCATTCCGGTCGCCGCGAAGCGGCGGGCCGGAACCCAGATGGCGAGCACGATCCGGAGAGAACTCCTGGGTTCCGGGCTCTCGCTTCGCTCGCCCCGGAATGACAGCTGTGGAGCATGCGGGCGGCGTCTCTCCTGATCCTATCCCTTGACAATAAGCCTATGGTGTGCTTGTGTGGGGGTGTCCTGTTCCGGTGGGGCGCGCTCGCGAGGCGTCGTGACGTGGGACAGCACAGAAGAGGGTCAGGGTGGCTCGCGAGAGCTGCGTCTGATCCGACACTGTGGCTTGGGTCAGCTCTGCTGGTCTGGGCTGATGGCGA
>JAESFT010000087.1_pt1 | contig 143984 bp, 132 predicted proteins | sample 9269451 | NCBI WGS metagenome assembly JAESFT01 (sample SAMN14502557, study PRJNA617106) | algae metagenome | isolation source: Scytonema hyalinum WJT4-NPBG1 and co-occurring heterotrophs from well... | place: USA: Mojave Desert, Joshua Tree National Park, California | collected 2006-05-25 | reverse complement strand
GGCCGGGAGCGCGGAGCGCAGCTCCCGCTCGACCGCGCGGAGGACCGGCACGCCGCGCTGGATGGTTGCGACACGCTCCTCGGGCGTCATCGAAGCCGGTTGCGGTCTAACGCCCAAGTTCAGCTGCAAGGGCATGCGATAGTTTGGCGCCGCAGGCGCCCTTCCGCAGCGCCCTTGTCAGCTGCAACGCCACGTTAGGTCGCAGCGCGTCTGATGTGTGGGCGCATCGCCGACCACCCCATCACGGCACGCGTGCGGGCACCCACGCGGCGCGCTCGTGCAGCCGCCAGCCGACCGCCCCGATCCCTCCACCGACCACGGCCCCACCCAACGTGAGCGCTTGCCGCAGATCGGAGCGCGACCAGCCGGAGTCGCAGCTGAGATCGACCACGCCGGGCGGCAGGTTACGAGCCGGCCGGCAGTGGAGCCGGTCGGCGAGCAGGAAACCAAGCGCGCCGACGCTGACGCTTCCCAGGAGCGTCGCGCGCCAGGCCCGCTGCCGAAACCCAGCGCGGCGGCGCGCGACCCACAGCACGTCCTCACGCGCGAGGAGCACCGGCGCGGACGCGGCGCCGGGCGTCAGGCGGAGCCAGACCGCCTCCGGCTGCACCCGTGTGGCGCGCCCCGTGAGCGGAGGCTGGCCGTGCGCCCCTACGGGCCGAAGCCGCACCCAGTCGCCCGCTCGTACCGTGACCGTGTCATCGATGGGCGGCGCGCTCTGGGCCGACAGGGCGCTGTTGACCGCAACACTGAGCGTGAGTGCCAGGCGCGTGGAGTGACGGTGCAGCATGCGTGTGAGACAGGATGTTGCGACCTAACGCCCAAGTTCAGCTGCGGCGGAACCTTCTAAGAGCCGAGGCGCAGCCGAGGCGTACACTAGCTCCGCCGTCTGCTGCAACGCCACGTTAGCCGGCGGGTCATCGGCGCCAGAACTGCCACCAGCGTCGCGGCGAGATGATCACCGCGCTGCAGGCGAGATCACACATGTCGCTGACCGCGAGGCGTACCTCCATCACCGTCGTGCGTCCGCTGTCCACCCGCACCACACGCCGGACCGGAGCGTAGGCAATCCGCCGCACCTCGATCACGTAGTCGCCCGCGGGAATGGTGGGCCAGTACAAGGTGTCGCCGGAAGCACCAACCGGCATCGGCTGCGGGGCGAAGGCAACAGCCCGCCCGACCCAGGCACGGCCCACCGCGCCGTCCAGCGCCGTCCAGCGGGCGGAGTCGCGAACCACGACCTGCAGGCGGCCGCTGACCGCCGGCAGCACCACCGTGCGCTCCGGCGCGGGCTCGTCTCGCCGCGTCGACGCTGTGGTGGCGCGGCAAGCAGAGACACCGAGGGCGCCCAGTAGCGGAACGACGCAAAGGAGTCGAGAGCTTGCCATGCGAGGACGCTGGTGAGCCGGCTAACGCCCATTGTACTGCATCCCGCTTCGTAGTCGCCGGCTGATCGCAGCATAACGTTCCCCGTCCAGCACACGCGAGCACAGCGCGAACTCTGCGAGCGACACCACGTTCCGCTCCCGCACGTGCTGATCGCCACCGCTGCATTCGACGTCCGATGGCTGCACCCGAACACCATCTCCTCCACGATCCCGTTCCTGCCGCAAGCCGGACGTACCCAACCGGCGAACGTCAGCGCGCCGGCCCCCGGTCGGCCGGACTGCGGACCCCTAGCCCCCCGCGGCCGAGCCCCTGAAGCACGTGCGTATAGATCATCGTCGTCTTCAGGTCCTGGTGCCCGAGAAGCTCCTGCACGGTCCGCACGTCGTAGCCGTCCTCCAGCAGGTGTGTGGCGAACGAGTGTCGAAAGGTGTGGCACGTCGCCCGCTTCGACAGACCGGCGGCACGCACGGCGGCGGCGACCGACCGCTGCACAACGGTCGCATGTAGGTGGTGCCGTACCGGCTCGCCGGTGACCGGGTCCCGGTAGCGACGCCGTGCCGGAAAGATCCACTGCCAGCGCCAATCGCGCCCGGCCTCCGGCAGCTTGCGCGCAAGCGCATGCGGCAGCGCCACGCGTCCGTGCCCGCGTGCGAGATCGCGCGCGTGCAGCGCCCGCACGCGTAGCAGGTGCGCCCCGAGTGGTCCCCGAATCACCTCGGGGAGGATGCTCCGGCGGTCCTTCGCGCCCTTGCCCGCCCGTACGGTCAGCTCGCCGCGAGCGAAGTCGACGTCCTTCACCCGCAAGGCGAGCGCCTCGGCGAGCCGCAGGCCTGCGCCGTACAGGAGCATCGCCACCAGGGCTGGCGGCCGGAAGCGCCCTCCCGCGGCGCCGGTCGCCAGCCGAGCTGCCAATCGAGCGCTGTCCGATGGAGTTGGACATTCGCTCGCGTCCCCGCCCGGATCCTGCGCGATGCACGCGATGACCGTCCAGACCTCCTCCCGGGTGAGCACGACCGGAACCCGGATGCGGGCCTTCGCGCGAACGGCGCGCTCGGGAAGCTCGAGCGGGATCCGCAGCACCTCGCGGTACAGGAAGAGGAGGGCGGCGAGCGCCTGGTTCTGCGTCGGCGGAGCGACGTGCGCTTCGACCGCCAGATGGGTGAGGAAGTGCTCGACGTGCCCTTCGTCCAGCTCGCGCGGGTGGCGCAGGCCATGGAAGCGGACGAAGCGACGCACCCACGCAGCGTACGCCGCCTCCGTCCGAGGGCTGTAGTGGCGGACGCGCAGTGCCGCCGCCAACTGCGAGAGCAGCCGTCCTCCTGACGGCGCGGCTCCCGTCCCCGCAGTCGGGGCGGTCCCACGCGACCGCTCCCCCCGCGACTCCGCGTGCGCCGGCCGGGCCGGCGTCTGGTCATCGGCGTCACTGCGGAGCGGGCGGGGCGGCGGGTGCATGCTGCGAGGTTAGGGCGGGCTTCCCAGAAGCGCGCGTCATTCCGCTGCATCGCGGATCACGAGCGCACCGTCAGGAGCCGCCCCGAGGCTGGCGATCGCCGACCGGTCTCGACGGGATCGAGTGGTGGAGGGGCGGCTGGCCGCAGGTGGACCCGGTCGATCCACCGCCGCGGAGGGCGCCGCGGGTCCGTGCCCGTGCCCGTGCCGCGGCGGAGCGCCCCCGGTCCGATCGCCACCGAATCAGGCGCCGTGGTCGCGCCGCACGACGTCCTCCGCGCGCTCGCCCGCGAGCACACGTCGCACGGGGAGCCTCGCACAGCCTCGCGCGCCCGCCAGCACGGCGGGTCGCCATCGCGTGTCCCGCAGCATCCGCGTCCGCCGCAGGCGCCTCGGAATCCCCGGCACCGGTCGCGGGACGCTGGAGCCGAGCGTCCGCGACGCATGTTCTGCCGGATAGTGGTCGTACGCATCCGTACCACAGGCCACCCGGACGTCAGCCGGGTACCCGCCGGCGTCGGCCGACCGTCGGCGGGACGGCAGCGAACGGGCTCGTATCGGTGACCGCGTGGCCCGCCGCCGCCCGCTCGCGGTTACATCATCCGCGCGATCGCCGCGGTTGACGGCGCGCGCGGCACCCGCGAGCCCTCCGACTACGACGCCGCCGCTGCGACCAGCGACGAGCTCTCGATTCGGGTCGGCCCCGTGGGGCAGCCGGCGCAGCGCAATCGGGGCATCCGTGCGCGAGCTCCGACAGAGGGCCTCGGGCATCCGGGTGAGGGCTGCGGGGAGCGTGAGCACACGCAGGCCGCGGAGTCGCGCGATGTGATCCAGCGGCGGGAAGTCTCGCGCCGAGCAGACGGAGCCACGTTCCACTCCGGGCCGAAGCGCTGCTCGCGATCACCAGCGACGGGGTCGCGCATCGCGACGGACCCGGGGCTCGCGTCGCCCGCGCGGGCCGCCACGTACCACCCCCTGGCGGCGGATCGTAGGCACCCCGCGAGCGCCAAAGCCTCACAATCGGGCGCCAAACTCGGCCCGTTGGAAGACCATGACACCGCATTCCTGCATGCAGGAAACGAGGCGGAGTGCGGCGGATCGTCGACCCCGAGCAGAGGGTATCGGCGCCGGACGAACATTCGCCCGAGCTCGCCAGGACCACACGATCGCTGGCTCAGCATGCAGGCCGCTGGCTCGTGTCCCCCGCGCCCTGAATGCCAGTCCGCCGCGCATCCTCCGGACGCACATCGGAGCTTCACCACACCGAAGCCGAATGGAGCGGGCCGTCGGCGCTCTCCGCAGCGATTCCCGGAGGTCAGCACCGCTATGTCGCGATGGTGCCGCTTCTGCCCGCGGGGCATACTTTCATGTTCTGGATGAGCACAGGTGAGGTATCCGATGCCTTGCACGACGGTTATCGGGCAGTCTGGCGGGGAGCCTGGGACGGACGCCAAGCAGCCGCACCGAGGCCATGTGTCGCCATTCTGCTCCGAGCCGCGCATGCGGGGCCCGCCCTCACCTGGCCGACCCATCGGTCGACCGAGGCTGCGGCAGGGCCCTCGGAGATCGTGACACGTCCCCGTTGCCCATGCGTCGAGCGTCGTCCCACCGCCAGTTGGACGACGCGAAGGCGCCCCGCCCTGCAGGTCCGAAGGGCACCCCGCCGCGGCTCGCCGATGGCGGCGCGGAGGGGCCAGCCGGATCGCCGGTTACCGCCCATTGGCGTTGACCTCGCCGGTCGTCGGGACGACAAAGGGGTTGCACTCCGCAGCCCCTTTCTGACACCCTCGCGTGACGCCGGATCCTGGGGTTTGATTCGCTTGACACGGCGCACGCTCTGCGGCCAGCTTTGGCCAACCTCGGTTGCTTGGTTTCACGAGTGCAGCCGGGGCGTTCCACCTGGTCGCCGGAGTCGGCAAACGCCGGCCGGCGTTCCCCATCGAGGCGAGGAGAAGATGGCTGACCACCCGGCAGCGGGTCCCACCGGCGAGCGTCCGGGCCGTCCCCGGGCGCGGCGACAGGCACGAGGTGACGTCGCGACCCTCGACCTGATCACCGCCCTCGCCCTGCAGCGCGTCCGCGAGGCCCACCCGCACGAGCGCCTGCTGGCGCTCAAGGGGTGGACGATGGCCGAGCTGGCCAAGCGCGTCGATCCTCCGGTCTCCCGCTCCCGGCTCGCGGACGTGTTCGCGCAGGCGGAGGCGTACGGCCGGATGTCGCAGGCGTGGGCGGACCGCCTGGCCCTGGCCGTCGGCGTGGAGCCCGGAGCCGTGTTCGAGCTGTTCGGGATCACCGAAGCCTCGCGCAACGGCCGCCCCCGGGTGCGGAAGACCGCATGAGCCCGAAGGACGACGCCGCACACCGTGCCGGCCCGTCGGGTGCGCCACCGACCGGCACGACAAGCTCGGCTCCCCGCGCGACACCGCTCCCCGGCAGCGGACCGGTGCATGTCGGCGCCGTCGCCGGCACTCAGCTCGCGCTGCTCTCGCAGGGCGGACGCGCCGTCGCGCCGAGGCCGGACGCATCCGCCGCCCCGACGGCCCTGCCGCGGCGCGCGGCGACCCCGACGCGGACCGATTCGTTCGACGCGCTCTTCGTCCCCGCCGACGCGCTGGTCTCACCGGTTCCGGTCGCGTTCCACCTGCTGGAGCTCGTCCGGCCGCTGCTCTACCCCGACCCGGCGACGATCCGGTCGGCGTACACGGTCCGCTATCCGAACGGCCTGGGCATCAACGTCGAGCTGCACGGCAACGCCAGCCTGGGCCTGCCGGCGCTCTTCGACCTCGACGTCTACTTCGCCATCCGCGTCATCGCGGCCGACCGCGACCGCGGGCGGGACGAGGTCCTGTCCGGCGTGAGCCTGCGCGAGATCGGCCGCGTGCTCGGCGTCCCCGCGTCCCAGCAGAACGGGGAGTTCCTGGGCGACGTGATGGCGAGCCTGGATCGACTGAGCGGGTTCCGGCTCGCCACGGACTTCGACTTCACCCACGTGCAGCGCGCCGTCGAGGCGAGCGCGGGGCGCGCGCGACCGTTCCTGCCGGAGGCGCTGCCGCGGCGGGTGCGACCGAAGCGGCACTGGCACTTCCTGCTGCAGGTGGGCCTCGACGAGGCGGCCGAGGCGAACCGCGACGGGACGCGAGAGGTCGTCGGCGGCATCCGATTCGATCCCGTCTGGCTCGACTCCGTCGCCGGCGGCGCGACGGCGTGGGTGGACTTCGCGCTCTATCGCGGGCTGAGCGACCGCTACGCCAAGCTGCTGTACCAGACGGGGCTCGTCCGCATCCTGCGCCACCCCATGTGGAGCGTCCACGAGCCGTGGGAGGTGTCGGTCGCCGAGCTGCTGCGCTCGTGGGGGGTCGCCGACGTGCGCACGCGCACCCGACGCTTCGTCCTGGACAAGCTGCCGATGCTGCAGGACAGGGGCGTGTTCAGCGCCTGGCAGGAGATCCCCGGACGGGGCGACGCTCACCGGATCGTGCTCGAGCCAGGAGAACGCCTGCTCGCGGCGCGCACCTACACGGGGGTCCGCGCGGAGGAGCAGCCCGAACTCGCGCGGCTCGTCTGGGCGCTGCAGCACGGCCCCTGGCGCTTCTCGCTCGCCGAGGCGCGGTACTGGGCGGAGGCGAACCCCCGGATCGCGCTCCGGGTGCTCCAGCGGGCGGTGTACCTCTACGACGTCGGCTGGGAGCCGAAGTCGAGCTGGGGCGGGTGGGTGAAGGACGCGCTCAAGGAGGGGTACGAGTTCGAGTTCGACGCGCGGTACACCGCCTGGCTCGACGTGCGCCTGCGGGGCTACACGCTGCCGGCCTTCATCGACCCGCGTCGGATGACGCGGGGCGTCGCCGAGCGGCTCGGACTCGGCGGACGGCCCGAGGCGGTGACCCCGGAGTCGCGCCTGTCCACGAACACGATCGCGGGCGCCGCTGCAGCCCGTGCCGAGTCGCCGAACGCCACGCCGTCGACGGAGCACGAGACGACGGACGAGGAGGAGGCGGAAGTCTTCGAGCCGACGCTCTGGGGGCGGGTGCGCGCGCGCCTCGCCTCCGAGCTCGAGGCCCGGCTCTATCGCACCTGGCTGCAGTCGCTCCGGAGCGCGGACGGCGGCGCGCAGCGCGGCAGTCTCGAGCTCGAAGCGCCGGACGGCTTCTCGGCCGAGTGGATCGCGAAGAAGTTCGCGCCCCGGATCGCGGCCCTCGCGACCGAGATCGCGGGCGCACCGATCACGGTCGTCGTGAGCAGCCCGGCCCCGGGCGGTGGCGCGCGCCGGGCGGTCGGCGGTGGTGAAGAGGGTTCTTCATAAGAGAGACCATCAATACCTGATTCACCAACCCACCAACACAGGGGGGACTCACCGGTCCGCAGGGGCCGCGAGTCCTCCCTGTCGTGGTTTCTCCCCGCTGCCATGCGGGGTTGCGAGCGGCGGCCCGGTTCTCCACACCGTCCACTCCCCCCCGGGCCGTTCGGCCACCCGACCCCGCGGCATCACCGGCCAGCCGCCCCCGCACCGTCGAACGGTACCCGGAATCGGCCACTCGACCCCGCAGCTGGGTCAAACCGCCGAGTCTGGGGGCTGAAGGGTAGCGAGCGAGGCAGCTCCGCCGGCACCCGCGGCACCGCGGCGATCGACGCGGCGAGCGGCCGATGGACAGCGCCCGGTCTCCGCTGCGGGGGCGAGTGGCCGATCCGCCGAGTCGGTGCCGGTCGGATCGCATGCCTGGACAGGGTGGCGGCGCCGGCGCAGTGTCGCAGGACAGGGGTGCGTCGTCTTGCAAGTTCCTAATACCCAACATGTTATGCAGTCATGGCGCCACGGCTGCTTGCAGGAGTGGACAGCGCCGCGGTATTCTTGACCTGCGTGGGCGGCGATCCTGGACAGGTGCGGGGTCGAGTGGCTGAAACGCGCCGCCGTCCGGGGCTGACGCAGGCTGCGGGGCCGGGTGGTTGAAGCGCGCAGGGCCGCGTGGCCGGCGCCGTGCTCACGAATCGCGTCGGTCGCCGCTCGATCATCCGCTCACCGGAGTCTGCCCCAGATGACGCCTTCCGCCACGAGCGAGAGCATGGTCGGGGAGATCGTCGCGGGCGCGAGCCGGCACGCGCGCACGTGGGGCGGAGCCGTCACGCCGCGTACGGGTCCGACGCGCACCGGAGCGCGAACGCCGTCCCGGCCGGTCGGCCGATGAGCGACCGTCGACGCCTGCGCGCGACGCTCCGGCATCCGCTGCCGCCGGAGGACCACCGGCGCGGAGACGCCGCGCGCGTCCTCCCGCTGGGAGGCGTGGCGTCGCTGGCCATCTCTGCCGACGTCGTCCGGGCCAGGCTGGGCGCGTGGGCGGGCCTGCGGGCGCCCGATGAGCGGCCGGATCTCGACACCGCATGGCGTGAGGTGCTGCTCGTGCTGGGCGCCCTGGTTGAGGCTGGGGATGCCGCGCTGGGGGCCGACGCCGCGCCGGCCTGGGAGCGCGCCGTGCCGATCCCGCGCGAGCCCCTGGACCTGCAGCAGCGTGCGGCCCTCTCGGGCGACGCCGTCCGACGCGCCGTGGACCGCGCGATCTCGGCCGAGCTGCTCGACCTCCAGAGCCGAGTCGGCGACGAGCTCGTGGTGCGCCTCCGGCCCGAGGTCTTCGCCGATGCGCCCGTCGTGGCGGCCGTCGACTGGGTGGCGGTGCGCCGTGCGCTGGGCTTGCAGGTCTCGCCGGTCGCCCTGCTCCTCGTCCGCGAGATCGCGCGTCGGACCACGCCAGAGCGGCGCGCCCAGGGCGACGTCGTACCGATCAGCCTGCGCGAGTTCGGCGCCGCCACGGGGGCGAGCAAGGGCACCATCCAGAAGGCGCTCGGCGTCCTGCAGACCGCCGGTCTGCTGGAGAGCCGCATCCGCGATCGCGTCGACTCGTGGCACCGGCTGCTGCCCGCCGCGTTCGGCGAGTCGCCGATCACGTGGACCGCCGCACCGCGCGCCGAGCAGACCTCGGTGGCTCCGGGGCTCGGCGCCGGCTCTACCAGGCCGTCGTCCCCGCCGCAGCGGCCCGACAGTTCGCTTCGTGCTGGCGCGCCGCACGCGGAGCTGCGCGCATCGCCCGACACGCGTGTGGCCGCCACATCCGCTGCCCCCGGAGAGCTCGCCGGCGCCGTCGCCGGATTTCTCTCCGGTGCGGCCGGCGGTGCTGCGTCGCGAGCGGAGCCGGGCCTGGCAGCCGGCGCGGGCGGGGGCCTCGTCGCTCCGGTAGCCACCGGCGATCCGGTCACCGTCTACGAGGTCGACGGCATGGCGTGGCCGCTTCCGGCCGGCGTGCGTCCGCGCCTGGAGCAGGGCGCCGACGGAAGCCCGATGCGCCGTATCGGCAACGTGCGGATTCCCCTCCGCCGGCTCGACGATCCGCAGGGATTCCCGGTCGTCGAGATCGACGGGGTGCTCTGGGAGCTCCTGCCCGGCATGCAGCCGCAGCTCGAGCGCGATCCAGACGGGCGCTACTGGTACCGCATGGGTGGCGAGCGCTGGCCCTTCCGGCCGCACTGAGGCGCCGTAGCCGCGGTGCGCGGCTCGCGCGGGCGGTGTCACGCCACACGCGAGCGGGTTCGGACGGAGCGAGCATCGCACGATGTCGCGAACCAACCCCCGGACCGCGACGGGTGTCGAAGCGGAGTCCGGCGCGCGTGGTGATACCGAGCGCGCCGTCGTTCGCCACCCTCCGCAGATCCGCGCGATGCGCCTGCTCGCTCGTCCGCTCACGTGGCGCGCCCGCTGTGCGGGCATCGCCGCCGCTGCCGCCGTCCTGTCACTCTGGGGCGGGCCATCGCTCCGTGCCCAGACGACCACCGGGTCTTCGCCCGCGCTATCGCTGGCGGTGGCGGACGCCGGCTTCGCGGGCCACTACCATGAGCCGGCGACGATGCGTGGGCCGGCGGTTCTCGTGCTGAACGGCTCGAACGGCGGGTATCCGTCGTCGCGCCTCGGGCAGTCGCTCGCCGACGGCGGGCATGCCGCCCTCCTGCTCGCCTACTTCAGCGGCCCGAATGCGCCGCAGGTGCCCGGCCTCCCGGCGCGCCTCCACGAGATCCCGCTCGAGTACTTCGATCGCGCGATCGACTGGCTGCACGCCCGCACGCGCCAGCCGGTGGTGCTGATCGGGGAGTCGCGCGGAGCGGAGCTGGCGCTGCTGCTCGCCTCCCGGCGTGCCGACGTCGTCGGCGTCGTGGCGTTCGCCCCGAGCAGCGCGGTATGGCAGGCGCCGGCTTTCACCCGCGACGAGCCGGTCCGGGCGGCGTGGACGCTCGGCGGACGCCCGCTCCCCCACCTGCGCGACGCCCCGGACTCTGGCCTCACGTCCGTCGAGCGCTTCGTGCGCACCCTGGCCCGTGGCGCGGGGGCCGCCGCGATCCCGGTCGAGCGGATTCGGGCACGGGTGCTTCTCGTGGCGGGCGACGACGACCGCATCTGGCCGGCCGGCGCGATGGCTGACTCGATCGCCGCGCGCGCGCGCCGGCACGGTGGGCCGGCGGTGCAGGTCCTCCGCTACCCCGACGCCGGGCACCTGCTGATGGGCCCCGGGCCCGGGCGGGAGCGATTCGTGGCCGGCAACTGGGTCGTGGAGTTCGGGGGCACCGAAGCCGGCAAGCGTGCGGCGCGCGACGACGCGTGGGCCCGCACGCTGGCCTTCCTCCGCGCGTCTGCGGACGGTCGCTGAGGACTGCTGCGCCGCACGGTGGCGCCGCACGGCGCATCGGCCGGTCGCGATCCGCTCGTGTCTGCGTCGCGGGCGCCGTCGTCACCGTCACTGCGTTCGTTCAACCCCGGCGACGGCGCGCGTGCTACGACTGAAGTTCGGCGGAGTGCCGGCTGGGCGCGGGCGCTCGATGCGGGGCACTGGCCGCTTGGCCCTGGCGGTGTGCAGGCCCCGGTGCTCGCGTGAGACCGTAAAGCCAACCGCTCGGCGCGCTCGAGAGGCACACTCGATCTGCCGCGGCCTCTCATGCCAGCGACAGCCCGCGCGAGCAGCGGCGGCCCGCAACTGTGGTCGTGGCGCGCTTCCCGGGGCGATGAACCCACTCACTCCTGCTCTGCGGCGGCCTTTTCGCGGCGGACGCTACGAGACCACCGAGTTTTCGGTGACCGAAAATGGGGCGTGTGTGCGACGCAGCCCGTGACGATGCGGCATCGACGACGAGGCGATCTCGCCCGGTGGCTGACGCATCGCCGGCGTGGACTCGTCGCTATGCGAGCGACGCACTCCCACAGCGCAGAGTGCGGTGAGTGGGACGGGCGAGGCCCCGCGGGTGCGCAACGCATCGCGTGGCGTCGCCGTGCCGAACCGGTCGACCGCCGGTCACGGGATGGCGGAGCCGAGCGCTGCGACACTCCGCTGGCCGGTTCGCCGGTCACTCTGCGAGGTCGGTCTCGATCTCGTCCGGTGACACCTCGACCGGCGGGAGCGACCCGCCGCGCTGTCGGGGATCCGACGGCGTACCAGCCGGCGCTCCGACCGGAGCGCCGGCCGAGCCGATCGCGCGGGCGCGATGGCGGGCCTCCTGCCGCTCGGCCAGGAACTCCGACATCCGGGCGCGGTGCGCGGCCAGCGTGGCTCCGACGCGCGCATCCAGCTGACGGAGCGACAGCTCCCAACCCAGCGGGGGGCGGGCCGCCACCGCGTCCGGAGCGCCGTCGCCACCGCCGCGCCCATCCGCACCAGAGGGGTCGACAGGCGCTCCGCGAACGCGGGCGCTCGACGGAGCTGCGCCTGCTTCGGCGGCAGCTGCATCGGCAGCCGCCACGTCCAGGGCGGCGTCGGTCCGGGCGCGCGTGGGTGTCGAGGCAAGCAGCCGCAGCCGCTCCACGAGCAGCGCCGTCGAGCTCCGCACGAACTGCTCGTATGCCTCCAGCACCGCGGCCGGATCCTGCCGTGCGGCCGCCTCGTCCCATGGAAAGACGAAGTCCGCCCGCCGCGCCGCCTCGTCGGCGCGGGACAGTGGCAGCGGATCGAGCGACACCTGGTCGGGCGGCACGACGACGGGCGCGCGCCAAGCCGCGACCGAGCCGGCCATGCGTCGCCGGCGCAGTGCCGGGTGCGCGGCCGCGAGCTCGGTGAGGGCGCGGCGGATCGCCCCGCCATCGCGCTCCCGACTCACCAGCAGCTGGGCCGCCTTGAAGGTCACGTGGGGGACCCGCAGGGCGCCGCGCTCGTCCGGCGTGAGTGGTCGCAGCGCGTGTCCGAGGCGACACAGGATCGACACATAGCCCGCGCTCTTCCGGTACTGGCGCGCGATGTCCGCCTGCGAGAGCGCGCCGGCGCGCTCGAGCTCCGCGTACATGAGCGCGGCATCGATCACGTGTACGCTGTCGCGCCGCGCCGACTTCGGGTGGGGACGCGGGCTCACCGGCCGCGCCGCACCTCCGCGTCGCGCGCTGTCGGACGACGAGGCCGAGGGCACGGTTGCGGACCTGGTGGTGGGCGTAGGGACCGAGCGGGCGGTGGGCATCGAGGGGCGGCGTCGGCGGCCGGAGAGGGAGGGAAGCTCACCGGTGGCGTTCTCCGGTAAACGCGTCGGCATCGGTCGTCCCGGCGCGCACGGACCGGTGGGCGGAGCGCGCCTGGGGTGCGCCAAGTGACGGTGCCCGAGGGACTTCGGCTGGCCGCTCCGCGGCGCGCCGCCATGGCGCGTCGGCCCATGCACGAGTCTGCGATCGTTTATCCGATAAAGCAAGCCGGGCGCGACCGGTAGGTATCGAGAATGTCGTTTTTCTCTACCTTGCCCGCGTCGGGCGCTGCCGGTACTCTCCACGGGCCATGACACCCCTCCCCGAGCCGACGGAGCCCTCCGCACGCGCAGACGGCATCGACGCGCACCGCGCGAACGTGATCCCGGGTGGGCCTCGCCCGGGCGCGCGCGCTGCGGGTGCGCCGACGTGGGGTGATCCCCCCGACGGCCCGGCAGGTGCGCCGCCGCTGGCGATGCGCAGCGCGGACTCCGTGCCGTCGGGTTCGCTCCACCCCGTCCCCTGGTCGCCGGTGTCGGGCGCTGCGGCGGCGTTCCCACGGCCGCCGGCAGGCATTCCGTCCGCCGCCGAGCTGCTGGCGGGCTTCCTGGCGCGCTATCGCGGCAGCTCGCTCCGGACCTACCAGAGCAAGCTCGCGGGCTTCGCCGCCTGGTCGGGCGTCCCGCTCGAGCAACTTCCGGCCACGCTGCTCGCCGGTGGGGGGCCGCAGGCGCACCTCACCGTGCTCGCCTACCGCGCCTGGCTGCGCGACGAGCGTCGGCTCGCTCCATCCACGATCAACGGCCACCTCGCGGCCATCCACGCCGTCGTCGAGTTCCTGCGCGAGGCGGGGCTCTGCGACTGGACGCTGCGCGTGCGCTACGAGAAAGCGCGGGGGTACCGGGACACGCGGGGGCCGGGGGTGGCGGCGCTCCGGCGCCTGCTAGGTGCCGCCGCTGCGGGGAGCGATCCTGCCAAGGCGACGCGCGATGTCGCCATCCTCCGCCTGCTCGTCGACCTCGGCCTTCGGCGCGGCGAGCTGGTGGCGCTCGACCGCGAGCACGTGGAGCTCGACGCGGACGGCTTTCCCACGGCGGTCCAGGTGCTGGGCAAGGGCCAGGTCGAGCGGCACCGCCTGACGCTGCCGCCCAGAACGGCGGCGGCGCTCGCCGCGTGGCTCTCGCACCACGGCGGCGACGCGGCACGCCCGGGTGGCCGCGGGGCACGCGCGCCGGCGACACCGCTCTTCACCGCCCTGGATCCCGGGGCGGGCCGTCTCGGTCGCGGCGGGCGCCCTCGCGAGCGTGGCGCCCGCCTCACCGGCCTCGGAGTGGCCAAGCTGCTGGCGGCGCTCGGGGAGCGCGCTGGCATCCCGGGGGGGGTGCGCCCCCACGGCATCCGCCACACCGCGATCACCGCCCTGCTCGACGCGGGCCTCGGGCTGCGCGACGTGCAGCGCTTCAGCCGCCACGCCGACGTGCGCACGCTCGCCGTGTACGACGACAACCGCACGGACATCGCGGGCCGCGTCGCGGTGACGATGAGTGAGCTCGTCTGAACGGCATCCGCTCGCTGTCGGCACCGCCTGAAGCCGACCGCCGCGCGGGCGAGGTCGCACCACATCGCGCGTCGGGAATTTCCAGTGCGCGTTCCAGCGCGTTCCAGCGCGCGACAGCACTTTCGGGCACCGAAAAGGCAGCGCGAGCGATGCCCTGGCTGATTCCTTGGCCGCAGGAACTCGGCGGCCCGTGCGCCGTCGGCGCGCCGACCGTTGCGGGCCGTTGCAGGTAGTCCGCCCCCCGCCGGCGAGTTATTCTTGCGGTCCCGGTTCGAGCCGCAGCAGCGGCGCGCCCGCTCGTCGCGCGGTGATGCGATATGCAGACGAGCGTCGACTTTCGGTCACCGAAAGTCGCTCGCGCAGCCCCCGCTCGACGCTCCGTCGCGCGCGGTCCCCCGCGCCGCGCCCCCTCTCCCCGTGCGGCGCCCCCGCGCCGACGGTCCCACCGAGTACTCGATGCGCACCATCACGATCGCTGGCGCGAAAGGCGGAACGGCCAAGACGACCACCGTGCTGAACCTCGCGGCCGCGCTCGCGGCGACGGGGCTCCGCGTCGGCGTCGCCGACTGCGACCCGCAGAGCACCGCGACGCTCGGATTTCGGCGGCCCCCCGTCGCCGATCCCCTGCGGACCGCCCCCGCGATGGTGGAGAGCGCCGGCTGGCCCGACGGCTGCCTCCTCCTCTCCGGCGGCCGGACGCTCGTCTCGGCCACGCGTGCGGAGGTGCGCAACCATCTGACGCGGCGCGAGCTGCGGGACCAGCTGGACGTGCTGCTCGTCGACACGGTGCCGGCGGTGAGCGAGATCGTGCTCGCGTCGCTCGACGTGGCGGACCTCGTGATCGTGCCCTTCAAGCCGGAGCCGTTCTCGGTCCCCGGGCTCGCCGACATGCTCTCGACCGCGCAGCACGTGCGCGCCGCGGCGCGCCTCCGGGCGCTCGCCACGATGGTGCAGGAGCGACGCGGCGCGACGGCCCGCACCCTGGAGAAGGTCGAGAAGCAGTTCGGGGGGGTGCTCTACCGCACCCAGGTCCCCGACGATGCCGCGGTGGTGAACGCGTCCGAGCGGTACATGTCGGTCGTCGCGCACACGCCGCGCAGCCGCGCCGCGAGCGCGTACGTGGCCGTGAGCGCCGAGATCGCGGCCGACCTCGGACTGAAGCGTCCGCGCGCGAAGGCGCGGACTGCCCCTGCGACGACCGCCACCAGGTAGGAGCCCCGCGTGCCCCCGAAGACGAAGCCCACGCCGCAGACCCGCGCCACCACGGGGACGAAGGGCTCCAAGGTCGCGGCGGCGACCGCCAAGCCGGCCAGCCGGCCGCGGCGCAAGTTCGAGGAGCCGGCCGACGGCTTCGACCCGTTCGCGTCGGGCAGCAACGTCGGGGACTACCTCGGCCAGCTCGACCCCAGTGGCGAGGCCGCCAAGCCCGACACCCACGTCGCCCTGGCGGACATCCGGCCGTTCCCCGGGCAGCCCCGTCGCTACTTCGACGCCAGGGCCATCGAGGAGCTCGCACAGAGCATCGAGCGCGAAGGGCTGATCAATCCGCTCACCGTACGCCCCGCACCGTCGGGAGGCGGCTATCAGCTGCTGGCCGGCGAGCGGCGCTTCCGGGCGCTCTCGCATCTCGCGGCGCAGAACGGGACGCCGACCATGCAGGTGCCGGTCGTCGTCAAGCAGGTCTCGGAGCTCCAGGCACGCGCCATCACGGCCCGCGAGAACCTCGACCGCGAGGATCTCTCGAAGTGGGAGACGGCGCTCGCGTACCGCAACGTCGCCGAGGTGCTGCGCGAGGAGCGCGGCGAGGATCCCGGATACGAGGTGCTCGCCGATTACATCGGCCGCGCGATCGGCGTGGTGCACGAGTACATGACGATCGCCAACCGGGTCGACGAGTCCATGTTGACGCGGGCGGGATTCGCGGACGCGGACGGCCGACCCGACTACCGACGCATCGCGCGGCTCAACAAGAGCGTGCTGCTCAAGGCCGCGAAGGCGGCGTCCGACGAGACCCGCGTCGCGCTGCTCGCGCGGGAGGCGGAGCGCCTCGGCGACGCCGGCCCCGGCCCCGTGCCCGCGCGTCGCAAGGCGGGGGTGCTGGACTCGCAGCAGACGCTCGCGGACCGCTACTACGAGGAGGGGGGCTTCCGCATCAACCTTCCGGGCGCCCTCAAGAAGGTGTCCCCGCAGGACGCGGCCAAGTACCTCGACGCGATCCTGCCGGCCGTGAGCTGCCTGGTCGACCGCGCGATGGCGGAGGAGCCCGGACACGTGTTCGCCCGCCCGGCCGGGCGGGGCTACGTGGTGTACGTGCCGACCGTCGCCGGAGAGCGGCCCGAGAGCGTCGTGCAGGCGGCGGCGGCCTGGCTCGCGGCGCATCTGTCGCCGGAGGACGGAGGCGCGACGCCCGCCGCGGATCGCTCGGGGGGCTGAACGCCCCGGTTTCGGGGCCGCATCCGGAGTGGGGCTAGACGTGCCCCGTCGCCCGACGCGGTGCCAGGCCGGTCGTGCGCGCGTGCGAGGCACGCACGCGGTGAGCACGCAGGCGGCCCGACCACCCCGGGAGGGGCGGCCGGGCCGCTCGCGTTCGGCCGGCGCACGCGTGGGCCGGTGCGCACACGCGCGACGACCTCGCGGACCGCCCGGATCACCGCATCCGGACGCTCGAACTGGATGTAGTGCGTGGCGTCGGGCACGATCTCGTGGCGGCTCGCGCTGGACCACGTGGCCTGCTCCTCCTGCAGCGCGCGCCAGGCCGCCTGTTGCCGCGCCGCCTGCGCCGGCGTGATCCCCTGACGCGCCAGCGCCGCGGGTGAGGGCGCGGCACCGGCCGTCAGCACGACGAGCGGGCGGTCGCCGAAGGTCGGCGCGCGGCCGGCCTCGGCGAGCGTCGCGCCGATCGCGAACGCCTCGTCGCGCAGTGCGGCCATCGACTGCGGGAGAAAGGCTGCGTGCGTCTCCCGGACCCGGGCCGGCCACGTCTCCGGCGCGACGGCGAGCGGCGACAGCCGCAGCGCGCCGGTCCACGCGAGCGCCGACGCGGCGTCGAGGAGCCGTGCGGGTGGCTGCATCGACTCGACCGACCGGCCGAGCGCCGCGGCGAGCCGCGCCTGCTGCGCGGGGTGCGACGCGTCGACGAGCACCAGCCCCGCGACGTCGGTCCCATGGAGGCCCGTGAAGACCGTCACGTACGGCCCGCCCAGCGAGTGGCCGGCCATCACGAACGGCGGCCGCTCGCCGGCGACGTCGAGTGCGCGACGCAGGTCGCGGGCGGCGCGCGCCGCGTCGAAGCGGCCGGGCGCCCGGTCGCTCCACATCATCCCCGCGCGGCTGTATGCGCAGACGCGCGTGGTGCGCGCGAGCGAGTCGTGCACGGCGACCCAGCTCATCGCCCCCAGGTGATCGAGCCCGGATTCGAGGACGACGGTCGGCGTGCCCGCGCCGCGGCAGTCGAGCTGCAGGCGTCGACCGCCCTCCACCGCGACGAGCCGGCCGGGCGCCGGGAACCGGGCCGCGGCGCGCGCGCGCAGCACGGCTTCGGCGCTCGCGCCCGTGACGGCGGCCAGGACGACGATGCCGCCCGCAGCGAGGGCGACGCGGCGCATCCAGCGCGTGATCGCGGCGCGGGGGCGCGATGCGGTGCCGGTCGTCTCGTGCGGGGCCGCGTCGGACGGGGGCGCGCTGCGAACCGGCGCATCATGTGCCGCGGCGAGTGGACCGCGCGCGCCGACGTGGGCTGGGTGTGGGACCGACATGGATCCTCGCCGATGGCGGGTGGGGAGCTGCGCTCGCGCCGCCGGTGCGATGTATGTGCGCCCGACGCGATGGCGACGAGAAGCGCCGCGCGCGTGCAGCCGCGCGCGTGCAGCCGCGCGCTCGTCTTCGCGCGCGCGTGCAGCCGCGCGCTCGTCTTCGCGCGCGCGTGCAGCCGCGCGCTCGTCTTCGCGCGCGCGTTCCGCGACGCGCGCTCGCGCACGGGCAGGACCATCGCGCCGACGGCCGTCAGGCTGCGCGCCGGTGCGGCGCTCCCGGGTGCGTGCGCGCATCGTACGGCCGGCCCCCGCCGATCGGCTTGAACGGAGCGGCTGAACTGCGCGGCCGCTCGTCGACGCGGAGCGCGAGGCACGCGCCGCCGCTCTTGACACCCGCCGACGGCACCCGTACATGTATGCCTAGACAGCCTACATGTAGAATATCTAAATGACGCCTCCGACGGACGACGATGCGCGGCCGGCACTGCTTCGCGGCACGCTCGACATGCTGGTCCTCCAGTCGCTCACCGTGCAGCCCATGCACGGCTACGGCATCGCGCAGCACATCGAGCGCCTCTCCGACGACGTCCTGCGCGTGGAGCAGGGATCGCTCTATCCGGCGCTCGAGCGGCTGCTGAAGAAGGGCTGGGTGACCGCCAAGTGGGGGCAGAGCCCCACGGGTCGGCAAGCGCGCTACTACACGATCACGGCCAGCGGGCGGCGCCAGCTCGGACAGGAGCTGGAGAGCTTCGACCGCATCTCGCTCGCCATCGCCCGCGTCCTGCGACGCGCCTGAGGAGCCCCGCATGTCGATGCTCGACGCCCTGCGCTACCGCATCGCCCTCCTGCGCCGTGCCCGCGCGCGGGACGAATGGCGCGCCGAGATGGACGCGGAGCTGCGCCACCATCTCGAGCTCGAGGCCATGCACGGCCGGCACGCCGGCCTCTCGGCCGAGGAGTCGGAGCGTGCGGCCCGGCAGCGGCTCGGCGACCCGCGGCGCGTGCGCGAGCGCATCGTCGACGAGAGCGGGCTCTCCGCGTTCGACGCGCTCCGGCAGGACCTGACCTTCGCATGGCGCGCGCTCCGGCGGCGCCCGGGGTTCACGCTCGTCGCCGTGCTCACCATCGGCATCGGCATCGGCGCGAACGTCGCGATCTTCAGCGCCGTCGATGCCATGCTCCTGCGCGCGCTCCCGTTCGGAGCGCCCGAGCAGCTCATGAAGGTGGACATGACGCGCCCCGCCTCCGGCGACCAGCCCGCGGCGGACGACAAGCCGTGGTCGTATCCGAAGTACGCGGTCCTGCGCGATGCGCAGGGAGTGTTCTCGCGCACCGGCATCTACACGGACGTCGAGGCGACGCTGCGCAGCGCGGGAACGGAGCCGGAGCGCGCGCGCGGCGAGGTCGTCGACGCCGGCTACCTGCCGACGCTCGGCGTCGCGCCGACGCTCGGCCGCGGGTTCACGCAGGACGAGGAGCGCCTCGTCGCGGCGCCGCGCGTCGTGCTCCTCTCCGACGCACTCTGGCAGCGCCGGTTCGGAGGCGCCGCGGACGTCCTCGGCCGGACGCTCGACGTCGGCGGCGAGTCGCACACGATCGTCGGCGTCCTCCCCCCGGGGTTCCGCGGGCTCTCGGGACGCGCCGATTACTGGCGCCCCGTCGCCAGCGAGGGCGAGTGGATGGTGACGGAGGCGTGGAACCACTCCTTCACGGTCGTCGCCCGGCGGAAGCCCGGCATCACCGAGGCGACGGCGAGCGCGGTGGTACGGCAGCTCGGGCAGCGCGTCGACGCGGCGTTCCCGGACCAGGAGGATCGCAGCGCCCGACACGGCGCCGTCGCCCGACCGCTCGACGCCGCGCGCGTCGACCCGCTGATCCGGCGCGCGCTGCTCGTGCTCTCCGGCGCCGTCGGGCTCGTGCTGCTCGTGGCCTGCGCGAACGTCGCCAACCTGCTGCTCGTGCGCGCCGCGGGGCGCCATCGCGAGATCGCGGTGCGCATCGCGATCGGCGCGGGGCGCCGGCGGCTCGTCCGCCAGCTCCTCACCGAGAGCCTGCTGCTCGCCACGCTCGGCGGCGCGGTGGGCGTCGCCATCGCCTGGGGCGGCACGCGCGCCCTCGCGGCGATCGACCCTTCGAGCACGCTGCGACTGCAGAGCGTGCGCGGGCTCGGAGCCGTGAGCTTCGCCGACGTGCGTCTCGACCTGCCGGCGCTGCTCGTCGCGCTTGGACTGACGCTGGCCACCGGGCTGCTCTTCGGGCTCGTGCCGGCGTTGCAGACGACGCGATCGGCCGTCGCGCAGCGGCTCAGGGACGGTGCGCCGGGATCCGGGGACCGAGGCCCGGCGCGCGCGCGCACGCGCACGGTGCTCGCGATCGCCGAGGTGACGCTGGCGCTCGTGCTCCTCGCCGGGGCCGGGCTCATGATGCGGAGCCTCGGCCGCCTGCTCGACGTCAGCCCCGGGGTGGATCCGTCGCGGATGCTGACGCTGCGCATCGGCGCGCCCCCCGATCTCGAGCCCGCGCGACGTCTCGACTTCCTGGCCGACGTGCGTGCGCGCATCGGCGCGCTCCCAGGGGTGACGGGGGTGACCATCCAGGATTGTCCGCCGCTCAACGGCGGGTGCAGCGGCACGGTGCTCTGGCGGCGCGACCGACCCGAGCCGCCGCCCGACCGGCTGCCGAGCGTGGGCGTGCACTGGATCACCCCGGAGTGGCCCACGGTGATGCGCGTCCCCGTCCTGCGGGGGCGCGGCTTCACCGACGCGGACCGCGCGGGCTCACCCAAGGTGGTGCTGGTGAGCCTGGAAGCGGCGCGCCGCTACTGGCCGGGTGAGGACCCGATCGGGCGCCCCGTGAGCGTGGGGCAGGGCGGCTTCCACCAGGACACCGCGCGCATCGTGGGCATCGTCGCCGACGTCCGCTACGCGACGCTCGACTCGCAGCCGCGGCCGGACGTGTACCTCACGTACGCGCAATCGCCCGCGCCGCGCGCCATGCTCTTCGTGCGCACGCGCGGCGAGCCGACGGCGCTCACGGCACCCGTGCGTGCGGCCCTGCGCGCGGTCTCGCCGGACCTCGTGCTCTACGACGTCCGCACGATGGACGAGCGCGTGGGACGCGCGACCGCGTTCACGCGCTTCAGCGCCACGCTGCTGACGCTCTTCGCCGGGATCGCGCTCGCCCTCGCCGCGCTCGGGATCTACGGCGTCATCGCCGCGGGCGTCGCCCAGCGCACGCGTGAGATCGGCATCCGCGTCGCGCTCGGCGCCACGCGTGGGGACGTGCTGCGGCTGGTCGTCGCGCAGGGAGTGGGGATCGCCGCGCTCGGCACGGCGTTCGGACTCCTCGGCGCGCTCGCGGCGACGCGGCTGCTGCGATCGCTGCTCTACGACGTCGCGCCGTCGGACCCCACGACCTTCGCCGGGATCGTGGCGCTGCTCGCGCTGGTGGCCATCGCCGCGAGCGGCGTGCCGGCCTGGCGCGCGTCGAGCATCCGGCCGACGGAGGTGCTCAAGGAGGCGTGACGGCGCCGGTGAATGCCCCGGCGTCGCGGGGCCCGCCACCGCCGGTTTCTGACAACCCTCATACATCGCGCCCCGGTGACGTCCCTCCTCGCGTCGCACACTATGTAACAGTCCTTACGTATTGCGATCTGCGTCCCACGCGGCGGGCATGCGAGGCGGTCGCCGTCGCCGATGCGTGGTCCGGGACGCGCGGCACCAGCCGACCACCCACCGCGATCCACGGCGCATGAAGATCCGGCATGCCGACGGCGGCGCGCAGGCGCACACGACCACCACGTCGGCGCAGGGCGCCACACGCAGCCCGCGAGGCGGGCGCGCGGGGCTGCTCGTCGCCTGCCTCGCGGGCGCCATGCTCGCGGCGACGACGCTCCGCGCGCAGCAGCCCGTCCGTTCGTCCGCGGCCGAGTCCACCGCGTTGGTGGAGCGCATCGCATCGGAGATGGAGACGCGCTACGTCGCCGCGGACACCGGCCGTCTCGTCGCCCAGCGGCTCCGGCGTGCGGCCCGCGCCGGGGCCTACGCGTCCACGCCCGCGGGAGCCCCGCTGGCGTCGCGGCTCACCGCCGAGCTGCGCTCGTGGACGGGCGACGGGCACCTGGCCGTGGAGCACAGCGACGCCCCCATCCCGGCGGAGGACCGCGCCGCCGCGGAGGAGCTCGAGCGGCGCGACCGGCACCGCTACTACGGGCGCGACGTGAACCACGGCGTGCGGCGCTTCGAGCTGCGGCCGGGCAACGTGGCGTACGTCGAGCTGACGGTGTTCGCGCCCCTCGAGTGGGCGGCGCCCGTGATCACGGCGGCCATGGGGCTCGCGGCGCAGGCGGACGCGCTGATCATCGACCTGCGGCAGAACGGCGGCGGCCACTCGGAGACGGTCGCCTGGGCGGCCAGCTACCTCCTGCCGCGCGCGCGGCCGCTCACGGGCGCGTACCATCGCGTCTCCGACGCCACGCGCGAGTCCTGGTCGCTCCCGTGGGTGCCCGGCTCCCGGGTCGCCGACTCGGTCCCGGTCTACGTCCTGACCTCGCGGCGCACCTTCTCGGCGGGCGAGGCGCTCGCGTACGACCTGCAGGCCCTCGGGCGGGCCACCGTCGTCGGCGAGCGCACGGGCGGCGGCGCCCACCCGTACGAGAACGTCCGCCTCGACGCGCACCACGCGCTCGCGCTGCCCACGTCGCGCTCGATCAATCCCGTCACGGGCCGCAACTGGCAGGGCGTCGGCGTCCGACCGGACGTGCCGGTGCCGGCGGGCGACGCGCTCGCCCACGCCGAGCGGCTGATCGCGCGGCGGCTGGGCCGCGCGCCGTGAGCCGCGCCGTGAGCCGCGCCGCGCATCGGCCGCCGGGGACCTTGACCGTCCGGCACGCGACTCCTATTCTCTGCAGAACCTTAGGGAAGAACCTACAGAGAGTCGCATGGCCGACGCGCAGCTCCCCCTCCTTCGCGGCACGCTCGACCTGCTCGTGCTCCGCGCCCTCTCGTGGGGCCCCATGCACGGGTTCGAGATCACGACGTGGCTCGAGGAGCGCTCCGCGCACATGCTGGAGATCGTGGACAGCGCGCTGTATCAGGCGCTCGCCCGTCTCGAAGCGCGCGGCCTGATCGGGGGCGAGTGGGGCGTCACCGAGAACAATCGGCGGGCGCGCTACTACGACCTCACCGCCGCCGGCCGCGCGCACCTGGACGCCGAGCGGGCCAACTGGGTGCGCTACGCCGACACCGTGACGGACATCCTCACGAACGGCGACCCCGCCACGGCTCCGCGCCCGCGGCGCGCGTAGGCGCGGAGCGAGGTCGCCGGTGCTGCCCCCACGCGCGCGTCGCCTGTTCCATCTCACGGCCCGCAGCGACGCCCGCGCACGCGCGGCGCGGCGGCTGGACGACGTGGACGCGGAGATCGAGCTGCACCTCGAGCTGCGCATCGAGCAGCTCGTCGCGCGCGGCGTGCCGCCGGACGAGGCGCGCCGGCGCGCGCTCGCGAAGTTCGGCTCCGTCGCGGAGGCGCGCGCGCGCCTGGACGCGGCGCACCGGCACCGGGAGGACCGGGTGCACCTGCGCGAGCGGCTCGACGCGCTGGCGCACGACGTCCGCCTCGCGCTTCGGGGCCTGCGCCGGCGTCCCGCCTTCACTCTCGCGGTGGTCCTCACGCTGGCGCTCGGGATCGGCGCGAACGCGACGATGTTCGACATCGTCGATCGCCTGATGCTCCGGCCGCCGGCCTACCTGGCCGCGCCCGAGCGCACGGGCCGCGTCTACCTCCGGACCACCTCGGAGACGGGCGAGGACGTCGCGCGCCATTTCCAGTACCGCACCTTCCGCGACCTGGTCGACGGCACGCGCGCCTTCTCGCACGCGGCCGCGGTCAGCACGAACCCCTACGTGGTCGGCGAGGGCGACGAGGCGCGGCAGGAGCGCGTGACGCTCGCGAGCGGCGGGTTCTGGTCGCTGTTCGAGGCCCGACCGGTCGTCGGTCGGTTCTTCGGCCCCGCGGACGACGCGCTGCCCGCGGGACGGCCCGTGCTCGTGCTGTCGCACGCGTACTGGCGCGCGCGCTACGGCGGCGACCCGGGGGTGGTGGGTCGCGCGGTGCGCGTCGGTCGGACCGTCTTCACCGTCGTCGGCGTCGCGCCGGAGGGCTTCACCGGCGCGGAGCTCGAGCCGGTCGTCGCGTGGATCCCGATGAGCGCGGGCGCGCACGAGCAGTTCGGCACGCGTCCCGTGGGCCGGTCGGGCGAGGCGTGGCACCAGAGCTACTTCATCTCGTGGGTCGAGATGCTCGCGCGCCGCAGGCCGGGCGTGACGGTCGACGACGCGAACGCGGCGCTCACGGCGACCTACCGGCGCAGCTACGGGATCCACCGGGCGCAGAGCGCGAACCGGCTGCGCGCTCCCGATGAGGCGCGGCCGCGCGCGGAGATCGCCTCGATCCTCCACGACCGCGGCCCCGCCGCGCGGCCGGAGGCACGGGTGGCGGTGTGGCTGGGCGGCGTCGCGCTGCTCGTGCTGCTCATCGCGTGCGCGAACGTCGCCAGCCTCATGCTCGCCCGTTCGGTGGAGCGGCGACGCGAGGTCGCGGTCCGCATCGCGCTCGGCGTCTCGCGCGCGCGCCTGGTGGGCCAGGCGCTGCTCGAGGGGGCGACGCTCGCGATCCTCGGCGGGGCGCTCGGCCTCGTCGCCGCGGCCGTCGGCGGCGGCGTCCTGCGCCGCGCGCTGCTCCCGGAGCTCGGCGGCGGCGCCGGGTTCGGCGGCATCGTCGACGGGCGCGTGCTCGCGTTCACCCTCGTCGCATCGCTCGCGGCGGGGCTGCTCAGCAGCCTCGCCCCCGCGGTGCAGGCGATGCGCGGCGACGCCGCCGTCGACCTCCGTGCGGGCGCGCGCGGCGGAGGGCGCCGACGTGCGCCGCTGCGCGCGGGGCTCCTCGTGGCGCAGGGCACGCTCACCGTGCTGCTCCTCGTCGGCGCGGGGCTCTTCGTGCGGAGCCTGCGCAACGTGCGCGCGCTGGACCTCGGCTACGACGCCGCACGATTGCTGTACCTCGCGCCGGATCTGCGCGGCACCGCCCTCGGGGAGTCGGAGCTCGTGACGCTGCGCGACCGCCTGCGCGAGCGCGCTCTCGCGCTGCCGCAGGTCGAGGCGGCCGCCGTCACGCTGACCGTGCCGTACCGCTTCGTCGTCGGCGAGATCGTGCGCGTGCCGGGCGTCGACAGCACGCGCCTCCCCGAGTTCGTCGCCTACAACGCGGTCTCGCCGGACTACTTCCGCACGGCGGGCACGCGCCTCGTGCGCGGCCGCGGCTTCACCGCGTCCGACCGCGCGGGCGCCGCCCCGGTGGTCGTCATCAGCGAGGCGGCCGCGCGGGCGATCTGGCCGCGCCAGGACGCGCTGGGGCGCTGCCTGAAGGTGGGCGCCGACACCGCGCCGTGCGCCACGGTGGTCGGCATCGCCGGCGACGTGCGCGCGAGCCTTCCGGGCGGGCCGGCCGAGCACGTGTACGTGCCCGCGGCGCAGGGCGCGCACGAGCGCGCGGGGCTGTACGTGCGCACGCGGGGCGAGGCGCGCCCGCACGCCGAGTCGATCCGGCGGGAGCTCCAGCGGCTGATGCCGGGGCACGCGTTCATCCGGGCGCTGCCGGTCCAGGACCTCGTGGACCCGAGCGTCCGCTCCTGGCGCCTGGGCGCGACGATGTTCACGCTCTTCGGCCTCCTCGCGCTGCTCGTCGCCGCCGTGGGGCTCTACAGCGTCATCGCGTACGGTGTGGCGCAGCGCCGGCAGGAGCTCGGGGTGCGCATCGCGCTCGGCGCGCGCACGACCGACGTGCTGCGGCTCGTCGTCACCGAAGGCCTCCGCGTCGCCGTGCTGGCGCTCGTGCTCGGCGGCGGCCTGGCGCTGGTCGCGGGGCGATGGGTGAAGCCGCTGCTCTACGACGTCTCCGAACGCGACCCGGCGACGTTCGCGGCCGTGGCCGGCGCTCTCCTCGTGGTCGCCGTCGTGGCGAGCCTGATCCCGGCGCGCCGCGCCGCGCGCGTCGACCCGAGCATCTCCTTCCGGGCGGATTGAGCGCGCACCGGCGTCACCCCCGGAACGCGATCCCAGCCAACCGAAATTCCATAAGCGGTGTCACAGCTCCCGGAGAGCTCTCCCGGCTCCGATCGGGCGGCGTCCCGCCAGAAGTAACAGCTCTTATACGACGCTCCTCCCCCTGCACGTCGGCTCTCGCGCACGCGCCACGCTCCGCCCGGCGTCCGCGGCGCCGACCGAGGCGTTCCAGCCACCGACCCACGCATGCGAACTCTCCCCCTCGCCGCACTGCTCGCCGTCGGCATCGCCAGCCCGGGCCTCGCACAGCAGCCCACGCCCACGCCGCCGCCGGGGCCGCCGAGTACGGCCGCCGAGCCGCGGCTGCCCGAGACGATTCGCGGCCGCGTCGTCGACGACAGCGCGCGCCTCGTCCGTGGCGCACGGGTCATCGTGACCCGGGGGCCGGACCGCCGCATCCAGGAGACCACGACCGACAGCCTCGGGCAGTACGCCGTGCGGTTCGAGGAGGGCACGGGCGACTATCTCGTCTACGTCACCTTCCCCGGCCTCGGCTCGGCGCGGCGGCGCGTGCAGCGGGACGGTGCGAACCGGACGCTCGTCGCTGACTTCACCCTCGCGCGCGACCCCACGATGCTCGCCGCCGTGCGCGTCCGCGGCGAACGGCCGGTGCGCGCGACGAACGCCACCTCGCCCAACACGCTCGAGACGGGGGCGAGCGAGAAGTGGGCGGACGGGGTGAGCGGGCAGCTGCCGCCCACCGTGGCGGGCGATCTCAACGCGCTCGCGCTCACCATGCCGGGCATCACGATGTCGGCGAACGGGCCCACCATCCTCGGCGCCTCGGGCGAGTCGAACCTGGCGACGCTGAACGGGCTCGGGTTCGCGGGGGGCAACGTCCCGCGCGCGGCGCGCACGCAGGTGCGCGTCACCGGCGCCACCTTCGACGCGACGCGCGGCGGCTTCACGGGCGCGAACATCGACGTGCGCCTCGGGCCCGGCGACCGCATGTTCCAGAACCGCCGCGCCTTCCTCACCATCGACCCGCCGGCGCTCCAGTTCACCGACGCGGTCGGACGCGGGCTCGGCGTGCCGAGCGGCGGGTTCCGCGGCTCGTTCGGAGCGGACGGCGAGCTGATTCGCCGCGCGCTCACCTACAACGTCGGTCTCGACGTCGCGCGCAGCACGAGCGACCCGGTCACCCTGACCGGCGCCAGCGACGGCGCGCTCCTGCGCGCGGGCCTGGCGCCCGACTCCGCCGAGCGCCTGCTCGCCGTCGCCGCGCCGCTCGGCCTCGCGCGCGGCAGCGGGATCCCCGGCGCGCGGCGCCGCGACGCGCTGACCTGGCTCGGCCGGCTCGACGACACGCGCGACACGCTGCAGACGCGGACGCTCACGGCGTACGCGGCGCTCACGCGCGAGGGGGCGCTCGGCTTCGCGCCGCTCGTGGCGCCGAGCGCCGGCGGGGAGCAGCGGGAGCACACGCTCGGGATGCAGCTCGCGCACGGGATCTACGTGGGACCGGGGCGCAACGTCCTGACGGAGACGCGCGCCGCGGCGAGCCGCGTGCGGAGCGAGACATCGGGCTATCGTGCGCTCCCGGGCGCGACGGTGCTCGTGCGCTCGACCGATGCCGCGTCCGGGCGCGACGTGACCGCGGTCAGCGTCGGCGGCGCGCCCTTCCTCGCGCGCGACGACGCGCGGTGGACGCTCGAGGGCGGGAACGAGACGACGTGGAACGCGCGCGGGCGGCGGCATCGCTTCCGCACCGCCCTCTGGGGGCGTGGCGACGGGCTCGCGCAGGACGGGCTGCCGAACGCGCAGGGCAGTTTCACCTTCAACTCGATCGGCGACCTGCAGGCGGGGCGTCCGGCCAGCTTCACGCGCACGCTGGCGCAGCCGGCGCGCGAGGGCACCGCGTGGAACGGCGCGGCTGCGTTCTCGCACCAGTGGATCCCCACGCGCTACGCGAGCGTGATCTGGGGCGCGCGCGTGGAGGGCAACGCGTTCGGAGGCGCGCCGGCGCGCAACACGGCGCTCGAGCAGGCGCTCGGCGTGCGCACCGGCGTCGCCCCCGCGCGCGTGCACGTGAGTCCGCGCGTGGGCTTCAGCTACCAGTACAACCGCGACCGCACGAACGGCATCGGCACGCGGGGCAGCCCCGCCGGCACCTGGTATCGCTATCCCACCGGCACGATCCGCGGCGGCATCGGCGAGTTCCGGGACCTGCTGCGCCCCAACCTGCTGGCCGACGCCTCGGCGGCGACCGGGCTCGCCGGCGGCACCACGCTGCTGTCGTGCGTCGGGAGCGCGGTGCCGACGGCCGACTGGGCGGCGTTCGCCGCGAGTCCGACCGCGATCCCGGACCGCTGCGCCGACGGTGGCGGCGTGCTCGCCGAGCGGGCGCCGGCGGCGACGCTCGTCGACCCGTCGTACGACGTGCCGCGCTCGTGGCGCGCGTCGCTCGACTGGACCACGAGCGTCCGCAGCATCGTGCTGCGCGCCGGCGCGCTCGGCTCCTACGATCTGCATCAGCCCGGGCTCGTGGACGCCAACTTCGCCGGCGTGCCGCGGTTCGCGCTCGCGAGCGAGGGCGGACGGCCGGTCTTCGTCACGGATGCGGCCATCGACCCCGCGACGGGCGGCGTGTCGGCGGCGGAGTCGCGCGTCTCCAGCCAGTTCGGGCGCGTCGGCGTCCGCACCAGCGACCTGCGCGGCTACGGCGGGCAGCTCACCCTCGCGGTGTCGCGCGACCACTTCCGCAGCCGCGGCGCGTTCCTGAACGATCTCGACATGTCGTTCGCGTACACGCTGCAGGGGACGCGGCGCCAGTACCGCGGGTTCGACGGCGCGGCGTTCGGCGACCCGCGCACGAAGGAGTGGGCGGCGGGGCCGAACGACGCGCGGCACGTGATGGTCTACCAGCTGGGGTACTTCAGCCAGAAGCTCGGGGCGCTGACGATGTTCGCGCGCGCGCAGTCCGGCCTTCCGTTCACGCCGCTCGTGCAGGGCGACGTGAACGGCGACGGGCGCGGCGGCGACCGGGCGTACGTTCCCGATCCGGCGCGCGAATCCGACGCCGTCCTCGCGTCCGGGATGCGCGGCCTGCTCGCGAACGGCTCGGAGACGGCGCGCGAGTGCCTCGCACGGCAGCTCGGCGGCGTGGCGGGGCGCAACGCCTGCCGCGGTCCCTGGACGGCGACGATGAATCTGCAGTGGCAGCCCCGCGTGCCGCGCCGCTGGGCGCGCCGCGTGTCGCCGAACGTCTACCTGCAGAACGTCCTCGGCGGCGCCGACCAGCTCCTGCACGGGAGCGCGGGGCTGCGCGGATGGGGCATGCAGACGCTGCCCGACGCGCACCTGCTGGTGCCGCGCGGCTTCGACAACGCCGCGCGCCAGTTCCGCTACGACGTGAACCCGCGGTTCGCGGACACGCGCCCCGCGCGCACGCTGATGCGCGACCCGTTCCGCATCGTGCTCGACGTGTCGGTGGATCTCGCGGTCCCGCAGTCCGTGCAGCAGCTCCGCCGCGCCGTCGAGCCGATCCGCACCGCCAATGGGTGGGAGCGCCGCTCGGCCGACTCGCTCGCCGCGTTCTATCTCTCCCGCACCTCGAGCGTCCATCGTGCGCTGCTGACGGAGCGCGACTCGCTCTTCCTGAGCGCCGCGCAGATCGCCGCGCTGCAACGGGCCGACTCCGCGTACTCGGCCGGCGTGCGGGCCATCTACGTGGAGCTCGGACGGTTCCTCGCGAGCCGTGGCACCCGCGCGCCGGGCAAGATCGAGATCGACAGCGTGAGCGCGAGCGACCGCGCATACTGGCAACTGTTCTGGGAGCAGCCCGAGGTCGCCGACTCGATCGTGACGCCCGCGCAGAAGGAGCTGTTCCCGTTGCTCAAGAACCTCGTGGCCGCGCCCAAGCCGAACCGGGTGAACATGTTCTCACGGTTCGGCTCCCCGGTGCCGTTCCGGCACCAGCCGCTCCCCACGCGCTAGCACGTGCGCCCGATGCGAAGCCATTCCATGCGTCGCGCCTTCGCGCCCCTCGCGGCCGCCGTCGCCCTGTCGATTCCCGGCGCGCTGGCCGCGCAGGCGATGCCGGTCGCGGACGGCAGCGCGTTCGGCTGGGTCGACACGGTGTTCCGCGAGTACGCCGACGACGGACCGGGGTGCGCCGTCGGCGCGGCGCGTCACGGACGGCCGCTGTTCGAGCGCGCGTACGGCATGGCGGACGTGGCGGCCGCGCGCGCGGCCACGCCGTCGACCGTGTACGGGATCGCGTCCGTCGCGAAGCAGTTCACGGCGATGAGCGTCGTGCTGCTGGCGCAGGATGGCCGGCTCGCGCTGGACGACGACGTGCGCCGGTGGATCCCCGAGCTGCCGGACTACGGGTGGCGCATCACGCTGCGGCACCTGCTCACGCACACCAGCGGTGTCCGCGACTACATGAACCTGCTGGCGATGCAGCGCGGCGGCAGCCCGGAGGTCACGGACGCGGACGCGCTGGCGATCGTCGTGCAGCAGCGGGCGCTGAACTTCGCGCCCGGCACCGACTGGGCGTACAGCAACAGCGGCTACCTGCTGCTCGCGGAGGTGGTCAGGCGCGCGTCCGGTCGTCCGCTGCCGACGTTCGCGCGCGAGCGCATCCTCGCGCCCCTGGAGCTGCGCGCCACGACCTTCGGAAGCCGGGAGCAGGCCCCCGACGGGGCCACCGGCCATGCGCCCACCGCCCTCGGGTGGGCGCCGGCGTACTACCCGGTCTGGACCACGGGCTCGGGCAACATGTACTCCACGGTCGGCGACCTGCTGCGGTGGGCCGAGGCGCTGCGCACGGGGCGGGTGGGCGGGACGCGGGCGGTGCAGGCGATGGAGACCGTCGCCGCGCTGCACGACGGCTCACCGCTGACCTACGGCCTCGGGTTGCAGGTGGCGACGCATCGGGGAGCACGCACGGTGTCGCACGGCGGCGCCGGCGGAGGGTTCCGCGCGGAGCTGCTGCGCTTCCCGGCGCAGGAGCTGGCCATCGCCGTGCTGTGCAACGCGACCACGGCACCGGCGGGCGACCTGGCGCGGCGGGTCGCGGACGGGCTGCTGCGGACGGAGCTGGCCGCCGCCGAGCCGCCGCGCGATCCGCCCGAGGCGACGTCCGCGGCCGCCGGCGATCTCGCACGGTTCGCCGGCGTCTACGTCGGACGCGCGGGGCAGGTGCGGACGTTCTTCGTCGACTCGGGCGCGCTGCGGCTGCGCGTGCCGCCGGGCGTGGTGCGTCGACTCGTGCCGCTCGGCGCGGGACGGGTTCGGGTGGCGAACACGTCGCGCACGTTCCACTTCTCGGCGGACAGCGTGCGCACCGAGGGGGCCGGCGAGCCGCCGGCGGTCTATCATCGCGTCGGAGCGGACGCCGACACGGCGGTGGTGCCGTCGCGCTATCTCGGACGCTACGCGAGCGCGGACCTCGGCGTCACCTGGGAGGTGGTCGCGGGCGACGACGGCGCGCTCCGCATCGCACACGGCGGCCCGCGCTCGCCCGAGCGGGCGCAGGCGATGTTCCGGGACGGGTTCATGATCGTCTACGGGCTGCTGCGGTTCCGCACGGACTGTCGGGGTGAGGTCATCGGCTTCACGATCTCCGAGGAGCGCGTGCAGGGCCTCCGGTTCGACCGGGTGGGGAGCGGCCCGCCTGCCGCGGCCTGTCCGGAACGCGTGAGCGTACCGACGGACCGGCTCGAGCGGTGATGCACGCCGCGTCCGTGCGCCATGCAACCCGGCTCCTCGCCTCGCTCCTCGTCTCCATGCGCTCCCGCTCGACGTCCGGGGGGCGCGGCATCGTCCGCGCGCTCGCTCCGCTGCTCCTCGCGCTCGGATGGCCCGCGCACGCGGCGACCGCCCAGCGATCGCCGCGTCCCGCGCCGGAATCCGAGCCGTCGCCCGTCACGCTGCCGAACACCCGGACGCACGTGCTGCGGTCGACGATCAACGGGGAGGACTACCACATCGCGGTGGCGCTGCCGCTCGGCCATCGCGCGGGTTCGGCCGCGGACACGGTGCGCTACCCCGTGCTCTACGTGCTCGACGGCGGCGCGCACCTGCCGCTCCTCGCGAGCATGTTCCGGCTCACGAACCGCAGCGGCGCCACCGGGAACGTGATCCTCGTCGGCGTGGGCTACTACCCGCCCGGTGCCTTCCCGCGCCCGGTGCCCGGGCGGACGCCACGGCGGAACGTCGACTACTCGCCGCCGCGGCACGCGTCGTCCGCCGCCGGCGCGGGCGACACGACGGCGCTCCCGTGGCCGGCGCGGGCGCCCGACTTCCTGCGCGTGCTGAAGGACGAGATCATCCCGCTGATCGATCGCACGTACCCGACGAGCGCCGACCGTGGCCTGCACGGCCACTCGCTGGGCGGGCTGTTCGCGACCTACGTGCTGTTCGAGGACCCGGACCTGTTCGACCGGTACGCGATCGTGAGCCCCTCGTACTGGTGGGACGGCGGATCCATGTTCGCGCGCGAGGCGGCGTTCCGCGCGCGGCGCACCTCGCTGCCGAAGCAGATCTTCCTCGGCGTCGGTGCGCTCGAGGGGCCGGACCAGGTCGCGGGCATGTGGCGGATGGCCGCCGCGCTGTGCGCGGGGCGACGGGCCGGCGCGTATCGCGGCCTGGAGATCGCGGCGGAGGTCATCCCCGACGAGCATCACGGGTCGGCCGTGCTGTTCGGGCGCGCGCTGCGGGCGTTCTATCCACCCTATCCCGTGGACGCGGGACGCGCGGACGTGTGCGCGAGCCGATGAGCGGGCGCGAGCGCGCCCGTCAGCGCGCCCGTCAGCGCGCCCGCTTCCGGCGCGCGACGGCGATCGTGCGGGGAGCGGTCGGTGCGGACGCCGCGGGGCCGCGCGTGCGCGCGGGACCACGCGCCGGGGCATCCACGCGCGCGGCCTCGTCGGGCGCGGCGGGCTCCACCCGCTTGCCGAGGATGCGCTCGCGAAACGGGCGGGCGCGCAGCGCGGCGATCGTGCGCTCGAGGACCGCGGGGAGGTCGGCGCCGACCTCGTCGCAGAGCTCCGCCGCCGCCGCGTTCGTCGCGCGCCAGTAGCTGGTGAGGACGGGATGGAGCGCCTTCCCGCGCGGCGTGAAGTGGACGATGCGCTCGCGCGCGTCGGCGCCGGTCCTGGTGACCACGAGCTTCCGCGCCACCATCTCCGAGACCGTCTGACTCGCCGCGGAGTGCGAGATGCCCGCCTGGTCGGCGATCTCGCGGATGGAGGCGGGGCCCTTCTCGCCCACGACCCGCATGACGGGCGTGAACCGCGGGCGGTAGTCCAGCCCGCCCATGCGGTAGACGCGCTCGACGTCCCCATCGAGCAGCTCGAGGAGATGGCGGAGGAGACTGCCGAGGGTGGGCGGCGAGGCTGGCATGCGGGCGGGTGGGCGAGTGGCAGGAGGATACGCCGTGCGCCCGCGGCGCGACAACCCGAAGCGCCCGACCGTCGTCGGGGCGACGACGCCGACGTCCGCTAGGGTGCGGCGCGACGTCGGTGTTCTCGGCAGGCAGGGTTCGGACGCGTCCGCGGCCCGTCGTCGCGAACCCCTCGGCGATCGTGCGCGCGGTGCAACCGATCGCGCGGCGGGCGCGTTCGGGAATGGTGACTCGCCTTCTCCGACGAATCGTGCGAAGCGGGGGTCCGGAGCCGGAGCGAGGAGATGGGAGAGGCATCAGGCATGACGCACGCCGCGGGCGGCGGACACCGTGACGCGAACGCGGCCGTGGCGCTGCTGCGCGCGCAGCTGCAGACGCTCCTCACGCACCCGCCGAGTCGCGCGAGCGCGGAGGATCTCCTCGCATTTCTGCGACACGCCCTGCCGCGCCTCCGGACGGTCGGCTGCAGCGCGGGCCAGATGCGGAAGCTCCTGCTGCCGGCGGTGCTGCAGCTGCTCCTGAGCGAGGCACTGCCCGCGCACGCGCAGGCGGACATGCACCTCTGGGCCGAGCAGCTGCTCCGCGAGTGACAATGCGCCGGACATGGCGTCGGGCCCACGCCCGCGTGCTCACGCACGCGGGCGTGGGCCCGACGTCACCGCGGCGTCACCGCCCGGGCCGACCCTAGCGGGGCGCCGGCGCCGGCAGCGCGTCGATGAACGCGGCCATGCGCTGCCGCATCGCGGCGTTCGGGAGCCGCCCCATGCCGCCGCCCAGGTTGTCGATCATGTTGCGCGGCTGGCTGGTGGCCGGCGTGGCCGCGGTGACGGCCGGGTGCGACACGACGAACTTGAGGAAGAACTGCGCCCAGGTCGCGGCGTCGAACTCCTTCGCCCACTCGGGGAGCGGCGTGTTGGCCGTGCGGCGGAAGAGGCTCGTGCGCCCGAACGGCGCGTACGCCAGCACGCCGATCTTCCGCTCCTGCGCGAGCGGGAGGATCGTCTCCTCGACGTCGCGGTTGTCGACCGCGTAGTCGATGCCGATGAAGTCGAGCGGCTCGTTGCGCATCACCGCGACGAGCTGCGCGTACTGCTGCGGGAACGTCGTGGTGATGCCGACGTAGCGCACGCGCCCCTCCTTCTTCAGCGCGTGCAGGATCGGGAGCTGGGTCGCCGGGTCGCCCATGTTGTGGACCTGGATCAGGTCGACCTTCGGCTTCTTGATGCGGGCGAACGACGCCTCGATCTGCGCGCGCGCGGCCGCCGGATCGGCGCTCCCGCCGCCGCGTCCGGCCACGTTCACCTTGGTGGCCCAGAAGAGCTTCTCCTGGATCCCGAGCTCGTTGGCGAGGCGCGCCGCGACCTCCTCGGAGGCGCCGTAACTGGGCGCGGTGTCGAACACGCGGCCGCCCCGCTCGACCATCGTCTTCAGGACCTCACGGAGCGCGGTCACGTCCTCGGTGCGCGCCACCTGCGAGAACGTGGCGGAGGAGCCGAGCCCGATGACGGGGATCCGCTCGCCGGAGGACGGGATCGCGCGCTGGAGGAGCGATCCCTGCTGCAGCATGGTCTGCAGCGCGGCGAGGAGGCGGGGCGTGGCACCGAGCGTGGCGCCCGCCCCGATCGTGGTGGCGAGCCATTCGCGACGCGTGAGCATTCCGGTCTCCGATATTGGGGGTCAGGCACTATACGCCGCCGGCGAGGGCAGTGCTGCGGCCGGCGCGCGCGCACCGCCGCTCGGAGGCCGTCAGAGGCCGACGCGCGCGGCGGCGTTCTGCCGAAACACCGTGGCGTGCCGGATGTACTGCCGGAGCGTGTCGCCGCGCAGGTGGCGGCTCTGGCGCATGATGTCGGACTCGCTCACGCCGGCCGCCGCGGCGCTCGTGATGAACCCCGCCCGGAGCGAATGGCCGGCGAACCGCCTCGGGTCCAGGTGCTCGGCGAGCGCGAAGTTCGCGTCGGCGAGCGCCACCCGACGCGCCGCGTGCACGGTGCGCTTCACGATCCGCGCGACCGAGTCGTCGGTGAGCCGCCGCGCTCGCACCTGCCCGTGCCGGTTGATCGGCCGGAAGAGCGGGCCCTCGTCGATGCGCGCGGCGGCCACCCAGGCGAGGAGCGCGCGCACGGGACACGTCTCGAGCCGGCTCCCGTACGGGATGCCCACCTCGGTCCCGCTGCCCTCCGGGTCGGTCTTCGAGCGCTGCAGCCGGATCACCAGCCCGTCGGCGTGCAGGGCGACGTCGGCGTGGTCGAGCGACACCAGCTCGGTGCGACGGAAGCAGCCCGCGAAGCCGATCAGCAGGAGCGCGCGATCCCGCACGCCGATGAGCGACTCCGGCGTCGTCGCCAGCAGCGCCCGGAGCACCTCGGTCACCGTGGGCACCTTCCGCGTGGAGGCCGTGCCGTGCGTGCGCCGGATGCCGCGCCACGTGTCCCGGAGCGTGGGCTCGCGGGTGTCGAGCGTCAGCCCCGCCTGTCGATGGTGGTGCTGGATGGCGGCGATCCGACGGCCGAGGGTGGCCGTCTTGAGCCGGGAGGCGCGCGCCGTGAGGTAGAGCGCCACGACGCGCGGGTCCGCGGGCAGCGACGCCGCGCCGTGGGCCTCGCACCATCCCGTGAAGTCCGCCCAGTCCGCGCGGTAGGCGCGGGTGGTGTTCGCCGCCCGCGCCTGCGCGATGTACGCCTCCGCCTCGCCGACGAGCCCCGTCGCGACCGCGGGTGGCGCGGGCGCGTGGCGGGTCACCCGCGTGTCGCGCGGCGGCTGTGGTTCGTCGGCGGTGTCGGTGGGGCGCTTCATGGGTGGCCTGACGGTGTCTGAGGTCCGATAACGTCGCCTTATCGGATCTCAGCATACGCGGTGCAGGGGCCGTCCGACAAGCACGCGACACGTGTCGGTCTCGCACGCAGCGGAAGCCGGTGCGCGTTCCCGCCCGAGGGTTGATCCAATGACCAGCTCGTCACACTTTGGGGCTCCCCTGGGGCACCGGGCGCCAGCGCCGCGTCCCTGAGCCGCCGCACCACCAGCTCCTTCAGCTCCCGCCCATGCGCCCCCGCCTCGCCGCTGGTCTCGCGTTCGCCGCGTCCGCTCTCGCCGCCGCTCCGTCGGCCGGTGCGCAGACCACCCTGACCTTCGACGACCGGGCGTGCGCCGGCACCGGCACCTTCGGAGGGAGCAGCGGCGCCGCCACGTACACGGCCTCCGGATTCCAGATCAGCGCGACCGGGGCCTCGCGGTTCGGATTGGACGCGCACTGCTCGAGCAGGAACGGCTACGCCGGCTCGGCCGCGCTCCATATCCGCAGCATCGGCGGCACGGCGTCGCTCGTCTCCACGACGGGCGCCACCTTCGACGTCCTCGCCATCGATCTGGCGCCGTTCTACGCAGGAGACCCGGCGCAGGCGGTGACCTTCACGGGCCGCCTCGTCGGCGGGGGCACGGTCACGCAGACGTTCAACGTACCGGGTAGCCCCGCGAGCGGTGCGTCGTTCACGACCTTCCAGTTCGCCCCCGCCTTCACGGGGCTCGAGCAGCTCGACTTCGACGCGCAGGAGCTGCCCTACTACCAGTTCGACAACATCGTCCTGAACGCGGCCACCGTGCCCGAGCCGTCGACCTACGTGATGCTCGGCACCGGCCTGCTCGCACTCGGCGGCGCGGCCGCGCGGCGCAGGCGGACGACCGTCTGATCGACCGCCGGAGTTCGGTGGCACGACGGGGAGCCATGGCCGGCTCCCCGTTGTCGTCCCGACAGCCGGCGTCGTGACCACGCGGCGCGAGCGGTCCGCGGGACGACGCGCCGCGCTGCCGCACCGGCAAAATGAGGTTGCATTACCCATTCGCGCGCCGCGGCGCGTGGGCATCCATCGTGGGTCGCGCCGGTCGGTCGGGCCGGCGGCACGCACTCACGCCGGAGCCCCACATGCTCACCGTTCGCTCTCTCGCCCGTGCGCCCGGCGCGGGGCGCCTGCTCGCCACGTCGGTCCTCGTCGCGCTCCTCGCCGGCTGCGGGGAGGACGCACCCACGCGCGTGTCGCCAGCACCTGCTCCGCCCGTGGCCCCCGTCGCGGCGGTGCGCCTCAGCCACGAGGCGCTCGACCTCGCGGTGGGCGAGCCGGCGGCCCTCCGCGCCGAGGCGCTCGACGCGGCCGGGCAGCCGCTCGCGGGCCCGGTGATCACGTGGCGCACCAGCGACCCGTCGGTGGCCACGGTGGACGCGCAGGGAGCGCTCGCCGCGGTCGGCGCCGGGGTCGCCCAGGTGACGGCCGAGACCAGCGGCAAGCGTGCGAGCGCGACGGTGCGCGTGTCCTCCGTCGGCATGGACGGCTTCGCGGGCCGCTGGCGCATCGTCCACGTCGACGGACGTCCGGTGCCGACGGTCGTGCGCACGTTCCGCGACGTGATCGTCGACAGCACGCGCTTCGTGGCGCTGGTCGAGATCCGCCTCGACTCGGCCCGCAAGGACGTGCGGCCGGACGGCCGCTATCAGCAGCGCTTCTGCTTCAGCGAGCTGCACGACGGGATGCTCCGCCTCCGCGAATGCTGGGGCGATCACGGCCGCGTCACGCTGGCGCACGCGCCGGCGCAGCGGTTCAGCCGCGTGCGCTTCGACTCGCAGTACCTGCAGGGGCTCGCCGCCGAGGGCGAGCTGACGCTCTACGGGCGCCTGCACATGCAGGAGCCGCTCTGGCACGGCGCCGCCGCGGAGGTGACCGCCTGGGTGAAGGAGTAGCGCGCTTCTTAGCCAGTGACGGTCGACGGAGCCGCGCGTGCGGCATCGGCCGTCACTGCGCGCTCACCAGCGTCTCCAGCACGCGCCGCGCGCGCTGCAGCGGCGTGTCGTTCGGTCGCCACGGGATCGGGAGGTCCGGCGCGACGCCTTCGACCTCGTTGCTCCCGCTCGCCCGATAGCGGACGCAGTCGGGGATCAGCACCCGTCCGCGGCTGTGCGGCAGCACCGTCGGGATGCCGCCGTTCGTGTAGCCGCACCCCGCGCCGAACGTCGGAGCGCCCGCGACCACTCCGGCGCTGTTGTCCATCATCAGCGCGGCGAAATACTCCGCCGCGGAGACCGTGCCGCGATCCACGAGCACCATCAGCGGCCCGCGGTACACGCCCTCGCGATGGCGGTACCGCGCCGGGTGATACAGCGCGCGCCATGCGGCCGTGGTGTCGACGCTCTCCGGCGGCGCGTAGGCGAGCGCTCCGGTCGAATAGCGGGGCGGGTCCGAGACGACGAGGGAGCAGCCCGGCGCCCGCCCCTCCCACATGCCCGAGCGGTCGCATGCGAGGCTCGCCTCGCGCCGCTGGCGGCGCAGCACCTCCAGGGCGCGCCCGATGCGAACGCGGACCTCGCCCCGCGAGGCGGCCGAGTCGCGGACGAGTCGCGCGATGTCGGCGTCGAACGCGCGCACGTAGTGCGGGTGCCGGATGAAGCCCTGCCGGGCGCCACGCAGCGCGACCGGCGTCAACGTCCGCGCCGCCGCCTCGACCCAGTTCGTCCCGCCGCCGTTGCTCGTGACGTCGACGAGCAGTCGCGTGATGCCCGCCGCCTGCAGCTCGGCGATCCGCCGCTCGAGCGCCGCCGTGAGCTGGTTCGCCGTCTCCCGCGCGACGCGGTCGGCGCACGTCTCGTCGCACGCGGCGTCGGCGGCGATGCCCAGCGCACGCGCGGCCGTCTCGCACAGCTCCGGGTGGATGTCGTCCTCGAAGCTCGCGATGCGGAGTACCCCGAGCCGGTCGTCGCCGGCGACCATCACGCCGGCGCGGAAGTAGGCGCTGTCCGGGGAGGCGAGCCACCGGAACCCCGGGAGCAGGTCGAAGCGGATGCCGCCGCCGCGGCGGGCGCGCCGATAGCCGAGGCGCTCGCACACGCCGGCGGGCCGCGCCGGCTCGCGCGCGGCGGCGGCCGGCGCGCCAGCCGGCGTCGCACCGGACGGCGACGGCCATCGCACCTCCAGGTGACCGTCGCCGAATGCGTTCAGGAATGCTTCGACGATGCTCCTGGCCGCAGCGTCCGACGGTGCCGCCCGGAGCGCCGCCTCCGTGTTGCGCGACAGCTCACCGAGCGCGATGCCTCGCCGCTCCACGGCCCACTCGAGATTGGGATACTGGCGCGTCAGCGCGTGCCTGAGCTGTGCGAGGTCCGCGAGCCATGCCGCCGTGTCGACGGCGCCCCCCGCCGGCACCGGCGTCGCGGGCGGACGCGATGCGGTCGCCTGCCCCGCGCCGGGCGTGGCGTCGAGGACCAGCAGGAGCGCGAGCAGGAGGACGAGCAGCGGCGCGGTCCTCCCGCGGGTGGCGCGCGGTGCGCGATCAACGTGGACGCGTGGCATCATCGTCACCAAGACTGGGCGTGGCATCCGTCAGGTGGATCCGAGCACCTCGGCGGGATCGACGGCGGCGGCGCGACTCGCGGGGAGCCAGCTCGCCACGAACGCCACGACGAGCAGCGCGACGGCGGTGAGGCCCAGCACCCACGGATCGGTGGCGCTCACCTCGTACAGCAGCCCGCGCAGGAGCCGCGTGAACGCGAGCGCGCACGCCATGCCGACCGCGACGCCGACCGCGGCGAGCCGGAGGCCCTCCAGCGACACGGCGCGGCGCACGTCCGCGGGGCGCGCGCCGAGCGCGAGGCGAACGCCGATCTCGCGGCGCCGCACGCTCACCCCGTAGGCGACGACGCCGTACAGGCCCACCGCGCCGAGCGTCAGCGCGACCGCGCTGGCGACGGCGAGCAGCACGACGAGCGCGCGGGTGCGCGCCGACGCCCGGCGCACCACGTCGTCGAGCGTGCCCTCGTCGAACGTCGGCAGGTCCGGATCGAGCGCGCGCACGACGTCGCGGATGGCGCCCACCGTCGCGCCGGCGCGCCCCGGCTCCGTGCGCGCGAGCACCGCGACGAGGTACGGCGCGGACCCGTCGTCCTCGCGCCGGACGATCGGGAAGTACACGACGTCGTCGGGCGGCCGGTCGAGCGCCGCGTAGTGCACGTCGCCGACCTCGCCGACGACCGTGTGCCACGCACCGCCGGCCCGACGGATGCGCCGGCCGAGCGGGCTCGCGCCGTTCCAGTACCGCCTCGCGAACGCGCGGCTCACGATCGCGTCGCCGGCGGTGCCCGCGTCGTCGATCGCGCCGAAGGTGCGGCCCCGCAGCAGCGGGATGCCCGCCGTGGCGAAGTAGCGGCCGTCCACCGTCGCCGCGGCATGCGCCGCGCCCGCGGCGGGCGGCGGCAGCGGGCGGTCCTCGACCTCGATCGTCGCGGTCGCCGGGTCGCCGGCGAGCGGGAGCCGATCGGTGGCCGCCGCGTCGCGCACGCCGGGCACCGCGCGCAGCCGCTCGAGGGCCACGTGCAGGAAGCCCGCGCGATCCGCGCCCGCGCCGTACCGCGCGATCGGCAGCAGCACCCGCGCGACGGCGACGTCCTCCGCCACGAAGCCGGGGGTGACGGCCTGCAGCCGCACGAGGCTGCGCGTCATGAGGCCCGACGACGCGACGAGCACGAGGGCGAGCGCGGTCTGCGCGACGACGAGCGCGTGGCGCGCGCGCTGGCGCGACGGATCGGCGGCGGGCCCGCGTCCCGCGCCGCGCAGCACGCGCGCGATCGACACCCGCCGCGCGCGCAGCAGCGGTAGGACGCTGACGCAGAGCGCGCACAGCGTCGTCGCGCCGAGCGCGAACGCGAGCGTGCGGAGGTCGAGCGCGACCTCGTCGAGGCGCGGCACCGCCCACGCGTCACCGGCGCGCACCGCCGCCCGCAGCCCGACGTGCGCGAGGAGCACGCCGAGCGCGCCGCCGGCCGCGCCGAGCAGCACCGACTCGGCGAGCGCCTGCGTCGTCAGCGCGCGCGCGCCCGCCCCGAGCGCGCCGCGCACCGCCAGCTCCACCTGCGCGTGCTCGGCGCGCACGAGGAAGAGGCCCGCCACGTTCGCGCACGCGACGAGCAGCAGGAGCAGCACGCTGGCGAGCAGCATCCACACGAGGTCCGCCGCCGGGCCGACGATCGCGTCGCGCAGCGGCTCGACGTGCGGCGCGACGTGCGCCTGCGCGACGTCGACCGACGAGCGGTCGCCGGGAAAGGCGTCGGGCAACCGCGCGAGGGCGCGGGCGAGGTCGGCGCGCGCATGGTCCGTGGTGACGCCGTCGCGCAGCCGCCCCACGCCGACGAAGCGGAAGCGCGCCGCCTGCGTGCTGGCCTCGTCGAGCGTGAGCGGGATCCAGAGATCGACGGCGCGCGCCGGATACGCGAAGTGCGGCGGCATCACGCCGACGACCGTGCGCGGCACCTGGTTCACGAGGATCTGCCGACCGAGCACGCCGCTGTCGCCGCGGTAGCGCTGCCGCCAGAGCCGGTCCGACAGCAGCACCACGCGCGGCGCGCCGGCGCGGTCCTCGCCGGGCGCGAAGTCGCGGCCCAGCGCCGGGCGCACGCGCAGCACGTCGAGCAGGTTCGCCGTGACGCGCGCGATGCGGGCGCGCGCCGGCGTCTCGCCGGGCGCCGACGGCTCGATGTTGGCGTCGACGTTGTCGGCCCACCACGCGGCGACGCCGTCGAACGCCGTCGCGTGCCGCTGGTACAGCAGCACCGTGGCGTCCGACTGGTCGACGGTCGGGCGGCCGTCGAGGCTCGCGGTGTGGGTGAGCCGCACGAGCCGATCCGACCGCGGATACGGCAGCGGCTCGAGCACCACGGCGTTCACGACGCCGAACGCCGCCGTGGTCGCGCCGATCCCGAGCGCGAGCACCAGCACCGTCGCGACGACGAAGCCCGGCGCCCGCCGCAGCCGACGCGCGGCGACGCGGAGGTCGTGCAGCGCCGCCTCGAGCGCCACGGTGCCGCGCGCGCGGCGGCTCGCCTCCTTCACGCGGTCGACGTGCCCGAACTCGGCGCGCGCGCGGCGCCGCGCGTCGTCGGGCGAGAGCCCCGCGCGCTCGTGCCGCTCGGCCTCGCGTTCGAGGTGGAAGCGCAGCTCCTCGTCGAGCTCGCGCTCGAGCGCGTCGCGGTCGAACACCGCGCGCATCCGGTAGCGCAGGTCGCTCCACAGCTCGCTCCACAGCTCGCTCCACAGCTCGCCCAGCATCGCGGTCACCCCATCCGGAGCACGAGCGACACCGCGCTCGTGAGCCGCGCCCACGCCTCGGCCTCGGCGTCGAGCTGCTTGCGGCCGGCGCGCGTGAGCTCGTAGAACTTGGCCCTGCGGTTGCTCTCCGACGTGCCCCACTCGGCGCGGATCCAGCCGCGCCGCTCCAGGCGGTGCAGCGCGGGATAGAGCGAGCCCTGTGGCACCTGCAGCGCGTCGCGCGACACGTGCCGGATGCGCTCGGAGATCGCCCAGCCGTGCATCGGCTCGACCGAGACGGCCTTGAGGATGAGCAGGTCGAGCGTGCCCTGCGGCAGGTCGAGACGGTCGTCGGTCACGGGCTCCCCCTTTCGCTTCTACACGAGCGCGACGTCATCATGCGCGCGTTCGTGTAGAAGGACAAGGGGTACGTCGGAAACGGCTCAGACGGCCGGCCGACCGACGGGACGTCCAGCCGGTGCGTCCGGCGAGGGGCCACGGCGTCGCAGACGCACCCGCATCGCGAGGAGCGACAGCATCACCGTCGGCAGGACGACGTTCCCGAACGCGACGCCGAAGCCCCAGTTGTTCGGAGCCGCGTTGCCGTGCGCGAGGAAGTCGGTGAGGTGCACCCACCCGGCGCCGTAGAGGAAGATCGAGCAGGTCAGCCCGATCGCGAGCCAGAAGTCGTCTCGGCGCCAGAGTGCCAGCAATCCACCGATGCCGAAGCCCAGATGGTAGAACGCCAGCTCCCGCTGGAACGGACTCCCCGTCGCCCAGCCCACCGACGCGGCGACCGCGTCGGACATGAAGAAGTGGCCGATGAAGCCGTAGAAGCTCCCCACGCCGACGCCCAGCACCAGGAGATGGAGCAGCACGAGGTCGAGGAGGCGCCGTCCATCGCGCGTGGCGCCCTCGGTCCAGGCGTGTCCCACCGCGAGCACCGGGAGCACCCCCCAGAACACGATGCCCCCGACGGCCCAGCGCAGCAGGAACGACACCCCCACCAGCTGCACCGCGAACAGGAGGCCGCCGAGCAGCCGCGTCGGCGGTGCGCGCAGCGGGGCCGGGGGCACGGGGACGCTCCACCCGTAGCGCCGGAACTCGTGGAAGGCGACGGCGGCGAAGCACAGGAGCAACGCGGCGGGCACCACGGCCGCGCCGGCCTCGCCGGCGCGCACGTGCGTCCAGACGGCGCCGGTCATCCACACCGCGAGACCGGTCGCGCCGAATCGTCGGGCCGGCCCGAAGAAGAGCATCAGCCCGAGCGCGACCTCCACGGCGCCGGCGACGCCGAGGAAGGCGTCCGGGAGCCCCCACGCGGCGAACCGCCGCGCGATCCACTCGTGGGCGTTGAGCTTCGCGCCGCCGAGCGCGACGAAGAGGAGCCCCACCGGGGGGCTGAGCGCCGCCTGGAGGCGCGACCAGGGCCCCGGCGTCGCCGGACTCGAAGTGTCCCGGGCTGCGGGGGGGCGGCTCATGCGCGCACCGCGTGCGGGGCGTCCGCCGCCACGGCGTCGATGACCTGCTCGCACAGCGTCACGAGCAGCTGGGACGACTCGGCACCCAGGCGCGTGCGCAACAGCTCGTAGCGCTCCTGCAGCGGCGCCGCCACGGCGTCCAGCGCCTCTGCCCCCCGGTCGGTGATGCGATGCAGCACCACGCGCGCATCGGCGTCGGACCGGACGCGCGCCGCCCACCCGCGGTCGACGAGCTGGTCCATCAGTCGGGTGACGTCCGGTGCGCGCGCGAGGAGCCGCCGTCCGATCTCGCCGTGCGCGACGCCCCCCGCGCCGGCGCCGCGGAGGATCCGCAGGACGTTGTACTGCCGCGGCGTGATGCCGTGCTCGCTCAGCACGCCCTCGAGCATGGCGCCGAGATCACCGGCCGCCACGGTGACCGCGAGCACGAGCGCCTCGCCCGGCGGCAGGGGGCGCGAGGCGCCGATGCGGTTCTGGAGGATCTGGCCCATGCGGGATGTTTGTTTGTGACCAACAAGCAAATCATCGGCAGTGTACCGCTCGACGGCGGGGCACGCAATACGGAGCTCCTCCCGCCGCCCGGCCGGCCGGCCCCCACGATCGGCCGCGCGGTGCCGACCCGGTGCACGCGAGGCTGCGTGCGGGGATCGCACTCGAGCGGCCGGAGCGCCCGGCTCAGAGCGCGTCGGCGATCGCCGCGATCTCCTCCGCGTCGCGCCATGCCGCCGTCAGGGCGGCCAGCTCCACGTCCAGCGCCGCTCGCTCCGCCGCCTCGTGGGCGACCATCTCCAGCGCCAGGCGGTCGACGGCCGGCATGCGCAGGAGCGCGATCCGCTCCGCGCTCCCGATGCCGCCCTGGGCCCAGAACGAGCGCCCGGTGAGCTGCACGGCCAGCTCCTCGGCCTGCTCCCGGACGGGCGCCGCGACGGCGGGAACGAGCGTGCCCCCGACCGCGTCCGTCACCGGGCCCGCCACCGCCGCCATCGCCGGCCCACCCGCCGCGGCGCCGCTCGCCGCGCTCCCGACGTGCGGGCCGGCCGCCGACCGCCCCCACTGCCAGCGCCACGCGGAGTCCAGGACCCGCCGGAAGTAGCCGTCGGGCTCCAGCGCGTCGTCGACCTTCTGCACCGCGGCCGCGATCAGCGCCGCCGAGCCGACGTGCTCATTGACCGCCGCGAAGATCTTCCCCGCGGTGCGCAGCCCCTCGGCGCCGGAGAGCCGGATGGGTCCGAGCTCGTGGGCGATCTCCAGCTGCCACGGCTCGCCACGCTCGGGCCGCACGAGCAGCGCGGTCGCGAGGTGGCGCCGGCGCAGGATCGCGGTGGGCACGTCGTTGCCGGGGTGCGCGCCGGCATGCGCCCTCGTCGACTCTCCAGCCACAGTGGCGGCACCGTCGCGCCGCACCACGGCCAGCACGCGCTCGCCACGCTGCCCCGGCCCCGACAGCCCGGCGGTCAGCCGCAGCACCTGCTCCTCGGGCGGGACCGCACGGGCGCCGGCGCTCAGCCAGCGCGCCGCTCGGGCCCCGGCCCCCAGGAGCGCGCTCGACGCCCGCCAGAGCGTGTCGCGGCGCCCGCCTCGACGGCGCAGCAGCCGAGCACCATAGCGCCAGACGGCGATCTCCGGGCGGAGGGCCGGGCCGATGCGCACCAGCTCCGTGCCGTCGCGCAGCCCGGTGAGCCCGATGTTGTCGGTGCCGTACCGCTGGGTGGCCGCGCGGTACCGGCGCTCGCACTCCTCGACCGCCTCCCAGCGCTCCTCGAGCGGCGCGAGGTTCCACCGGCCGCAGCGCGCGCACACGGCCCACAGGCGGCCGCGCGCCAGATCGAAGGCGAGCCGCCGGCCCACGGGGAACGACGCCAGCGCATCGTTGCGCCCCAGCGCGGCCAGGCAGTGCAGGCAGGTGCTATACATGACCACGCGCTCGCTGCAAATCGGGTACGCACGCGACGGCCGGCTCGGCCGTCCGACGTCCAGGCTCGGCGGAGGGCGGAGCGACGTGCGGCCACCCGCCTCCGCCTCCACCCGCTCGGGCCTGCCGGTCGCCGCTCAGTACAGGGTCGCCTGCTGGCGCGCGGGCAGCTCGGCATCGTACGCCGGCCCGCCCAGCCGGCCGTCGGTCAGGGCGGCGAGGATGTCGCCGGCCGAGGGAACCGCGGCGGGCTCCCCCGGCGGACGTGGTCCCCAGAGCCGGCTGCGATGCACCGCGCGTGCGCACTGGAAGTATGCCGCCTCGACCTGCACCTCCACGACGCACGTCGGCAGGCGCCCGTCGACCGCGAACGGCTCCAGCACCGCACGCCCCGCGAGCACGCGCGCCCGCCCGTTCACCCGCAGCGTCTCCCCGCGGCCGGGAATGAGGAAGAGCAGCGCGACGCGCGGATCGACGATGATGTTGCGCAGGCTGTCGACCCGGTTGTTGCCGCGCCGCTCGGGCAGCCGCAGCGTGCGCTCGTCGACGATGGCGACGAACCCGGCGGCGTCCCCGCGCGGCGAGGCATCGAGGCCGTCCGGCCCGGCGGTGGCGAGCACGCAGAACGGCGAGGCGCGGATCATCGCCTGGTAGACGGGCGGCAGGGACGCGACCTCCTTGCGGCGCGACACCTCCTGAACGGGGCCGACGAGCGCCTCGAGTGCGCTCAGGGTGCGGACCTCACCCAGCTCCAGCCGGTCCTCGTGCATGACACTGCCCTCCCGTGTTGCCCGCGGCTGCCGACCTTCCGCTGCGCGGGCGTCGCGCAGCGCCGAGGGGTCGCCGTCGTGGCGCGGCCGTCGCTCACGATAGCGCCCTCGTCGCTGGCGACGCCACGTCGGCCGACCCGTGCGGCGGCTCCGCAGCGCGCGCTCGCGGGGGCGCCGTCGTTCGTGCGCCGCGCGCCGATCGTGCGTCGCGCAGCATCGGGCGAGCGGGTGCGCGTCGCTACCGCGCGGTGTCCGCGGGGAGCGGCGAGCCGCCCTTGACCCAGTCGACGATCTCGCCGACGCCGGTGAGCACGGCGACGCGGCGCTCGTCGCTGACCGAGATCCGACGCGGCCCTTCCACCACCGTCCGCTCCAGCACCAGGATCTGCGGGACCGCGGCGCGCCGGTCCGGGTGCGCCCAGATGTGGTGCACGGCCCCGAGGTTCGTCCAGTTGCTGCCGACGCTGATCTCGTCCCAGGCGCCGAGCCCCCGCAGGTACTCGACGCCCTTCTCGGTACCCCAGTCGAGCGCGACGCCGCTGATCGTCAGGGCGACGGAGCGCGCCGCCGCCTGGCGCGCGAGCATCGGCTTCATCCGGCGCACCGCCTCCCGCAGCTCGGGATCGCGGCTCGCACCGCAGCCCGTCATGCCGACGTACACGACGACGAACTCGCGTCCCTTCGGCGAGTCGGTGCGCGGCGTGTACTGCAGGGAGTCGATGGGGCCCCGCGCGGGCAGCGGGACGATCGTGCGGGGGCCCGCTCCGGCCGCGACGCCGGCGGCGGTCGCACCGGGGCCCGCGCCGGGCGTGGACCCGGGTGGCAGCGCGACGCGACGTGCCGTGACGGTCCACGCGCCCGCGCCCCGCACGAGCGAGAAGACCTCGGCGCTGTAGTCGAGCCTCCCGCCGTCCTCGGTCGGACGACACATGTCGAGGAGGTGAAGCTGCGCGCTGTCGCGGGTGGTGAAGCGCATCGCGGCGCGCGTGAGGGGCGGTGCCCCGGTGGCGGCGGTCCCGCCGTGGCACGGCGGCGGCGCGTCGGCCGGCTCGGTGGACGCCCCGAGGGCGGTCGCGAGGCGGGGCGTCACCACGTCCTGCGCGTAGATGCGCCACGACCGACCCGGCGGACGCGCCGGGCGGCCCGGGTGTGCCGCCGCCGGCGTCGCGCGGAGCGCGGCGGCGACGGCCTCCACGACGGCCGCGGTGTCGGACGCCGCCTGCGCGGGGAGCCGCTCAGGCAGGAACGCGACGCCGGCGGCGGCGGCGATCTGACATCCGACGGCGGCGCGCAGGAACGGTCGAGGGATCACGGGCTCCTCCCGGACGGGGGTGGCGCTGAGGCCAGCGTCGGCCGTGGCGAGAGGGTAGCGCGCGCCGTTCCCACGCGGAAGGATGGCGACGGCCGCCGGTCGGCTGACTCCGAGGTGCAGCTGCGGAGGCCCCTGCGCGCCCGGCGAGCGATCAATGCGGCGCGAGCCGCACGGCGAGGCGAATCGTCCGCACGTGGCAGACGTCCCGCGTGACCACCACGCCGGCGGTGTCCCAGGGCCGATACCCCGCCCTGGTGACGCGCAGCCCGAAGCGCCCCGCCCGCTCGGGCGCCCCGTGCCAGATCGCCGGCGGGACGCTGGGCGCGCGGCTGGAGTCGCGCGGGGCGCCGGACGGCTCGGGATACAGAACGACGGTGAAGTCGCCGAGCGCCGCGCCGCTGCGGGCGTCGACCGCGGCGACCTCGATCCCGGAACGCACCTCCGCCGAGCAGCCGACGACCCCGGGCTCACGCGCTACCGGTGGGATGCTGTCGGTCGCGACTCCGCGGTCGAGCGCGGGCGTGCCGTCGCGGGTGCACGCCGTCAGGAGGAGGACGGCGCACCGGCCGAGCCGGGCCCGGAGACGAGAGCGATTGATCCGCATGCAGGGGAGACGCGCGAAACCGCTCGATCAACACACCAGCGCGATTCGCCACCCGGATGCGGCGGCTGCGGACCCCCGCGTGAGGCGCAGCGAGGCGCTCCAGCGCCCCACCGTCAGCTGCAACGCATTGCGCGGCCGCGGCCACGAGACGTCACGGCGGCGCCGCGATGCCCTCCGGTGGCTCCGGTGGGCCCAGCGCGGCGAAGAGCGCCCCTGCCTCCTCGCGCGAGAACAGGCCGGCCATGCGCGCCTCGAACGCCCGTCCGTGCGCCTGCGCGGCGGCGCGGTCGTCGCTCGTGAGCTCCGGCAGCGCCGCCTCCGTCTCCCGCAGGAACGCCTGCTGTTCGGGAGAGAGCGGCGAGTCCGGTCCGAGGAACGCCGCCCAGTGCTCGCGCCAGAAGCGCGCCCGCACCTCCGGCGGACTCGCGGCGAAGATCGCCCGTCGGTACGCCATCGGGAACCGCACGAGGTCCGCCATCGTCCGCGGCAGCGCGTCCCGGTGCGCGGCGACCCAGGCGTGGACCTCGTCCCAGCCACACTGATCGGGCATGCGTGCCTCGGTGGTCGAGGATGACCCTGCGTCACCAGCTGCCGTTCGCGGTCCGACGCGCCGGCTCAGCTGCGGGCGCCGAGCGCGCCGCGCGCTCGGAAGGTGGCGTGGAGCGATGGTGCCGGCCAGGAGCTCGCGCGATCCGGCAGACGCCCGTCAGCGGCAGCGCGACGTTGGGCGGCGTCCGACCCGAGGCCGCGCGACGTTCGCCGCCGCTCAGCGGGCGCGAACCGTCACCGGCAACGTGATGGTGTTCCCGCCGGTGGAGACGACGGTGACCGCCCCGAGCCCCACCCCGACGGCTGTCACGACCGCGGTGCTGTCGCTCGTCGCGCGCACGGATGCGACGCTCGGCGACGCGCTCTGGAACGTGAAGCGCGTCCGCACGCGTCTTCCAGCGCGGTCGGTGCTCGACGCGCGCACGACGGCCGTGTCGCTCACCGCGAACGTGAGCTGCGTGGGCGAGACGGAGAGGATCTCGTTCGGGAGGAGGATCGTGGCATCATCCCCGGAGCATCCCGCGAGCGACCCGATGCCACCGACGGCGGCAGCGGCGAGTGCACGGCGAGCACGGAAGCGAATACGACGCATGGGCAAGCGGATGCTGCGTGGCGCGCGTGAACGATGGCGCGGCGTGGGCTCGCCCCCGCCGAACGCCCGTGTCGAGCTGCATGGGAGCCTGCCAGGAGCGGAACGTAGCGAGGCATGCCGTCGCTTCGCCGGAAGCCGCGACGCCCCGCTGGGCCGCGCGACCCGCCCGTTCGCCACCGACGCCGACCACCTCACGAGCGACCGCACGTCCAGCCGAGGCCGAGCGTCACGACGGCGAGCACCAGCAGCCCGATCCGGCCGGCCCGCGGCATCGGCGGTCCTGCCGTCCGACTGAAGCGGCCCGGCGCGACGCGCGTGCCGGGATGCACGGCACCCAGCAGCGCGACGCCGCCGACGATGTAGAGCAGATAGGACAGCACTCGCATGACGCCTCACGGACGGTTGCATCGACGGTCCAGCGCCCACGTCCAGCTGCGAACGGATCTCACGAAGCCGCGGTGCAGCCGCCGTGGCCATGACTCGCCCGTCGGCTGCAACGCCACGTCACCTGGCGGCATCGTGGTGTCCGTTCCGACGCGCGCCGAGATACGCGTCGCGCGCGGCGGCGCTCGAGAACCGGCGCACGCACACGGCGCGCGCGAGGAGGTCCGGCTCGTCGTCCAGCAAGTCCGCGAGGGTCCCCTCGTCGGAGATCAGGAGGGCGTCGGCGCCGTCGGTGGCGACGTAGTACGCGCCGCCCTCGCTCGCGCGCAGCAGGCGAACGTCGCGATAGCGGGCGTGGTAGTCGAATCCTGCCGGATGGTACTCTTCGATCATGCGATGCTCGGGATCCACGTGCATGGCGGCGGTCGGTCCTCACCGCATGGTGGGCCGCGCGGCGCGCTCGACGGCGGGCGAACGCCCATGGCCAGCTGCGGTCGTCGAGCCTACGGGCGCGCCCTCCTCAATTGTGCGATGGAGCGCGCGGAAGCATAACCCGACGCTCCCCACGGCCCGCGCGCTGCAACGATTCGTCAGCCGGCACCCGCGTCTCGGGCCGCGGGCAAGACCCGCCGCCGACGGCAGGCCTACGGCACGGAAGTGTCGCGGCGGCGCCGGGTGACGCGCCGCCACAGTAGCGGCATCGGCACGCCGAGTAGCACGATGAACCAGTAGGGCAACGTCACCATCCAGGCGCGCGCGCTGGCGGACCCGTCGACCGCGACGCCGTCGTCGACCCGCCCTGCGTCGGATCGCCACGCGAAGCCCAGCCGACGCGCCCAGGGCCCAGCGTCGGGCGTGCGACCGAACACCACGACCTGCGGACGCGCCTGGTCTGGCAGCTCGACGATCAGCGACGGCGGCGACGCGTGGACCCGGCGCAAGGTGCCCTCGTAGTCGATGACCTGCGCGAGCAGGGTCAGCCGCCCGGATTGGCTCAGCGCCCACCACGCGTCCCAGAACCCGTGGTGTGGGGCATTCGACCCGTCTGCCGCAGTCGCGAAGAGCACCGAGCGCGGTCCGCGGTTCACCCGCGTCAGATCCGATGAGTGTGCGACCCCGATCAGACGCCAGCCGGGCGGCCGCGCGTAGCTCATCGCCCATGCCGCGGCGGCCGCGAGCGACAGCAGCAGCGAGAGCGCAGCCGCGAGGTTGAACAGCCACCGCTTCATGCGTCGATCTCCATCGCCGGCTCACGCCCAGGTTCAACCGCGCGGAAACGTCACGATGCCGACTCGTAGCCGCGGCGTACGGTAGCTCTCATGTCAGCTACGACGCCACGTCAGCCGGCAGCGCGCCGGACGACGTACCACACGGCCGCCACGCCGAGGATCGTGGCCAGGTAGGTGGCGGCCACGATCACGAGCGCACGGGTGCTGACCTGCCCGTAGCGGCGGATGAGTCGCTCCCGCGCGACGGGGGCGGTCAGTATCCCGACGACGGCAAGCACTCGCACGACCCATGCGGGCAACGCGGTGCGATGCAGCAGCGGCGGCACGAGGAGTGTGCCACCGAAGAACAGAACGACGAGGACGATGAGATCGAGCTTGACGCCGATCTCGGCGCCATCATCGGGGCGCGAGGACTGCGGACGTGATCGTCGAGTCACGAGTGAAGGCAGTTTGGCGCCCAACTCCCAAGATCGGCGGCCTGGCGAAGGCGGACCGTTCGCTGCAACCCGTCGTCAGCCGCGCGCGCGCCGGTAGTGCATGGCGACCGCGCCGTTGCGGAGCGGCGTCGCCGAGACGAGATCGAGCCGTCGCGTGCTGGGGAGCCCACTTTGGAATAGCGTCGGGCCGTGGCCGGCGATTCTCGGGTGGACGAGGAACTCGTACTCGTCGATCAGTTCCAATCGGTCCAGCGCGGTCGCGAGCGTGCCGCTGCCGAGGAGCACGCCCGCAGGCGTCGCGTCCTTGAGCGTCTGCACGCTCGTGCGCAGGTCGCCGACGACGTGGTGGCTGTTGGTCCACGGGAAGCGCGTGCGCGTGGACGACACCACGTACTTCGGCTTGGCCTCCAGCTTGATCGCCCAGTCGCGCATGGCCGGTGGCGCCTCCACGTCGCCGCGCGCGACCGCCGGCCAGTAGCCCTCCATCATCTCGTAGGTGACGCGGCCCCACAGCATCGCTCCTCCCTCGTCCATGAGGCGCGTGAAGAAGGCGTGCGTCTCGTCGTCGGCGATCCCCTCCTGGTGGTCGACGCAACCGTCGAGCGTGACGTTGATGCTGAAGGTCAGGAGTCCCATGGCGATGAGTCTACTCCGGGTTGGGCGAACCGCGGGACCGTCACTGGTCGAAGCCTACCGCGTGGCGGCCAATGTCAAAGGTCAGCTGCAGGCGGACGTCACGTGGTGGTGCGCAGTGCCGCGTCCGCAGTCCGCTAGTGCGGCGCGCGGGCCCGCAGCACGGGGACGCTGGCGGGCATCACCTCGCTCGAGCGCTGGAGATGTCGTGGGGGTGTATCGGAGGCTCCCGTGTCCGCTGGCGCTGGCGGGGTGACGAGAAGGACGCCCTGGTCCGGCACGGACACGTTCAGCTCCCGCTCGGCCCCGGTGTCCGTCTCGATGCGAAGGACGCCGCGCGTGGTCGGTGGCACGCCGCAGATCCGGAAGCGTCCGGCCGCGTCGGCCGTTGTCTGGATCACCACTCCCTGCTCGCTGGCGCTCGCGCGCGCGCCCCGCGGGATGGCCGTCGTGCCGGGGAGCCACAGCCGCACGACCGCCGCATCGAGCGGCGCACCCGCACGGTCCAGCACCACGCCCGCGACCAGCGAGCCCGCGCCGCTCGTCGGGCACTGCGTCGCGAGGAGCGACGTCGGCGCGGGGATCGCCGCCGTGAGTGTGAGTGAGTCGCCGGTCACAAGCGGCAGCGTCCCTCCGAGATCCCCCACGCCCGCCGCGATGAGCCTCGGGTGGCGGACACGGACCTCGTACGTGCCCGGCAGCCAAGCCGCGATCCGGAAGCGTCCCGTCGAATCGGTCCGCGTCCGATGGCCGCCAAGCGAGACGACCGCATCCACGAGCGGCTCGGACGCGCTGCTGTCGTATGCGACGCCGCTCACCACGGCGGCTGGCGTGTCGTCCGCGCCCTCACCGAGCGGCACCGACTCGCCCAGACGCTCGCGGAACTCGCCCGCCCAGTACTGCGCACGACGGCCCGGCAGCGCGAACCCCTGCTTCCACCGCGTGAGCACCGGCACGCGGAGCCACCAGCGGCGCACGATCCACGATCCGTCCTCCAGCTGCCCGAACTCCGCCCGTCCACGCGCGTTCTGCTCCGGCGGCAACTCGACGGTTCCCCGTCCCTCGGGCGCTGGGAGATTCACGAAGTCGAAGTCCACGCGCCGGAGCTGCGACGTGCGCGCCTCGAGCCACAGGGTACCGCGCACATCCGGGAGCGGCTCCGCGAGCGCGACGCCACTCGCCGGCGCGAACGTGAGCCCGATGAGCCCTGCGTCCGCGCCTTCCCCGTGGACGGTGTCGAAGCAGTGCGTGTCCGCGAAGGCCGGCGACAGGAGGACCTCGGCATCGGGCGCGAAGTATTCCAGTGCCGGTCCGGCACGACGGACCCACCCGCCGGCGTTGAGGGACTCGGCAGGGAGCGTGACGTACGGCCGCCCGGTCACGACCCGGGACGGCAGCACCGAGTCGTGCATGACGTATCCGCCGACGGAGAGGCGCCGCTCCGCCGTGCGAACGCGCACGGCCACCCGTCGCTCCTGCTCCGCGACTGCGGTCGCGAGCAGGGCCTTCCCCGCTTCCTCCCAGAGGGCCGCGACCGCCTCGCGAGAAGCGGCACCGATGCCGCGCTCGCACGAGGCGGTCGATCGCACGATCATCGCCTCCAGCGCGCCCCGTCGCTCGGTAAGCGGTGCACGGATCTCGAGTGTCGTCGCGGTGGCCGGCGTCAGCGCGAGCGCCTCGGCGGCCGTCCATGCCGCATAGCCCGTCCGCTCGACCCGCAGGCGGAAGCGGCCCGCGGTGCCCACGGACAGCACCACGGTCCCGTCGTCGCCGCCGAGCGCCGCGGCGACCCGGCGGCCGGCGTCGTCGATCAGCATCGCCACGACGGCGCTCACGGGAGCGCCCGTGACCGCATCGGTGGCGTGGACGCGAACCCGCTGCGCCGACGCCGCCCCCGACGGGTGGAGCAGCGCGGCCACGCACGTGAGCGCCGCGAGGGCCGCACGGAGTCGGGAGCTCATGGGTTCTTGGTCCAGATGCGCACGGCACCGCACGCGTTGCCCGTGCCTCGCAGCTCACCCGGCAGCTGTGCGGGGCCGGCGTAGATCTCGATGCCCGCGAGTTGCGAGACGTCGAAGAGGTTCGCGCCCGTGACCACTCCCGGGAGCCCCTGATCGCCGTCGAGACTCGGAGGCGCGACGGCGAAGGAGTCCGCGGCGGACGGCTCGTAGACGCGCATGCCGTTGACGTAGAGCGCCAGGTAGCATCGTCGCTCCACCCCGAGCGCCAGGTTCACGTTCGTCACGCCACGGCGCGCCGCGATCACCGTCCCGCCCGACGGTAGCTGGAGAAGCTGGACGCCGGGCACGGCGCTCAGCACGTCGACGAGCCGACGCCCCCGACTCCGCGCGAGCGTCGTCGAATCCAAGAACGTCCCGTACAACTTCGCACGGCGAGCATGGGCCGCGGTCAGCTCACTCGCGCGTTCACGGACGGTCACGCGGCTGAGGATAGGCGCGACGCGGTTCAGGCCGAGTACCAGGCGCGTGGTGTCGCCCGCCCCGATATCGACGCCGACCTCGAGTTGCCGCCATCCGACGCTTCGCACGACCATGCGGTAGGCGCCGCTCGGCAGGTCACTGATCTGGAAACGCCCCGCGGAGTCCGTGCGCACGCTCACCCCGCGCGGCATCAGGACGACCCCGGCGTTCGCGACCGGCGTCCCGCCGAACTGGAACGGGTCGGCGGCCGCGGCGACGACCGTTCCGATGACGACGCCCCGCGTTGGCGCCTGTGCGGCGAGCGGCGAGGTCCAGATGCCCGTGGTCAATGCGACCATGAGGCCAACCCGCTCGATCCCGTGCGTTGCACCGCGTGCCCGTGAGGCAGGCGCGCCCCCGCTCCGCACGCGCTGCTCGGCGGCATGGGGCGCGACATCTGTCGTGGCCCGGCGCCACGCCGCCTCGACCCGTCTGCCGCAAGTCGGGCTGGTCGGCCCCGCCAACGCGGAGGCACGCTCGTCGCGCATCTTCGGCCGCCCCGTCGGGCAGTGGCGCTCAGGCGCTGCGAGGCGGGCGCCCTCGGGCGCGCGCGGTGGCCGGCGGTCCGCACGGGCTCTCCCCCATTGCTGACAGCACATCGGCTTCTCCGGTCTCCACTGTTGGTGGGAGAATTCACGACCCATGACGCCCAAGTTCAGCTGCGGCGCTCCGAGCGCGCCGGAACACGCGAGCGTGCCCCGCTCGCGAGCGCCGAGGGTGGCACACCAGGATGCGTGAGGGCGCCGTCTGCTGCAACGCCACGTGAGCTCGCCGGCGCAGCGGAGGGTCGCCTGCGCGCCCGCTCGCCTACTCGACCGTGACGCGGAGCGTGAAGGTCCCGTTCGACACCGAGTCGGTCGCCGCGAGCCACGTGGTTCCCACCCCTCGGCCGCGCACGTAGACGGTTCGCGTGTCGGCGGCGACGGAGTCGATGCTGGCCAGCGCGACATCGAATGCAGTGGCCGGCGTAGAGAAATGGCGTGCTGCGGGCCAACGCCCAGGTTCAGCTGCGTGGGCAGGCACGGATGCCGAGGCGGAGGCGAAGCGAGTCGGCAGCGCCCACGTCTGCTGCAACGCATCGTCAGCTCGCCGAGGAGATTCCGCCTGCCCTCTGGATGCCCCCTCGCTTGCCGACGCGGCGTGTCAGCGCATGCGATACGACATGACCTGGACGACCTCCGCTCCGAGGCGGCCGCTGCGCGCCAGCAGGAGCTCGCGCGCGGAGGCATCCAGCAGGCGACTGCCGCGCGGCAGCTCGACGTTACCGACCCGTGCCCCGTCGCGGGTATAGACGCTCCAGCGCTGCGGCTCAGCCACATCGAGTCGGTAGTGCTCCACCCAGAGCCGCCCGAGACGATCCGCCAACAGCTGGCCGTAGCGCGGCGTCTGCCGCGGCGGCTCCACCTGTCGGTACAGTTCCGCGAACTCGTCCCCGGCGCGCTCCTGCAGCGCCGTACGCAGCCGCTCCACGGTTGCCGCGTCGAGCGGTCGGGGCGCCTCCTCGATGCGGATGCGACGCAGTTCGCGTCCGGCAGGGTCGAGCAGGCGCACCTCGGCCGAGTCGCTCCGGCCGATGTAGAACCCGTCGGACGTCGCGGCCACCACGGTGCGTGGGGAGAGCGGCACCTCGATGCTGCGGCGCGCGCGGCCGTCGAACACCCCGCCGGCCACGGCGCGGATCGGCCGCGCCACGCGCGGGGCGTCGGACGCCGACAGCGCATCCCGCTCGGCGAAGCGGCGTGCCCGCATCACGGGAATGTCCGCCCCGAGGGGCTCCGTCGACGCCGCAATGGGCATCAACGCGGTCGTGTCCCCGTAGACACCATCCTCCTGCACGTACGGTGAGGGAAGGTGATCACGGAGCACGAGCATCGCGCCGTCGCGGAATGCCGCCACGGGCACCGGGAAGCCGGTCGGTGCCTCGAGGGATGTCGTGCGGACGACGCCCCCTGTGGAGTCGTAGATCCGGACCTCGCGGCTGCGCGCGTCGTAAGCCGCGACCGTGCCGTCCGGCAGGACCTGCGACCACAGGAGATCGGGCTGCGCTCCCTGAGAGGTTGCGCCGTCGATGAGCAGCGTGCGGCGCCCGTCAGCGCGGTGGTACACGAACAGGCTGCTGCGGCCCGCGTGCACGAGGAGCCGTGAGCTGTCGAGGAACGCCGCGCGTACGACTCCGCCGGGAACGCGCAGATCCAAGGTCGACTCCACGGCGGCGGAATCGACGGTCGCCGATGCACGCCGGTCGCCAGCCCCACAGCCAAGCAGGAGTGACGCGAGGAGGAGGAAGCGTAGGCCGATGTGACCAATCAACCGGTGCGTTATAGGCGCGATGCCCATAGGTCGGCGGGAGCAGGAGCGGACGGGCGAACGCCCAAGTTCAGTTGCAGCCAACGGCAATCATTGCGCGGCGCAGCCGCGCTTCCTCTGCTCGGCCGTCAGCCGCAACGCAACGTTGGCCGGCGCGCGCCGGGGCGCACTCACCCCAGCTTCGCGAGAAGATACGCGAGGCCGGTGAGCCCGGCGGCGGTACAGGCGAGGCCGAGCACCAGGTAGAAGGCGCCCGCGATGCGCGCCCCCCACCCCGAGGTATAGACGATGCCCCCGCCGCGGCCCTGCAGCCCGAGCCGCCCGCCGCGTAGCCCGTGCAGCGCGCCGCGAACGGCCTGCGCGCCGGCGATGAGCAGCATGAGGCAGGCGGCGATGAAGGCGGCGACTACGAGCCACATGGAGTGGTATCCATACGCATGACAACCCAGGTAGACCGGCTAACGCCCACGTTCAGCTGCGGGCGGACCAAACATCGGCCGAGGCGCAGCCGAGGCCACTTCCTACGCAGTACGTCAGCTTCTGGTCGTGCGTCGTGCTTGTCCTGGTGTTCTTCCTCTGGCTGCTCTCCCAGCGTCGCACTCAGCGCACAGCGATCGCCGCGAGTTTCCCGTTGGACTGGGCGATCAGCAGCGTCCCTTCCGCGCTCAACGCGAGGTGGCCGCCTGCCGGATAGGACCACACCTGCTTCTGCGTCGCGACGTCGACGGCGTAGGTCATGGACGCCGTGCTCACGAACAGCAGGTTGCGCGTCACCACCATCGACCCCGTCGGCGCGCCCTCCGGGGCCGTCCATGCCCAGCGCAATCCTCCATCACCCGGGGCGCGAGCCTCCACCTGCGCACCGTTGAACGCGTACACGGTGCCCGCGCCCACGGCCGGCGTCCCCGTGTAGCTCCCCCTCTGCTCCCATCGCACCGCCCGGCCCCTCAGGTCGATGCCGAGTAGCCGCCGCTCGAACACGCCGAAGGCGTCCTCCTCATCACCGAGGACCATGTTGGCGGAGTTCGGAAGCCGCCGATCAGCGATCTGGTAGGCGGTCGTACCGCTGGCCGCGTTGATGGCGGTGAGCCCGAAGCCGCCCGTCGCTGGCGGGCCGCCGAAGACGTACACCAGGCCCCCGCTGACGCCCAGCGACCAGCCGGCGATGGCCGGCGATTCGCGGAAGTAGCTCTGCGCGCCCGAGCGGGCGTCGAAGCGATACATGCCGCCGTAGTAGCCGCCCATCGTGTAGACGCCGCCGTCGCTGACCACCGGCGCGCCCCACGTCGACCACTGGTTGCCATACGCAGTGCGACTGCGCACCGTGCCGTCGGCCGCGTCGAAGATCCAGAGAAACGAGTCCTCGTGACCGCCCGTCATGACGTAGACTCGGCCCTCGGCGTACGCCGGCGGATTCAGCGAGTGGATCCGCCCGAAATCACGCGACCACGACACCGTTCCAGTACCCGCATCGATCACCGCGAGGCTCTGCGCGTCGAAGTCGGTATGGGTGGAGACGAATACCCGTCCACCGCCCGTGGCCACCGGGTGGAGCCGAGTGTTGGCCCGCACCGTGGCGACCCAGCGCTCGCGGAAGCTCACGGGGTCGAGCGTCGCGGCCACGAATCCCGTGTGGCGCGCGTTGCCCTGCAGCGTCGTCCAGTCCCCAACCGGGCCCCACTCGGGTGTCGGGCGCGCGATGACCGTCAGCGTCGTAGCCGCCGACACGCCATCGACCATTGCGGTGATGGTCGCCGCGCCAGGTGCCACCGCGGTCACGGTCCCGCCGTCGTCCACCGTCACCCGCTGCGGATCGGAGCTCGTCCACTGCACGCGACGACCGGTCAGCGAGTCGCCGTTCACATCCGTCAGCCGAGTGGAGAGCCGCCCGGTGCTCCCGACGTACAGCCCCCCTCCGACGAGCGGGCCGCGCAGCGCGATCCGACTGACCGGCGTTCCGATGATGGCGTAGGTCCCGCCTCGCAGGAGCGTCCCGCTCACGGTCTTGTTGACCGTGTTCACCACGCTCCCGTAGGAGAGCGTCCACGTCCCGCCGCTGCGCACGTACAGCTGCAGTCCCACCTCCTCGGCGGCCGAGGGCACCCGCGACGCGTCGTAGCGCAACGTGATCGTCGCCGGACGGACGAACGCGAGCGTCTCGGGCCCGAGATCGTAGGCGGTGCCCGGCACGAGGCGCACCTCCGGGGGCGCTGCGACGGCCGGACGGAGTAGGAGCGTCGACGTCTGTGCGAGACTACCCCGAGGGGCGACGATCGTGACGGCACCACCCAGCATCGTGAGGGTGCCGCCGTCGGGCCCCAGCGGCCCGCCAGCCCTCGCGTCGAGAGTCGCCGTACCGCCCCCGCCTCCGCGCACGGCAGCAGTGATCGTGACGCTGCCTGGACCAACGACGGTGACCAGCCCGCCCGCGCTCACGGTCGCGACGGCCGGGTCGCTCGACTGCCAGGTCAGGGTCTGGCTCGCGACCACCCCTCCACTCGCGTTCAGCGGGGTGGCGGTGAGTTGCACGGAGGCTCCGACGAGTACCGGGGTTGCCGGCGCCCCGTCGACGACCACGGACGCGACCTGCTCGGCAGCCGGCTCGTTCGACGACTCGCGGCTACAGGCGAGTGCGGCGGTGGCGAGAAGAATCGTGATGCCGAACCGCCGGACGCGCGATACGGAGCCAGCGTGAGCCCGAATGGCCACGAATTGAACTCTGTTGAGGAAGACCGCAGGCCGAGCCTCGGACCTGCCGCAACCTAGAGTACCGAGCTCTGCCGTGATAGAGCTCCCGACCGTGAGCCCCGTGCGGGGCCTGAAGGGTCGAGGCACGGCCGTGCCGGGGTGCGACGGGGCGCAGGAGGCGGCGTTCCTGACCTCCTCCCTCGTGTGGAGTGGTGTTGTAGTCGCGCCACGACCCCTCGATCTGCGCGCGGGCATCGGCGAGGTCGAGGAACCGGCTCACCGCACAGCCGCTCGGGATCACGTTGGCGAGCGGGCGTGAGGCCGCCGACGGAACGAAGCGCCCACTCGCGTACTCGGACCCGGGAGCCAAGCAGTGACGTCGTCGCGGTACGGGGCTTGAGAGCCGCCCTCCCGGGCGCGGACGTCCGCCCGCGCTCGACACGATGCCCCGCGTCCCGGAGACGTGCCGTGGTCATGGATGTCGCGACACTCGGGACGCTGCCCATCGGTTCGTCCCGGCGGGTGAGGCTGACCGACGCGTCGCTGCACGTTTGGGAAGCGGGCGACGCGGGCCCTCCCATCCTGCTGCTGCACGGCATACCCACGAACCACACGCTCTGGTGGGGCGTCGTGCCGCACCTCGCGGGGCACGCGCGGGTGCTCGCGGTCGACCTGCAGGGCTACGGCCGCTCGGACCGCGCCGATCGGCACGCGGTGGACGTCGCCGCACAGGCCGGGTACGTCGTCGAACTGCTGGACGCCCGCGGCGTCGAGCGCGCGACCGTCATCGGGCACGACATCGGCGGCGGCGTAGGGATGGACGCGTTCGTCGCCCACGTCCGCGCGCTCGCCCTCGTCGCGTAGCCGTTCACGATCCCGACTCGACGTGCCCAGCACGCAATCCTCACGACGCGGCCTCGCCTGGACGCAGGTCCGCGACAGCCTCTGGTTCATCCCCAGCCTGGCGGTGCTCGCCGCTACGGCCCTGGCGATCCTCGCCGTCCGGATCCCCACGCCCCGGCCGGAGAGTCGGTTTGCGTGGGTATGGCTCTTCGGTGGTGGCGCGGAAGGCGCGCGCGGCGTGCTGACCGCCATCGCCGGGAGCCTCATCACGGTCACCGGCACGGTGTTCTCCGTGACGATCGTCGCGCTGCAGCTCGCGAGCAGCCAGTTCACGCCCCGGCTTCTTCGCAGCTTCGTCGCGGACCGCGTCAACCAGGCCGTGCTCGGCGTGTTCATCGGGACGTTCACCTACACGCTGCTCGTGCTCCGCACCATTCACTCGGCGGCGGGCGGGCCCGAGACGTTCGTGCCGCAGGTGGGCGTGAGCATCGCGCTCGTGCTGCTGCTCGTGAGCATCGGGGCGCTGATCGTGTTCATCAACCACGCAGCACAGTCGATCCAGGCATCGGTCATCCTGCACCGCGAGACGCAGCGCACGCTGGCGCAGATCGAGACCCTCTTCCCGGAGCGCCTCGGTCGCGCCGAGCCGACGCGTGCGCCCGAGCATGTCGTGCCCGCCGATCCGCCGGGCGTCGTCGTGGCCACCGAGGCAGGCTACCTGCAGGCCGTGCACGCCGACGCGCTGTGGCGCATCGGCGAGGAGCACCACGCCGGCGTGGTGACGATCCGCATGGAGCTCCACATCGGGGCCTTCGCGTTCGCAGGCAAGCCGCTCGCCGCCGTCTGGCCGTCGCACGCCACCGACGCCGTGGCAGGAGCGATCCGCCGCGCGTTCGTCCTGGGCCCGGAGCGCACGCCGGGGCAGGACGTGGAGTTCGGGATCGTGGAGCTCTCCGACATCGCGGTGAAGGCGCTGTCTCCGGGCATCAACGATCCCACGACCGCGCTCCACGCCATCGACCGGCTGGCACAGCTGCTCGCCGCCATCGGCACGCGGCGCCACCCGGAGACGGTCCGCCGGAGTCCGGACGGGCGTGTCCGGCTCCTCGTGCGCGACACGACTTTCCGACGCGCCGCTGGCCTCGCCTTCGACCAGATCCGGCACTTCGGCGCGGACAACCCGACCATCACCAAGAAGCTGCTCGAGGCGCTGGGCGATCTGGCGGGCGTCGTGCCGCCCGAGGCGCGGGAGGCGCTCGTCGAGCAGGCGGAGTCGGTCGCACGCGCCGCCCGGCGCGCCATCGACGACACAGCCGACCTGGCGGCGGTGGAGCGTCTCGTCGCACGGACGCTCGCGCTCACCCGGGCTCCGGGAGAGGGCGGCGCCGAGGTGCATGGGGAGGATCGGCCGTGACCGGGCCTCCGGACTCCCGGCCCGGTGGAGCGCCCGCGCGCGAGGTCCTCGATGCCGAGCGCCACCCGCTGCGCGCGCAGCCCGTCGGCCATCTGCGACTTCGTCCACCAGCGCGCCCGGAGGTTGACCGACGACTCGCCGAGGTCGACGACGATCACGTCCGCCTTGGGATCGGGCTCGACGTCCTGCGCCTCCTGCAGCGCGTGCAGGATGATCGCGCGCGCCCGCTCGATGTCGTCGCCGTAGCCGATGCCGATGTCGTACTGCCAGCGCCGCTGCGGATACGCGGTGTTCACCGTGACGGAGTTCGTGAACAGCTCCCCGTTCGGGATGATCACGCGCCGCCCGTCGTAGGTCTTGATCGACGTCGCGCGCGTCTCGATGTCCTCGACCGTGCCCTCGTAGTCCTTGAAGCGGATCTGGTCGCCCACGCGGAACGGGCGGGTGACGAGGATGAGGATGCCCGCGAGGAAGTTCTGGAAGATGTCCCTGAAGGCGAAGCCGATCGCCACGCCCCCGATGCCGAGCGTGCTGACGAGGTTCGCCGGCGTGAAGCTCGGGAAGGCCATCGTCGCCGCGACCAGCACCCCCACGAGGAGGATGCCCGCCTGCGCGAGCCGCCCGATCGCCAGCTCGAGCGCCTGGTGGTGCTCGCGGCGCCGCTGCGCGTTGCGGCGGATGCCAGCCCGCACGAGGCGCGCGACCAGCCAGAAGACGGCGACGACGACGATCGCGAGCAGGATGCGCGGCAGCGCGGCGACGAAGCCGTTGAGCATCCGCTGCACCGTCTGCCAGGTTTGGGAGACAGCCCATCGCCCCTCGCTCGTGGACGGCGTATGCCGGTGGATCAGCCTCCGGCCTGGCGGCGCGCGTCGTATCCGCGAATGGCCGTCATCCCGTACGGTCGTCCGTTCGGGGTGCCGCGCACGACGGTGATGCTGCCGTCCGTCTTGAGCAGCGCCGCCTCAACGCTGGCGAGCGTCGCTAGCCCCTCACTGCGTGCGACTGACCGTACTTCGCCCTCGTGACCCGCTCGCGCCGGAACGCGCCGTCGAGAAACGCGCCGCGGTAGAACACCAGCGTCGGGTCTCCCCGCACGAGCTGTCCTCCGAGCGCGCCGCGCGCGGAATGTGGCACCCGACGACACCGTCGGCCGCCTGTGCACCGGCTGCGTGAGTCGCCCGTCCACTACGATGCCCCGTGCGGGGGAGCGCTGGGGGCTGAGCGCTGGGCGCGGAGCCCCCTCAGCGGAGCTTCCTCAGCGGAGCTTCCTCAGCGAAGCTCCACCTCGCCGGCGGCCAGCATGCCGGTCGGCGCCCCGACGACCCACGCCGTGAGCCACGCGCGGCCGGCGCCGAGCGCCCCGCGAAGCGCAGCGGCGGGCACGTCGTGGTGGAACACCCAGGACTGGCCCGGCGCGAGCGTGAAGCGGTACGGCGAGATGCTGCAGTGCGTCGGCGAGCGCCACGCCGGCTCGGTGGCCGGCACCGAGTCCCGCAGGAGTGCCGACCGGTAGGCGTACGCCATGACCGGGCAGTCGCGGGCCACCTCCACCTGCCGCGACGTCGACGCGCCGTTCGTGAACATCACCAGCGTGCGCACGGTGTCCGCACCGCCGGTGCCCGGCACGAGCCGCGTCGCGGCCTCGGCGCGCACGCCGTCCGCCACGCGCACCGCGGGGAGGCGGTCCGGACCGGGTGGCAGGTCGACCGCGCCCAGATCGTGCGACGTCGGAACCTCCCACTGCGTGACGCTCCGCGAGTCGTCGAGCAGCGTCAGCGCCGCGGTGCCCCAGTAGCGGCCCGCCGGCAGCGAGTCGGCGAGCACCTCGTAGAGCGGCACGGCGAGCGTGAAGGGGAGCGAGTCGCCGGGTGCCAGCGTCGCCAGCGCGAGGTAGGCCGGGCACCCGTACGCGGAGTTCGGGTACGGCGGGCGTCGGGCCTCCGAGCGCCACACCGGCGCGCCGCTCCGCACCGGCGAGCGGAAGAGCCGCACCTGGAGCGCACAGCCGCCGTGCTCGAAGCGCAGCGAGCGCGCCGTCGGGTTTCGCACCCAGACGGTCGTCACGAGCTGCCGGGGACCCGCCTGCTCCACGCGACCCACCGCCGTGTAGCGGAGCGCGGCGTAGTCGCGCGCGGGCGGCTCGGTGGCCGCCGTGAGGAACGCGCTCCCGGTCGCGTACGACAGCACGCGCCCGTCGTCCAGTCGCACGTCGTACGCGAAGTGATAGCGCCCGGCCGGCAGCGAGTCCCCGAGCACGGCCGGGACGTCCCAGGACACGCTCCGGTCGTTGAAGGGGGAGTCGGGCTGCCACGGCGTCGGACAGGCGAGCGCCCCCGCGGCGTCGGAGCGCCAGGCGGGCGCACCCGTGCGCTCGGCGGCGCGGTACAGCCGGAGCACGACGGGACACCTCCCGAACGCGAGGGCGAGCGGCCGGTAGACGCTCGTGCTCGTGTCGCGCACGAGCACGCGCACCTCCAGGCGCATCGGGCCGCTCGTCGGCATGCCCGGCCCCACCTGCGACGGGCTCGCGGACCACGCCGGGGTCGCCCACGCCGTGGCGACGACCAGTGTGTCGCGCTGTGGTCCGAGTGCGCGGCTCGTGGAGTCGTCGGCACGTGGCGGGAGCCCCATGCCGCGAACGACGGTGTCGGGGATCGCGCTCACGGCGGCGACCGCGCCCGGCGGAACCGAGGTGGGGGGCTGTGCGCCCTGCGGGTCCGGCGCTTCGACGCTACGGCACGCCTGGGCCGCGAGGCCGAGCAGCGCCGCCGCTCGCAGGGCGCGCAGCGGACGCGTCGCCCGACGCATTGTCGAGAGAGAGATCGGACGTGCGACGCCGGCGTTCCGACGCGAGGACAGACCGCACGCGCGCGCTGACGATCTGCTCGCACGCGGACCATCGTCAGAACAGCCTCGCGTGCACGTCGCACTCCACGCGCGATCAGATCGGCAAAGGGCTAGCGGCACAACGACCTGAGGTAACTCACCGGACACGAACGAACCTGCATCGGCCCGCCCTGCTTCCCGTTCCGAGTCTAGCATCTGGCACGAGCGTACGCGACGGGTCGCGGACAGGCCCTCCTCCGCCGAAGCGGCGCGCTGTGGCTGCAACGCTCCCGCCTCGGCAGCGTGTCTCCAGCATGTGCCCAGACGGCCTCGCCTCGCTCAACAGGTTCCGCTGCGCCGCCGCACCGTGGGCGCCCTTGGGATCGTCGTTCCGTCCGACGTGACTCGCGTGAACAGGACGCCCCGACGATCCTCATGGCGCGGCGGCTATCCGCTGGGCCACCTGGCGACGGCGCTGAGCACCATCGTCAACGGCCGTGGGTACGGCCATGCAGCTCGCCATGCTAGCTCCCTATACCGCCTCAGTCGATGCTTAGCTCCCGACGCGCAGGCGCAGCACGCGCGTGGGAGCGGAGTCGCCGAGCACCACAACGAAGACATCACCGTAGTCGTTCTCTCCAACCGCAGGGGCGGCCCCGCCACTCAGGGCCGCGACTAGAGCCGGCACGGTATTCGAGTGGCCTACCACGGCGACCGTCTGCCCGGCATGCCGGTCCCGGATCTCGTGTGCGAGTTCCAGGGCGTAGGTGCTCGCGTTCGTCGCGCCAATCGACCGCTCCGTGACCGGCACCCCGGCGGCGCGGGCCAGCGGCTCGGCCGTCTCGCGCGTTCGGCGGAGCTGCGTCGCGAACACCGCCTGGACGCCGCCGTGCGTCACGGCCGCGGCGAGCGCGCGGGCGCGCACCATGCCGGCCCCGGTGAGCGAAGGATCCGGCGAGCCGTCTGCCGCGCGTTCAGCATGGCGCATGACGAGAACGACCGTCGCGGCTGCGACCGTGGGTGCGCGTTGACCGGGCGCGGTCGGTGTCGCCGGTCGCCACGTCCTGGCAGCGAGCGTTCCCTCGGACACCCCGGCCACGCCGGCCATCAGCGCGAGGCCGACGAAGCTGCGCTGCACCCCTCGACTGGCGAAGCGCAGGCCGTAGGGCATCGGGATGGAGAGGCCGGGTGTGGTGCGCTCGCGGACGGACGGATCGAAGTTGGACTCGGGCATCTGAAGTTCGCGACTGAGGAACGAACGGTGATTGAGGGAATGCGAAGGCTGCACACGTGCGAACGTTCCCAACGCGGGAGATCGCATCGACGTGGGGGCTCTGCTAGGGGGCGGACGTGACCGCGACGCCGTCTGGCACGAGTCCCACGCGGTGACGCCCGCGCACCGTATGCGTGACCACGTCGAGCACCGCGACTGTGTGTTCGCGTCCGAGCGTGGCGAACAGGTGCCGCCCGTCGGACCCGAACTGCACGCCACGTGGCGAACCCAGATCGCCGATGCTGCCGCTCACGCGACGGTTGGCGACGTCCACCAGGTGCACGGCGTCGCCTTCCGGGTCCGCCACGGCCACGGTGCGCCCGTCGGGCGCGAACGCGAGGCGGTAGGGCACGCCCACCCCGCTCAGCGTCGCCACCACGCGTCCTGCGCGCACGTCGACGATGCTGATCGTGCGCGCCTGGTTGCTGCCCACCCACACCTCGCGGCCGTCTGGCGACACGGCGATTCCCTCGGCCACGGGCGCGGTAGAGAGCTGCCGCACGAGCCGGCGCTCGACGAGATCGATCTCGCTCATCGACCCGGTGGCGATGTTGGCGGTGAACGCACGGGTGCCGTCGCGCGTCACGGCAACCATGTGCGAGCCTGCGGCGCCAGTGGGAATCGCGGTGATGACGCTATCACGCTCGAGATCCACGAGCAGGAGCCGCTGCTCGGCCTCTGCGGTCACGACGGCGCGACGACCCGCACCAGGCAGCAGCACAATGCCGTGCGGACGGGTGTGCGGCGCGAGCGAGACATGGCGCACGACCGCGCCGCGCGTCAGGTCCAGCAGTGCGAGCCGGGTGCCGGTCTCCTCGCGCGTGCCGTACACGGTCACGACCGCCCATGTGCCGTCCGCGCCGATCGCCACCTCGTGCGGTCCGGCGCCGATGGGCAGGTGCTGCGTGCGTCCGTCGGTCAGCCAGACCAGGGTGGCGTCGCCGGACTGCTGGTTCGCGGTCACCACGATGCGGCCGGCTCCGACCTGTGCCTCCGCGCCGGTGGCCGTGAGCCCAGTGCCCATGAGGAGGGACACGGACGCGAGAGCGACGACGAGTGGTCGCGCGGCGAGTGGTCGCGCTTGGCCGGCGCACGCGGCGGCCCGGCAGCACGTGGGAAAGCTGAGCGATGGCGTCATGCGCTCCAATCAGCGGCGCCGCCTGCCGAGTGGATCGGCAATCCGTGTGGAGATCGTAAGCATCTCGTCTGCGGGCAGCTTCGCGCGGGGGTGCCCGCGCGTACTTACAACTTCCTTACCGTGCTCCGACGTTCTGTTCGTCCATGCGTCCCGACCGGCACGTAGGATGGCGTGGCCGCGCGCGATGCCGTGCGGAGCCCGTTTCCGTGCCTGCCGATGCTTGAGCTGACCGCCTTCTCCGTCCGCTACCCCGCGTTCACCCTGCACCCGCTCACCCTGCGTCTCTCCCCCGGAGAGCGCGTGGCGCTCCTCGGCGCCAACGGCTCCGGCAAGAGCACGCTGCTCTCCGGCCTCGCGGGGCAGCTCCCCCGGTACGACGGTGCGGTTCGCGCCGACGGCGTCGAGGTGCAGGCGGATCGCGCGCGACACCGCGGGCGTGTCGGCTACTTGCCGGACCGCCCGCTCGGCTTCGCGGGATCGACGGTGGCGCAGCACCTGGCCCTACTCGCTCGGCTGCTCCCTGCCTGGGACGCGTCCTATGCAGAGCGTCTCTGCGAGCGGCTGGCGCTCGACCGCGCGGCGCGACTGGGCACTCTCTCGCGTGGCATGGGGGTGAAGCTCGCCTTCATCGCGGCGGAGGCACACCGGCCGCCCTACCTCCTGCTCGACGAGCCGACCACGGGCCTCGACCCGCTGGTGCGCGCCGAGCTGCTGGCGCTGGTGCGCGAGCTCATTGCCGCGGCGCCCGAGCGGCTCGTGCTCTTCTCGACGCACCTGCTCGAGGACGTGGAGTTGCTCGCCGACCGCGTGGTTGCGCTGCGGGATGGGCGCCTCACGACGGACGTGCCGCTGGCGTCGCTCGCGCGCCGTGCGCACGGCCGTCCCCTACCGCAGCTCCTGCGTGAGGAGGTGCTCGCGGCATGATGACGTCCGAGCGCATCCGTACACGGAACGCTGTCAGCGCACCGGCGATCGGCCGTGTGAACCGCGAGCACGTCCGTGCGCTCCTCGGCGCCGACGTGCGGCGCCTCGGTCCACAGCTCGCGCGCTCCGGTGCCGCGGTGCTCGCCCTCGTGGTGCTCGCGCTAGCGACGGGCATCGGGAGCCGCGGGCTGGTGGCAGGGCTCGTGGGAGCACTGCTGCTCATGCACCCGATGTTCCTCGCGCTTCAGGTTGCGAAGGACAAGATCGATGGGACGCTCGAGTTCCTGTGCACGCTCCCCGTCACGGCGGCGTCGCTCGCGCTCGTCCGGCTGGTGCCCATCCTCGTCCTGAGCGCGGTCGCGGGCGTTGCGGCCGCGGGGGCCGCGCTCTGGACCGGAATGCCGGCCGCGATGGGCCGCGGCGTCGCGAGCGTGACCCTCGGCGCGGCGCTGCTCGGCACGCTGGTGCCTGCGGCACTCGCGGCGGGCTTTCTCGCGCTCTCCGTGCGCATGCGATTCGAGACACTCGTCTCGCTGCCGATGGTGCTGCTGCTCGGGCTCACCGTCATCGGCAAGCTGGCGGACCGCTTCGTTCCGCCCGCGACGTGGTCCGCACTGCATGCGCTGGCCGCGCACCCGTGGATGCCGCCCATTGCGCTCGTGCTCGTCGGGCTCGCACTCGCGCTCGTCATCGCGCTCTCGTTCGCCGTGCTGGCGCGCGCCCTTGCCTCCTTCACTCCGGAGGCGCGTGGCGGATGAACGTCCGCGCCCGCCAGCGCTTCCTCCTCTCCCATCGTCCGCGCCTCATGCCCGTCGTCGTCCGCGCGACGCTCCTGCGCTGCACCGTGCTCGCCGCCCCGCTCCTCCTGACCGGGTCGTTCGTCGGTGCCCAGACACCCGCCCCCGCGCCACAGGCGGGCCCCACGACCTCCGCAGCCCCACTGCCCGCGCCGCGTCCCGGGGACGTTGCGTCACCGGAGGCCCTGATCGCCGCGCTCTATGAGACGATCTCGGGGCCGCCGGGCCAGGCGCGCGACTGGGACCGACTGCGCGCCCTCCTCGCACCGGGCGCGCGCATGGTGCCGGTGCTGCCGCGCCGCGAGGGAGGTTTCGCCGCCGTGCAGCTGTCCGCCGACGATTACATCCGTCGCTCGGGTGACATGTTGGTCCGCTTCGGATTCGTCGAGCGCGAGCTGGCGCGGCGCACGGAGCGCTTCGGCAACGTCGTTCACGCCTGGAGCAGCTATGAGGGCCGCTTCACCGCGCCCGGTGCCCCCACGGCGGAGGCGATCCGCGGCATCAACAGCATCCAGCTCACGAGCGATGGCAGTCGCTGGTACGTGCTCTCGATCACCTGAGAAGCCGAGCGTCCCGGGCTGACCATCCCGCCCGAGTACCTCGTGCCCCGCTGAGCCCCGCGGAGCTCAACGAGGCTCCACCGAGCTCGCCAAAGCGGAGGGGCGCACGATCACGCTGACAAGGCGTCCGCCCGCGGGAACTCGATGATGAACCGGGCGCCGCCCCCCGGCGCATCGTCGACGCGCACGCCGCCGCCGTACTGCAGCACGAGCTCGCGCACCACCGCGAGCCCAATGCCGGAGCCCCCGTGCCCGGAGATCTCGGCATTGCGCCCCCGCCGGAACGCCGACCAGACGATCTCGCGCTCGTCCGCTGGAACGCCGGTCCCCTCGTCGTCCACACGCACACGCACGCACCGGGCGTCGCCTTCCGCGCCCACAGTGATGGTCTGGCCTGCGGGCCCGTACTTCACCGCGTTCTCCAGCAGGTTGGTCAGCACCTGCCGGAACGCCAGCGAGTCGACGGCAGCGTGGAGCCCGTCGGGGATCGATGCCACGACGCGCGCCCGGCGCTCCCCCGCGAGTGGGGCGAACGCGTCGAGCACGTGCGCGACCTCCTCGGCGACATGCGCGGGCCCGGCACCGGCGGTGCGCTCCGGGTCCTCGGCCCGCCTACGGAGCCGGGAGTAGTTCAGCAGGTTATCGACGAGGATCGTCAGCCGGCTTGCCTCCTTCTCGATGATGCGCAGGGCGCGCGCCGACTCCGCCGGATCGCGCAGCGTCCCCTTCTGCAGCAGCTCGGCGAACAGCCGAATCTGCGCGAGCGGCGTGCGCAGCTCGTGCGACGTGCTGGCGACGAAGTCTGACCGGAGACGCACCAGCTCCTGCTCGCGCCGCGTGCGCCCCGCGCGCAGCCAATGACGTGCGAGGGTGACGAGCGCTACGAGCAGGGTGGCGAGGATCGGCACCTGCACCAGCAGCGCGCCCCGTACGATGGCGGTCAGCTCGGCGCGGTCGAACTCGCGCAGCACCACCCAGTCGAGCACCGGCACGCGTGCGACCGCGAAGTGCGTCGGCTGCCCGTGCAGCCCCGCGCCGCGGCCGGTCACGACCTGCTGCGGCGGCGCGGCGAGCGCGCTGCGCACGTGCGCGGGCGCATCGTGCATGGGTCGCTGCAGCGCGGGCTCGGGCGAACCACTAGCACCGACGCTAGCGACGACGAGCAGCGTGTCGACGTTGGCGTCGGCGGTCGGTGCGAAGGGCGCGAACAGCGTCGTCCGTCCGCTGCGCACCTGCGGCCGCATCGGGTTGAGCGGACGGAACGTGCTGTCGTCCACTGCCGCGAGCAGCACCACGGCACCCAGCAAGTCGGCGCCGCGGGCGCCACCGCGCACGGGCGCCTGGAACGCGACGCACGCACCCTGCCCGCATCTCACGGCGCGCACGTCGACGCCAGCGTCATGCCGTGCGGGGCCGCTCCACGACGCGGACGGCGGGGTGGGGTCCAGCAGCACGTCGTTCACGAGGCGGCCCGCGAGCACGCGCCCGCCCCTGTCGAGCACCCAGCCGGCCGCGAATGTCTCGCGCTCGGCGAGCGTCGCCAGCACGCGCGCGATCCGTTCGTCGAGCGCGGCGCGTCGGCGGGCGTCCGCCACAGGCGAGAACGCAGGGTCGTCGACCAGCATCGCGGCCAGCGCCTCCGCGTGCCCAGCGCGCGCCTGCCCCCATGCCGTCAGGGTGAGGACCAGCGCACGCGTGGTGACCGCGTAGTTCTGCTCCACCTCCCGCTCGAGCGCGGTGCGCAATCCGCCCGCCCGCCACACCACGCTCGCGGCGACGACCAGCACGACCGCGCCCCAGACCGCGAGGCCGCGCCAAGCGCGCAGGCGCACCGGGCTCACGGCTCGAAGCGGTAGCCGGCTTTCCAGACCGTCACGAAGTGCCGCGGCGCCGCCGCGTTGTCTTCGAGCTTGCGCCGCAGCTCGGCGACGTGGATGTCCACGGTGCGCGTCATGACGTCGGCCGCGTGTCCCCATACGTCGCGCAGCAGCGACACGCGCGAGTGCACCACGCCGGGCCGCCGCACGAACGCGAGCAGCAAGTCATACTCGCGCGGAGTCAGTGCGACCCGTGCGCCTGCCTTGTGCACCAGCCGTGCGGCTGGCTGGATTTCCACGTCGGCGAACCGCAGCAGGTCCGACGCGCGCTCTGCCTCCGGCGCCGCCGCCGTCGAAGCACGGCGCAGCTGCGCGGCCACGCGCGCCATCAGCTCGGACAGGCCGAACGGCTTGGTCACGTAGTCGTCGGCGCCGAGCCGGAGGCCGTGCACTTTGTCCACCTCTGCTCCGCGCGCCGTCAGGATGATGACGGGCATGGTGAGCCCCGCACGCCGCATCACCTCGAGCGTGTGGAAGCCGTCGAGCTCGGGGAGCATGAGGTCCAGCAGCACGAGTGCGGGACGCCGCTCCGCGGCGAGTCGTGCGCCGCTGCGTCCGTCCGACGCCACGTCCACCGTGTGCCCCTCACCCTCGAGGCTGCGCGAGAGGCCGAACGCCAGGTCCTCGTTGTCTTCGACGATGAGTATGTGAGCCATGAACGGTCGGAGTGAACACGCACGATACGCAAACTAAGCGCTGTGCCCCGTCACCCCATCTGCCGGCGGAACACCATCGCCAAGGCGCCCTGTTGCTCACCGACGCGGATCGTACGCGCAATGGAGAGCTCCTGCCCCGCGGGCGCGATGGTCCACGCGTCCACCTGCTGGATCGTCTCGCCTGGCGCCTGGATCGCCGAGTCGAGGGTCAGCACGGCGCCATTGCCCCGTACCCTGGTGGTGATCACGATGTCCACACCGCCCTGGCGCGTGCGGTTCACTGATGGCGCGCCATCCAACGCGTACGCGAAAGTCACAGCCATCGTGCCCGCCGGCGTCTCCGCCACGCGGCGCACCACCAGCCCGCCGCCGTCCCGCCGCACGTGCATGCGCAGCTGAGCAGGCGCGCCCGGGCCACGCGTCGTACGCGTGGTGTCGAGCACCCACTCGCCGACGAGGCGCGTGGCGGCAGCCTGCGTGTCGTGCACGGCTTGCACGGCCTGTACCTCGGGAGACTGCGCGCGAGCGATGGCGGGATCGAGCGGGAGAGCGGCCGGCAACGCGAGCATCACGAGGCACGCGCTGACCGGCGATGCGATGGTGAGGCGCATAGGGGGACTGCGGTCGGAAGGATCGACAGGGGGTGCCCGGAGCATCGAGTCACCCGGACGATACGGCGTCACAGGCGGTTGGCGGCGATGCCTGCGTCGGCAACCTGTAAGCGATTCGTCGGGGGCGTCCTGCGGCGTCCTGCGGCGTCCTGCGGCGTCCTGCGGCGTCACCTCAGGAGCAGCCAAGACGTGACGAGCACCCCCGCCACGAGCCCCAGCAGCATGGCCCGCAGGAGCGCACGAAGCATTGGCACCCACCGGCGGACCGGCGCACCGAAGTCAGAGGTACCCTGCCACCACGCCGGGATCGGCTCTTCCCCCGCCCCGACCCTCGTGAACCGCGCACCGCCCAACAGCTCCGGTGCGGGCTCCGCCTCGAGCGTGAGCGTCGATCCAGCCACCCGGCCGCGCAGCCGCAGACAGGGCGCGCCACCCGCCCGCGCGATCTCCACGTGCCCGGCTCCAAGCCATCGGTACGACTCGGATGACTGCAGCACGAGGGGCGGCAGCCCCTCGAGTCCGGCGGCCCGCTGAGCGGAAGACGGCGTACCCCTCCAGCTCCTGGTCGGGCGCCTGTGGTTCGGTGAAGAGCCCGCCCTCCGTGATGGCGTGAGAGCGGCCATCCGAGCGAACCGTGTCGCGGAGCGGCGCCCCATCGACGCGCGTGAGTCGTTAGAACATCGCGTCGTGTGGTGATCACTCCGGTTGTGCAACTAGCGCCCAGTTCAGCTGCGGCGCTCCAGGCAGATCGCGCGCAGGGGAGCCGAGCCGGGCGCGGAGGCTGAGCCGGAAGAACCATGATGCTCGCGGGGGCGCCGTCAGCTGCAACGCCACGTCGAGTGGATCGTCGCGAAAGGCTCGCGCGCCTGCACGGCTAGGTCGACGCTGCCTTGCTGTGTCGCCGATGGCGTAGCGAGTGATCGACTGGCCGTACAGCTGTGCACTTCTCTTGGTATCGCACTGGCTGGCGCACGGCGGAGATGGCAGCGCGCCGGATCCAGCGCCCCGCCTGAGGGCGAGAACCGATGGCACGCGGGGCGGCCGGGGCGGCGCCTCCATCACGGGCGCCGCCCCTCGCCGCGTGAGTGATCGACTCGGCTGCCGCCGCGGACGGCCGCTGCCAGCCACGCGAGGCGCGTAGCGGCGGGCCGCATGCCGTCCGTTCTCGGAATGCTCGGTCCACTCGGCCGCACGACCTCGAGCTTCCCCACTAGCCGACCAGCGACGCAGCGCGGCCCGCGCTCTGGTTGACATTCTACCAGAGGCCCGCAATACTCGGGTAGAATGGCTACCAGAGACGATCTCCCCGGCCGCGGTGCCCTCCTCCAGGGCACGCTCGACCTGCTCGTGCTCCGGATCCTCGCGCTCGGCCCGCGTCATGGGCATGGCATCGCCGTGACCATCCAGGCCCGCTCCGGCGACACGCTCCTCGTCGATCACGGCTCCCTCTATCCGGCCCTGCAGCGCCTCGAGCAGCGCGGGTGGATCGAGGGGGCCTGGGGCACCTCCGAGAACAACCGCCGCGCGCGCTTCTACTCGCTCACAGCCGTGGGGCGCAAGCAGCTGGTCATCGAGACGGGGCGATGGAATGCCCTCGTCGAGTCCATCGTCCGGGTCCTGGGCCCGGACCCAACGCCGGAGAGTGCCTGATGCTCGGCCGCCGCTCGCAACGCGACTTCCAGGAGGAGATCCAGGCGCATCTCGCGCTCGAGACCGAGCGCCTCCGCGCGCAGGGCATGAGCCCGACGGACGCCGAGCGCGCCGCGCGCCGCAACTTCGGCAACGTCGGCATCGCGGAGGACCGCTTCCATGACGCCCAGCCCCTCGCCTGGGTGCAGCACGCGGGACGCGACCTGCGCCACGCCTGGCGCGCCCTGCGGCGGACCCCCGGCTTCCTCCTGGTCTCGGTCGCCACGCTCGCGCTCGCGATCGGCGCCGTGGCCGGAATGTTCGGCGTGGTGAACGCCGTCATCCTGCGCCCGCTCCCCTATGCCGCCGCAGACCGCCTGGTCGCCGTAGCCGCCACGGCGCCGGGCTCGGACCTGCCGGAGCGCTTCAGCCCCTGGATGGAGCTCTACGTCCACTACAAGGACCGCTCGCAGCTGCTCGACGGCATCTTCGCCTACATCGACGGCACGTCGACGTTCCGCGCCGGCGACCGGGTGGAGCGCATCCCGATGGCGTGGCCGACCAACGACATGTACGCCACCCTCGGCGTGCGGCCGGCCCTCGGGCGGCTGCCGGTGGCGGCGGACGGCGACGACGCGGTGGTGATCAGTGACCGGCTCTGGACCCAGTGGTTCGGCCGCGATCCCGGGGTGCTCGGCAAGTGGTACTTCGTCTCCGACAGTCTGAAGCAGGTCGTCGGCGTGATGCCTCCCGGGTTCGGCTTCCCGACGGAGGAGGCGATGCTCTGGGTGTCGACCCCGGTCACGCTCGCGGACATCACGGTTGGCGAGTCCGGCGCGGAGCTGGTCGCGCGCCTGAAGGACGGCGTCACGCGCGAGCAGCTCGCCGCGGAGCTCACGCGACTCTCGAAGCAGATCCCCGAGCGCTTCGGCGGGTCGCCGGCCTACGCCCGCCTCATCGGGCAGCACCGTGCCCTGGTCGAGCCGCTGCTCGACGCGACCCTCGGGTCCACCGCCAGGCGGTCGCTCTGGCTGCTGCTCGGCGCCGTGAGCGTGGTGCTCCTCATCGCCTGCGCGAACGTCGCCAACCTCTTCGCCGTGCGCGCCGAGGGGCGCGTGCGCGAGATGACCGTGCGCCGCGCGATCGGCGCCACCCGCGCGCGGCTCGTGCGCCTGCAGATGGCCGAGGCGGTGGTGGTGGCGCTCGCCGCCGGCACGCTCGCGCTCGTGCTGGCGCGCGTGGCGCTGCCACTGTTCATCGCGGCTGCCCCCGAGGGAGTCCCGCGCCTCGCCGGCGCCGGCATCGACCTCGCGACGGCGGGGGTGGCCGTGGGCGTCGTGGTGCTCACCGCGCTCGCCTGCGGGGCGGTGCCCGCGCTGCGCGGGTCGTCACCCGATCTCGCGCGCCTGCGCGAGGGTGGCCGCGGCACCACCGGGCGGCGGCGCTGGGAGCGCGACACGCTCGTCGTCGTCCAGACGGCGCTCGCCCTCGTCCTGCTCATCGGCTCCGCGCTCCTCGTGCAGAGCTTCGTGAAGCTCCGCAACGTAGACCCGGGCTACGATACGGCCGACCTCTACACCTTCCAGTTCGCGCCGCAGCAGGAGCACCTCACCGACGGGCCGAGCTTCGGCCGGCTGCACCTGACGATGATGGAGCGCCTGCGCGCCCTCCCCCGGGTGACCGCCGTCGGTGTGGTCAACGCCCTCCCGCTCGACGAGGGCACCGGGACCTGGCGCCTCCGCACCGACGGCATGCCGAAGGACGCCGGTACGTCGGTGAAGGTGAACATCACCGGCGGTGACTACTTCCGGGCGATGGGGATCGACCTGCTCCAGGGTCGCACCTTCACGACAGCCGAGGCGGTGAGCCCCAACACCAGCGCGATCGTCAGCCGCTCGGCGGCGGCGCGCCTCTGGCCAGGCGCGAGCCCGCTCGGCCAGCGCCTGCACTACGGGGATGCGGGCGAGGAAGCGTGGCTCACCGTCGTCGGCGTCGTCGATGACGTGAAGCAGGCCGACTGGCGCGAGGCGGGGGAGGAGACGCTCTACGTCCCGCTGACCGGCCCCGATCCGGACATGTGGGAGGTGGGCTCGCCGGCCTACGTGGTAAAGTCGCCGCGGGCGGAGCTGCTGCAGCGCGAGGTGCGCGCGCTCGTGCGCGAGCTGGCCCCCGAGGCGCCGGTGTACCGCGAGCAGACCATGGCGGCCGTCGCGCGGCGGTCGATGATCCAGCTCTCGTTCACGATGCTCACGCTCGGAGTCGTCTCCGGGCTGGCGCTGCTGCTCGGCGCGGTGGGGCTGTACGGCGTGCTCTCGTACGTGGTGGCCGAGCGGCGGCGGGAAATCGGCGTACGGATGGCGCTCGGCGCGCAGGCGCGCACGGTGCGGCGGATGGTCGTCACGCAGGGGGTGCGCGTGGTGCTGATCGGCGTCGGGATCGGCCTCGTCGTGGCGCTCGCGTCGACGCGCCTGCTGGAGGCGCTGCTCTACGACGTGCGGGCGGTGGACCCGCTGGTGTTCGCCGCGATGTCGCTGATGATGCTGGCCATCGGCGCGCTGGCGAGCTGGGTCCCGGCCCGGCGGGCGAGCGGCGTGAGCCCGCTCGAATCCCTGCGGAGCGAGTAGCCGCCGATCGGCGGCTACTCGCTCCGCGCCACCCCGATCACGCGCCGCGCGACGAACACGGTGAAACGGCCACGCCGAGCCGTCCAACGACTCAGTGGAGCAGCCTGCTTCGACGCACGAGGGCGAGGATGGCGTGGACTTGGTAGGCTCTGGCGTGGCCACCGCTACGAGCCGGGCACACTCGAGGTGAGCGCCGGCGATCACTTCGGGACACGCGCACCGGCGGTTCTGCACCTCGGGCCGCCGTCGGACAGGGAGTGTGTTGTAGTAGGTGAGACACCGCGACAGCGTGGCGGTGCGCCAGCTGGAGGTGCGAGACGCCTGCGCATAGGCCCACTCGGCCAACAGCGTCCGGATGAAGTGCTCGACGTTGCCATTCGTCTGCGGGCGGTACGGCCGCGTGAAGCCGTGCGTCAGCTGGTACGCCACGACCTCGTGCCCATGGCGACCTTGCCGACGATCAGCGGCGCGGACAGCCCGCCGCTCTCGCGCAGCGCCTGCGGCCCCTCTCGTACTGCGGCGCCGAGCGTAATCGGCATGCTCGTGAGAACGGTGAGGGCCGCCGCCTGCTCGCGGCTGAAGCGGAGCCACTGCGGGAATCGTTGCGAAGACGATGTGGATGACACGACGTTCGTGATCCATCGAGACGCGGCGCTGTACGACAATGGCGATTACCGCGCGTCATCGCGAGCCATTCGTGACGGAAGTACCCGAGGATCGCCACCAGCGTCCCGAAGTGGAGTGCCATGTCGAACGCGAGGCTCTGGCGCTGCTCCCAGCCGAGGAGCGCACGGATGGAACGCGCGGGTAGGACGTGGCGCTCAGTCCTCTCACCGTTGCATCGGACGCGGCGCTCGTTCGCGTATCGCAACACTGATGTGAACGCACCGCGTGCAGGCGGCGCGGTGCGCTCACATGGGGTGTTACGACCGCCCCACGATGCGTCCTCGCCGGAAGCCTCGCCGACCCGCTACGAGCAGGGCGGCGGCCAGTCCCCAGACCACCACGCCGGTACCAAGCGCCACAGCGGGACCGAGCAGCATCACACCGCGCACCTGTGCGACGAGCAGTGCGATGACGGGTAGGACGAGGAGGCCACCGAGCTGCATCGCCTCCTGGGTGCCGCGTACTCGCAGGGAGACGAGCACCATTCCCGAGAGGCCGAGCGCCGCGAAGGCCGGCGCGACCCAGAGCGCGACGAGGAGCCACGTCGTGTCCGGCAGCAGCGCACGGCCGATGAGCGATGCACTGGCGAGTGCGAGCAACGCTCCCTGCACGACGAAGCCCGCGAGTCCAACCACGACGGCAGGGAGCCACGCGGCCAGCACCTTCGCCGTGAGCAGCTCGGCGTCCGATACAGGAGTGTAGAGCAGCGCCTCGAGCGTCTTGCGCTCACGCTCGCCGGCGAACGCATCCGCTGCGATGACGTTCGCCACCATGAACGGGACGAGGATGAAGAGGGACGGCAGCAGTTGCGATTGGACAAGGCGCAGCCACCGCTCCGATGGGGGACCGTCGCCAAAGCGCGCGAGCGCCTCGGGCGGGAGCGACTCGAAGACGCGGGCGAGCTCCGCCTCCGCCGCGCTTCCCGCGAGCACAGGCCCGACCGCCACCGCGAGCGGGAGGAGCACGAGGAGCAGCGTCGGCACGATCACCAGCGGTGTCATCAGCGCGCGGCTCCGACGCACGACGAGCAGGTCCTTGCGGGCGACGGCCCGTATCAGACGCCACCTCACGCGAGCGCCTCCGGGTCCATGTGCAATGCCGTGTCGGGCTGGAGCGCGAAGTAGACGTCCGCGAGCCGCGGCTGCGTCGGGATGAGCGCCAGGAGGGGCACGCCGGCGGCCACCAGTGCAGCGGCCAGACGCGGCGCGGCGTCCTCGCCCCCGCCACGCACGACCAGCGTCGCGGCGCCCTCAAGGCGGATGCGTGCGCCGGGAAGCGTCGCGCCGACCACGTGCGTCGCGACGCCGAGGCGATCCGGTGGGATCCCGATGCGCAGCTCGCGCTCGCCGGCGGCTCGCGCCGCGAGCTGCGTCGGGGCCCCTGACGCCAGCAGCCGGCCACGCGCGAGCACCGCGACGCGGTCGCACAGCGCCTGCGCCTCGTCGAGGTTGTGCGTGCAGAGCACGACCGTGCGGCCCTCGTCGCGGCTCCAACGCTGGATGAGACCGTGCAGGAGTCGGGTCGCCGCTGGGTCGAGTCCCGCCGTCGGCTCGTCCAGGAACACGAGCTCGGGTTCGTGCAGGAGCGCGCGGGCGAGCGCGAGGCGCTGACGCATCCCCTTCGAGAATCCACCTACGCGCTCGTCACCCCGGTCCGCGAGTCCGAACACGTCCAGCAGCCGCTCGCACCGCGCGCGCACCTCCCTGACCGGCACGTCGTACATCGCCGCGAACGTGGCGAGCGTCTCGCGCGCGGTGAGGCGCTCGTCCACGCTCGCGCTCTCCGTGAGTACGGCCGTGCGCGCACGCAGGCGGTCCCCATCACGAGTGGGATCGAGCCCCAGCACCAGCGCACGCCCACTAGCCGGATCCACCACCCCGTTCAGCGCCCGGACCGTGGTCGTCTTCCCTGCTCCGTTGTGGCCGAGCAGGCCGAAGACCTCACCGCGACGCACCTCGAGCGAGAGCTCGTGCACCGCCACGGTCTGGCCGATCCGGCAGGTGAGGCGGTCGATCACGATGGCGTCACTCATGCGCGGCGCACGCTCGGTGCGCTCGCGCGCTGACCTGACGGGCTGCATGGCGTTGGCAGCATCTCGGGTGTGCGACGATGCTCGCCTTCGCGCGCGACCAGCACGGGGGCAGCTCCTGTGATCTTCAGTTCGGGGCCAAGTACGACCTGCATCGAGTGCGTTGGGAGAAGTAGACAGTGGCATCCTCTGGGAGACGGACTGGCGCGATACCCCAGGGGCGTGCGCTACGCGTGTAAGGCAGACCGACGGACGGACAGCGGACGGTGCGAGCCGCGCGCCTCGGGTTGGGCGCTACCGAGGACCACGCCTGCGCTCACCGACTGCCCCCACCGGTTCACTCGTCCTGTCGGAACCGGGGGCGGCCTCCTCCCGATAGACGCGTTCTACGAACGGCTCCACCCAGTAGCGCGCGAACCAGCCGCGCATCCACGCGTCACCGTCGATCCACGCGGGAAGATCCACCGCCGCGCGTACGTCCTCCAGACCGGCGCCCACTCGGACGAGCGCGGCCACCTCGGCGCGTGTCGCGGTGATGAGCGCGATCAGCCGGTCCAGGTAGACGCGGTCGCGCTGGACAGCGCCGTGGCCAGGCACGAGGTACGCGAAGTCGAACGCGCGCAGGCGGGCGAGCACTGCGAGCCAGTCACGCGGGTAGCTGCCAATTCCGAAGGGGATGGGCGCGACCACCACGTCGCCCGTGACCAGCACGCGCTGCGTGGGTAGCCAGGCAACGGCGTCGCCATCGGTGTTCGCGCGGCCCAGGAAGTGGAGTTCCACCGGCGCGTCCGGGTCGGCGAGCAGGAGCCGGTCCGTGAAGACGCGCGTCGGCGGCACGAGCGTCGCGCCGTCCATGTCGTGCGCGTAGTGCAGCAGCTCGCGGGCAGCCTGCGTGAAGCCCGCGCGCTCTACCGCGGACAGATCGCGGTACTCGGCGGCCGTCCGAAGCCGTGCCGCGGCGCCGGCGATCCGGGCTTGCATCGCGCGGTTCGCGGCGGAGTCGTCGGCGTGTCGACGCCGCGCGGGTAGGCGCGCATGAGCGCGCCGAGCAGGTGGTCGCGCGTCCGCTCGGTGGCGATGAGCTGGGCGGCGGGCCAGGCGCGGTGAATGGCGGCCGCGCCCAGCACGTGGTCGCCGTGCCAGTGCGTGAGCACGACGGCGGTCACCGGCTTGGGGCTGATCTCACGGACGAGCGACACGACACGCTCCCCCGACCCGCGCGAGCCGCCGGCGTCGACGAGCACCAGCCCGGTGCGCTGCTCGATGACCGTGACGTTGCCGAGAGGCTGCAGGTGGAAGGGACGAGGCTGGGCGATCACATGCACGCGCGGCGTGAGCCGCTGCGCTTCGTACACATAGCCGTCGTCCGGTCGCAGCACGGGTCGTGGCTCGGGAGAGCGAGCCGGGGCAGTGCGGACCGTAGAGGCAGCGACGCAGGCGGCGGTGAGCCAGGTCGTGGTGAGCAGGGCAGGCGCCAGCCGTCGGACCATCCGGTGCGGCAGGGGCGTGGACGGCATTTCGGAGTTCGGCAAGGGTTGGATCGGTTCATGGGAGCCTCTGGTGCGCACCAGCTACCCCCGCGCTTCGTGCGCTCCGACTGCGGGCGCTCGGGCCAGCAGCCACGCGCCGACGAGTGCGATCAGGGCAATGCCGACCGCACCGGTCAACCCGCCCAGCAGCGGCGGTACGTCGGTCACGAGCACGGGCCACAGTCCGCGCCCCTGCGCGTTGATCCCGGCGTGCACGACGCTCGTGAGCAGCACGCTCCCCGAGCACAGGCGCGCCGCCGTCTGCCCCAGCGCGACCGCGGTCGTGAAGGCGCACATCACGAAGACTCCGACCACGGGGTGTCCCGGGTAGTTGTAGCCGGCGACGATGATCGGCGCGTGCCAGAGCCCCCACGCCACACCGTAGATGAGCGCCGCACGCCAGCGCCCAAGTGGCAGCAACGTCGGAAGCAGGTAGCCCGTCCAGCCGAACTCCTCGCCGAACGTGGCGAGTGACGTCACGAGCACGCCGGCCGTGAGTGATCCGGCCACGAGCGCGGTCGCGAGCGTCGCCGAGGAGGGCGGCACGGCTCCCGCTGCACGCGCAGCCTCCGCGGCGCGCGTGAGCGCGGGGTCGAGCGTGCCCAGTCCGAGCAGCAGCGTCGTCCCGTAGATCGCGCTGACGAGGACCGGCACGCCGAGCCAGGCCGCGAGATAGTAGATCCAGGCGCGGCGCGGCCCGATGCGGAGTCCCGCCGTCGCAAACCCCTCGCGCGTCACGAAGCGCCGCACCAAGAACGCCGCCACAGCCGGTGCCCACATGACGGCGGCAAGGAGCGCGGTGCCGGCCGTGGTGGGCGGGTGCACGCGCACCCCGCGCGCGAGCGCGATCAGCTCGGGAAGCCAGGCAAGCCCGTAGGCCAGAAGGAGGAACGCGCCGACGCCCCGCCAGTTGACCGGTCCGTCGGTGCGTACGTCGCGCCGATCGACGCGCGACAACAGCGGTCCGCCGGTTCGCTCGAAGCCGCTCATCGCGCCACCCAGGGCAACGCGGGAAGCAGCGCCGGGAGCAGCGCGTCGCGCCGGCGGCCGAGCGGCGTGCCGATGGCGAGCTGCGCGTATGCGCCGCGTGGGGCGAGGGCCGGGCCACCGGCGAGCGAGGCATCATCGGCCTGCCAGCGCGAGCGTCCTACGCCTCCCACCCATCCCGCGCGCACCCCCAGGCGGAAGGTGCCGGCGCCGGGACCTCCCGGCCCGCGCACCACGTGGTCGGCGAGGACGCCGGCGTGCAGCAGCGCCGTGTGGCTCGCGAGTTCGGTACCGCGCCGGGGGGCGACGACCACCGAGTCGAAGCGGCCGCCTGCGATGGGACGCACCCGCGCCGTGACGCGCGCGGCGCCCACGCCACCGGTCGCAGCGAGCAGGAGGTGCGGGCGACGGACCGCCGCGACGCCGATCTCGCCGAGCGCGTAGCCGCCGCCCACGCGCGTGCGCCAGCCCGCTTGCTCGCGCGTGTGCCCGAGGAGCGCGTGCCCGCTGGCGCCCAGGAGCAGACGCCGACCGAGCAGGACGTGGGCACCCGAGCCGAGCGTCGCGGCTCCGGCGGCGGCGCCGGGGAGACCGGCCGTGCGTAGCCGCGCGTCGAGCACGCCGAGCGGCAGGCCGACGCCACCGGCGGCGACGTGCGCCACCGCAACGACCGCGCGTGCGCGCGCCGGTGCGCGTGCTCCGGCGCGTGTGGTATCGGGAGACGCCGATCGGGAAGTCGGCGGGGATGCGATCGTAGGCGTGTCTCCGGCCGCGTCGGTCCTGGTCGGCATGCGGCCGATGCCACTGTCGGCGCCCAACGGGAGAGCTGAGGACGTCGGCGCCTGTACCTGCAGCGCCTGTACCTGCGGCGCCTGTGCCGGCAGCGCCACTGTGGGTACGACGACGGGAAGCAGGACCGTGTGGATCGCGCGACGCGCGGCGACGCGCCGGAGTGCGGCCGCCAGGGAAGCCGCCACGTTGGCCGCCAGGTTGGCCGCATCGGGCCGCCATGCTCTGCCGCCGGGCGCGGATCGGGGCGACGTGGAGTCAGGTACGACGGGTTGGAGAATCACGCTCGTGGGCTCCAGGAAGACACGCCGCATTGCGGGTGCGTCGTGGGGAAGGGCCGCCTCGCCGTCGTCGCGCAGGCGACGCCCGCGTACCCCGCTTTCGGAGCGACCGCTGGGGCAGGCGGGAATGAGTTGACGCGGGAGGACCGGTGGTGAGGCCAGCTCGCGACGCGCAGTCGCTAGCTCGGCTCGACCCAATCCAGGACGAAGCACGCGACGTCGGTGACGAGGCGCTCGGCGAGCAACGCGGCTGATGCGTGCGTCCGCGGCCGGTCCGGTCGGAGAAGCTGTGCGGCGATGCGCGAGACCAGCGCCTCGTAGGCCACGGACGGGTCGCCGTCCGGCGTGCGCTCGGGCGCTCCACATGCCCCGGTGATTCGGCAGGTGATTCGGCAGTCGGCTCCGCGCCTCATGCCGCCGTACGCGCGCTGTCCGGCTCGCGCCCGTAGGCGCCACTCGGCGCGGACCTCCTGTCGTACGCGACGGCCCGTGCCTCGGCCGGGTCGCCGAACTGGCGCCGGAACGCGCGACGCAGCAAGACGAGGGCGACGACGAGCTGCACGTGGACGGCGACCACGGCGACCGCCCAGACCCAGGACAGCGCGAAGCGCGGGACGCGGGTGAGCGCGAGCGTGGCGCCGACGACGAGCGCCATCCGCACCGCCGACGCGGCGAGCGACGGCCACGTGGTGCCGAGCGCCTGGAAGAGGCTCGCGGTCACGTAGAGGAGTCCCGTCGCCACGTGCGCCCACGCGGCGACGCGCAGGTAGTCCGCCCCGGCGGCCGCGGACGCCGCGTCCTGCGTGAACGGGGCGACGAGCGCCTCGGGCTCCTGTAGGGAGAGCACGGTGAACACGGCCGTCAGCCCCGTGGCCAGCAGTGCGCCACGCCGGAAGACCGCGCGCACCCGGTCCGCGCGCCCCGCCCCGACGTTCTGCCCCGCGACCGGTGCGACCGCCAGACCGATCGCCACGACGGGGAGGAAAGCCGCCTGCAACACGCGGAGCCCGATCCCGAAGCCGGCCTGCGCGGAGGCGCCGAAGGGGCGCGCGACCGTGTAGACGACGACCTGGAAGAGCACCATCAGCGCGAGTTCGACGCCGGCTGGCAGGCCGACCGCGAGCAGGCGCCGCCACATCGCGAGCCGCGCCGTCACCCGACGAGGGTGCCACGCGGCGACGTCCAGCCGCAGGTACGCGCCCGCCGGGAGGAAGTACACCGTCAGGCACGCGAGCCCGAGCCCGACCGCGACGAGCGAGGCGACCGCCGCGCCCGCCACGCCGAGCGGACGTCCCGTCCCCCACCCGAACATCGCCACCGGCGCGAGGAGCAGGTTGAGGCCGACGCTCGCCGTAGAGACCCACAGGCCCGGGCGAAAGCGGCCAGTGGCACGCAGCGCTGCGCCCAGCACACCCATCGGCAGCTGGAGCGCCAGCGCGGGCACGAACCACCGGAGGTACTCGGCGGCAAGGCGCGCCGTGGCCGGGTCGGCGCTCATCGCCATGGCGTAGCGCCGGTGGAGTACGAGCCCGAGCGTCAGAAACAGCGCGCTCACGAGGACCGCCAAGCTCAGCGCGCTCACGAACGCGTGCCGCGCGGCGGCCCGATCACGGCACCCGACGGCGGGCGCCACGAGCGCCGTGGTCCCGACGCCGAGCACCTGGCTCAGCGCGACTGCCAGGAAGGAGACGTTGCCGGCGACGCTGACGGCGGCGACGGCGGTGGTCCCGAGCCGGCCGACCCAGTAAAGGTCGATGAGGAAGTAGAGGGTCTGGGCGACCATCATGACGAGCATGACGCCCACGGTCCTCAGCAGGTGGTGCGTGACGGAGCCGACGGTGAAGTCCTGCATGGGGGTGCGGCGGTGACGCGCGCGTGGCGGGTGGCGCGTCGGTGACGTCCTCGGGGGACGGCGCTTGGGCGGCCGGGCCCGGCGTCCTTGACCGTCCCACGCCCGCACCGTACACTTATATCCGTACGATACATATCAAGGTGATATATGCAAGAGGCGCGTAGCCGGTTCGCCATCCTGGGGATGCTCAGCGTCGCTCCGATGTCGGGCTACGACATCCGGCAGGCGATGGAGACGAGCGTCGCCCACTTCTGGACGCTGTCGTACGGCCAGATCTATCCGCTGCTCAAGACGCTCGCGGCCGAGGGGCTGGTCGTGCGCACCGTCGAGGAGGGCGACGGCCGGCCGGATCGCCACGTCTACACGCTCACCGAGGCGGGGCACGCAGCGCTCGTGCGCTGGCTCGGGGAGCCGGTCGTCGCGATCCCGTCGCGCCACGAACTGCTGCTCAAGCTCTTCTTCGGCCGCGAGGTACCGCCGGCGGTGCACGTGCGGCACGTCGAGCGACTGCGCGCTCAGCTGGTCGAATCGCTCGAGCGCTACGAGCAGATCGCCGCGCTCAACGCCGCGCGTGGAACGGTCATCGAGCAGGCGTATCGCGGCATGACGCTGCGCTACGGGGAGCGCATCGCGCGCGCCATTCTCGCGTGGTGCGACGAGTCGCTGGCGACGCTGCGCGCGATGCCGGCTACCGGGGACACGCGCGGGGACACCACACTCGAGACCACGCCGGATGGCACGCCGGATGGCACGCCGGATGGCACGCCGGATGGCACGCCGGATGGCACGCCCGACACGGCGCTACGTCCTTACGCCCGACCCGCGGCGCCCCCCACTCCAGAACGCGCCACGCGGCCACGCACGACCAACGGACGCCGGCGACGGCCGACAGACGCCGACTGATCGCTCGGCACGACGCGCATCCGTGGAACGGGCACCTCGCCCCCGCGGCGTGCGACAGATCCTAACCCTCCGCACACGGTTCACGCGTTGCGCTACGCGCTGGTGATCTTCGATTTCGACGGCACGCTCGCGGATTCCTTCCCGTCGTTCGTGCGCATCCTGAACACGGCGGCGGTGCGGTACCGATTCCGCCAGGTCGCGCCACACGAGGTGAACGCGCTGCGAGGTCTGAGCAGCCGCGCGCTGATGCGGCATCTCGGCATCGCCCCCTGGAAGGTGCCGTTGATCGCGCGCCACCATCGTCGCGAGGCGACTCAGCACCTCGCGGAGGTGCGGCTCTTCCCCGGCGTGGACGCCATGCTGCGGACACTCGCCGCGGCCGGCGTGCGGCTCGCGCTGGTGAGCTCGAACAGCGAAGCGAACGTGCGCCAGGTGCTCGGGCCCGAGCTCATCGCGTTGTTCACCGAGCATGCGTACGGGGTCTCGCTCTTCGGCAAAGCGAGCCGCTTTCGCCAGCTGCTCCGCCGCAGCGGGATACCGCCGGACGCCGCGCTCGCCGTCGGCGACGACCTCCGCGACCTCGACGCGGCGCGCGCGGCGGGCATCGCGTTCGGTGCGGTCTCGTGGGGCTACACCCTCGCGGACGCGCTGTGCGCTCGCGCGCCCGAGGCGCACTTCGCAACGGTGCCCGACATCGCGGCGGCCGTGCTCGCGCCGCCGCAGGACGCGCAGGGCGCGACCGGCATCACGGCCGGCGTGGTGACTCACGCCGCCGGGCCGCACAGCATGGCGGATCATCGGAACGGAAATGGGACCTGACCAGCGACGACTCCGGGCAGCGCAGCGCCCGGTCGTCACGATGCGCCGGTCGCTGCGCGCGCTCGTCATCGGCGTCGAGGCGCTCCGTGCGCATCCGCTGCGCACTGCGCTCGCCACCCTCGGAGTCGTCATCGGCGTCGCGGCGCTCGTCGCCGTCCTCGCGCTCGCCGACGGCATGGAGCGCTACGGACGCGACCAGGTCGCGCGCACCACGGGGCTGCAGACCGTCGAGATCGCACCGCGCCTCACACGCGAGGTCGAGGGCGTCGAACTGCCGAGCGCCGACTACCCGATCTTCACGGCCGACGACGCGTCTGCCGCGGCGCGGCTGCCGGGGGTCGACGCGGTCGGGCTGGCGGCCACCACCACCGTCATTCTGGAGGGTGGTCCCGCGCGCGGCCGGCGCGGCGCACTCGTGATCGGCGCGCTCGCTGGGGCGGCCGACTTCAGCTACCGCCAGGTGAGGGTTGGCCGCTTCTTCACCGCCGCCGAGGAGCGGCGTGGTGCGGACGTGCTCGTCCTCTCGCACGGGCTGGCCGCGCGTCTGGCGGCACCATACCCGCCCGAAGCGCTGCTCGAGCAGCGGCTGCGCGCGGGCAGCCGCATGCTCCGCGTCGTCGGGATCTTCGAGCCGCTCCCGGTGGGGCAGGACGCCGAGTTCGCGTACGTGCCGCTCGGGCTCGTTGAGGCCGTCAGCGCGCCGGGGGTGCGGCCTGCGCCTCCTACGCTCGCGCTGCGCGCGCGCAGCCTCGAGGAGGTGCCGGCGGTGCGGACGCAGGCGGAGGACTGGTTGGCCGCCCGGGACTCGCGATGGCACGCGCGCGTGACGGTGACCACATCCGAGGCGCGGCTCGCCCAACTGCGCGACGGCATGCGCGTCTTCCGCCTCGGGATGGGCGCCATCACCGGCGTCTCGCTCCTGGTCGGCGGGATCGGCATCATGAACGTGCTGCTCGCCTCCGTCGTCGAGCGCACGCGCGAGATCGGCACCCGTCGCGCCGTCGGCGCGCGGCGTCGCGACGTGCTGGCGCAGTTCCTCACCGAGTCAGTGGCGATCGCCGTCGCGGGAAGCGTCGCGGGGGTGGCGCTGGGTCTCGCGGGCGTGCTCGGCGTGGCGGCGCTTGCGCGCCGTGCGTTCGGCCAGGCGCTCCACACGGTGCCGTCGTGGACGACGGTGGGTGCTGCGGTGGCGGCAGCGACGATCATTGGGCTCGTTTTCGGCACCTACCCCGCGCTGCGCGCCGCGCGCCTCTCGCCGATCGACGCGATTAGACATGAGTGAGTTGGCGCACTCACCAACCCTCACGCTGAACCCACTTGGGCGACCAGGAGGTCCTTCACGCGTTAGCGGGGCCCTCGGAGCAGCACTGTTGTTACCGCGACGGTGAGCGGCCACTCCGTTTCACCAGGAGAATGGTGGCGCTGCACCCGTGCACGAGCTTCTTGTACGCGATCCGGTGCGGCTGGTCAGCGTCCGCGCCCTTCCGGCGCTTCAGGTCCTCGATGTACGACTGGTAGTTCAGGTGGTTCCCCTCGGGAGACCGCCTCGCCTGCGGACGGCGTCCGCGTGCGCCACCGAGTGACGAACTCGCGAGCCCGGGGCGCACTCGGGCAATGCCGCACGGCAGCCCGTTCATCGCACCCGCCACGTGAACAGCGTCGACGGCACCGGCCCCGTGCGCGCGCGTGTGACCTCGGCGGGCTCCCGCCAGAAGCGCCCGATCATCTGCTCGGCGCTGACCCGCACCTCGAGCGCGCGATTGCCGTCGCGCCCCGACGGCGCCGTGACGTCGAGGCGCACCAGGCGACGCGAGCCCGCCGGGTACGCCGCGAGCACGCTCGCGCCGACGCTGCCGCGGAACGGAACGCTCCGGCCGTAGGGCGCGCTGCCGGCCCACAGCGATCCCGCTTCCGCGAAGCCCGCGAGGCCGAGGTCCACGTTGCGCACGGGCGTGCCCCGCACCCAGCGCTCCTCGATGCGCGCGACGTTGCGCCAGGCGCCGGCGAGCGTGGACCCGTGGTAGCCGCGCAACCCACCCTGGCGCTCGCCCAGCGTCAGCTGCAGCGGGAGGCGCGCCCGCGTGCCGCCGGAGAACTCGTCGCTCACGCGCAGTAGCCAGCGCTCGCCGTGCTTCCGGTACCAGGCCATCCGGCCGCTCGCGATCAGCCCGTTCCAGCCGCCGACGTCGAAGTCGCGCCGACCCTCGATTTCGAGCTGGAAGGCGGCCAGCGCCGTCGGGCCGGCATGACCGGCGTACACGGTGCCCGCGAGGTAGACGTCGTTCGCGCCCCACGCCTCGATGCCGCGGCCGGCCAGCCCGCCGACCTGCACCCCGCTGACGAGATCCTCCACGGCGCCGAGCGTCTCGAAGCCGCGCGCGGCCACGAAGTGGACCATGCGCGCGCCGATCAGCACCCCCGGGCGCACCACCTCGAAGGGCGCGTAGCGGCCGCGGAGCACGCTGTCGGCATCGACGACCAGCCCCGCGTCCGAGACGAGCACGCCCACGGCGTCGGGCGTGTCGCGCACCCCGGTGAGCACGGCGCCGAGGAACGCCGCGTTCCCGCGCAGGGGACGCCGGTACATGCCGCCCACCTCCCAGCGCATCTGGCGCACGCGCAGCGCGAGCGGATCGCCACCGGGGCGCACCAGCCGCCGGTAGGCGTCGTCGCCGATCGCACCGACGTGCCAGGCCGTCGGCTGCAGGTCCGTGTAGAACGGCCGCGCGAGCTCGGCGCTCCACGTGGAGCCCAGCGGACGGCGTCGCGCCTCGACCACCGCAGTGAACGGCGCCCGAACCACGGCGTGATCCTCGACGCGCACGCCGAAGCCATCGCGGTAGGCGCCCCCGCGCTCGGCGCTCAGCGCGACGCTCACGGCGCGCCCGTCGACGTTCTCGTTGGCGATGGTGAGTGCCTGCGGGTTCACGCCGCGGACGCGGAGGCGCACGAGCGCCGGCACCTCGTCCACCGTGCGCACGGCGATACGGACCTGCCCCGCCCCGTCCGGCATCGCGCGCACCTCGGCGGACGCGAGGAAGGGTTGCGCGCGAAGGACGCGCTCCGACTCGGCCCGGTGCAGCTCCGTGCACGGCTCCCCGACGCGCAGCTGCAGCAGCCCCAGGACGATGTGCGGCTTGGTGGTGCCGTACGGGAAGCCCACCGCGTGTGCGACCGCGCGCCAGACGCGCTCACCGCCGCGCGCGGGCGGCGGCAGCGCGCGCACGTCGATGCCGGAGACCCGCTCGCCCGAGCAGCCCACCACGCCCAGCGCGTCGTAGGCCGTGCCGCCGGCGCGCTGGGCGTGCGCCGGCCCCCCGAGCAACCCGAGGGCCGCGATCGCGTCGAGCGGCCCGAGGCGCTCGACGCTGTGGAGGGCGGACTGGCGGTGCGTGACCATGCCCCTCCGGTGGACGCAGGGATGCCGCGCGAGCCGATCAGGTCAGGCAGATGATAGCAGTCACGCGCACTCGCCGCACCGAACGCGACGAGGTGGTAGGACCCCTCGCGGCCGGCAGCATTCGCCCGTCCAAGGAGTCGACCAGCAGCCCTCGCCCGCCGGCGGTCAGCCGGGTGCAGGACGTCGGGACGGGCGGGAGGCAGCCGCACGCGTTGGGCGGGTGCCCCTAAGCGGCCGGCGGGGCCTCCCGACGGGGGAGGTGGACTGTGAACGTCGTGCCGCCTTCCTCCGAGGACTCCACGTCGAGTCGGCCATTGTGTGCCCGGACGATGCGCTCGGCGATATAGAGGCCGAGGCCGAGGCTCCCGGTCGGCCCGCGGGCTGCCGCCGTCGTCCGGGGCGCCTGCCGGGCCCGCATCGGGTTGAAGAGCCCGTCGAGCTGCTCGGGCGGGATCACCGCCCCGCGGTTGTGCACGGAGACGCAGACCTCCTGCTCCGTCCCGCCCACGCTGACCGTCACCTTCGTGCCGGCGGCGCCATGCTGCACGGCGTTGCTGACCAGATTGCCCAACGCCTGGCTCAGGCGCGCCGCGTCCCACCGCCCCCGCTGCGCGACGCGGGTGTCGACGCGGATCGGCCGTTCCGGGTGGGCCGCCCCGACCTCGTCGACGACCTCGCGTACGAGCTTCCCCAGGTCCGTCTCCGCGCGCGCGATGGGGATCCCGCCGCCCAGGTGGCTGCGCGTGAAGTCGAGGAGGTCGCCCACCATCGTCACCGAGCGCCTGGCGCTGCCGCCGATGCGGGCGACGAGCGTCCGCTCGACCTCCTCGAGCTCGCCCGCCTCGAGCAGGAACGTCGCGGAGGTCTGGATCGCGCCGAGCGGCGTGCGGAGGTCGTGCCCCAGGATCGCGAGGAAGGTCTCCTTCGCCTGCTCCACGTCCTCGTTGTAGCGCAGGACCGACTCGGCGAGCGCCTGGTCGATGGCCTCGTTGAAGCGGGTCAGGTCCTCGATGTCCGACGCGTCCAGCGTTCCCTCGGCCCTGGTCCAGAGCCGGATGACGCTCGCCCGCAGGGCACGGTACTCGGCCACCATCTGCGCCACGGTGAACCCGCTCTGCGCGCGCCCCGTCCCGTGCTCCTCGGCCGCAGTGCGGGCGTCAGGGTCCCCGGCCTCGGCGCGCCCCTTCGACTTCTCGGACTGAGCGAACCGCCCCTGGGGCGTCGCGAGGTCCGCGGCGATCACCCGGAGCATCGCATCCGCGTGGTCGCGGAGCGCGGCGACGTCCATCGGGCTGCTGGCCGGCGCGCAGGTGCGGGCGAACGCCTCCCACTCGGCGAGGATGGGCTCGCGGCTGGCCAGGATGAAGTCGGCGAGGCGCATGACCTGGAAACCTGGAGCGAGGGGAACGCACGTCGGACGGCGAAGCCGAAGCATACGCTCCCGCCGTGCTCACGCGCACATGCCATGATCCTGGGCCACCCGCGTGCGAGCACGCCGCCTGCGCGCTCGCGCGTATCGCGACTCCCGCGCGTACCCATGTGCTGTCGCCCCGGTCGTCATCGGCCAAGCTGGTCGGGCTCCTCGGTCATCTGCGGCTGGCCGTCGGGCGCCACGTGTGCGACCGGCGCCAGGCGGGCGCCCCCATCGAGCGCGTGCTGCCGGAGGTGAAGGGCCTCGTGCGCGAGGCGGCGGCGCGCGAGGGGTGTCACGACCCGGCGGATGCGCTCATGCAGCAGGTGGTCGGCTGGACCATCACCGCCTTCTACGACGCGCTGGTGCCGCGGCACCCATCGCGGGAGTCGCGAGAGTCGCAGGAGGCGCCGCATGTCTCCGGGCGCCGCTGAGCGCGACCCGTCCGGCGCCCCGCTTCCTGAGGGCGCCGCTGGGGCGGTCGCCGCCGCCGATCCTCAGTTGGCGCGCCACGTCGCCGACCTGACGATGCGGCTGCGGCCGATCTGCCGAGACTGGGACGAGGCCGCGTTCGAGGCGCTGGTGCTGCGCATAGCGCGGACGAAGGTGGCCTGGGGAGCCGCCGAATCCTGAGCCCAGACCGTGCAGGCTTGCGGCGCATGGCGCCGTCTGTGCACTTCGGACGGAGGGATCCCGTCCCACGGATCGGCTGACGCAGCCGCCCTCTCCTCCGGTCTCCTGACGCCCTGCCCGGGTCCGTCGGCCGCTTCGAGACCGCAGATGTAGTCAGCGCCCGCCCACGACCTCGTGCGTGCAGGAGCGCTGCGATGATGATGACGAAGGAGCCGACCCGGGTGGTCGGCATGTACGGCTCCCCGGCCGGCCCGCCAGCCGGTGCTGCCCCGGTGCTCGTGGTCGACGACGACACGGCGGAGGCGACGGTGACCCTCGGGTGGCTCGCCGCGAGCGGCTACCCCACGACGGCGGAGGCCGACGGCGACGCGGTGCTGCGGCTCGTGCGCACCGAGGTGATGCGCCTGGTCGTCTCGGAGCTCTACATCCGGTGCGCCGAGGGGGCGTGCGTCGTGACCGCGCTCAAGCAGGACCGCGCGCGGCTGCCCCGGCTCCGGGTGCTGGTGCACACGCGGCACACGAGCGCGGCGGACGACGCTTGGGCGCTCGCCGCGGGGTGCGACGGGGTGCTGCACAAGCCGGGGTCGGGCGAGACGCTCGTGCGCGAGGTCCGACGCCTCGACGGCCTGCACGCGGTCGAACCGGGCGGTGCCGGCGAAGGCGACGGAGACCGGGCGTGACCGGCGACGGCGCGAGTGGCGCGAGCAGCGCGGCCAGTCCTGCGCCCGCGCCTGCATCCGGAGTCGCGGCCGTACGGGCGGACCGCGGGCCCGGTCCGTCCCTCGATCCGACGCCGCTGGCGTTCATCCAGGAGCTGGATGAGGAGTGGCTGCACTGGACGGTCGTCGAAGTGGGGGCAGACGGAGTGCCCGGCGCACTAGGCGCGCGCTGTCTCGTCTTCTCCCGCCAGGGCTGCATCCGCCGCGTGTGGAACTACCCCCTAAACTGGCGCGCGCTCGACGCCGCCGGCCTCGCGGCCCTCAGCTGGCAGCGGTAGTCGAGTCGAGCACGTGGGCGGGAGTCGCTCCGTCGTCGTTCGTCACCACCGCTCCGCTCCTGAGGCGCGAGTGGTTCTCATTCGGCAGAGCCGATCGCGCGGTTGCGTGAACGCTCGGTACTTGGACAAGGCGCACAGCCCCGTCCTCGTGTCACGTTGACGATCGCCGGTCCGACGCACGAGCGGACCGGTCGCCCCTGGAGGAGCGACGGGCGCCTGCGTTCACGGCCCTGCGTCGGGCACCGACGCGCGCACCAGCTTCTTGAGACGACGGCCCTCGCGGCTGGTCCGCGTCCGCGTCGCACCGGCGCTTCGACGCGTTGCGCGACGACTGGTAGTTCGGGTGGTTCCCCTCGCAGCACAACGCCTCGGACGCGGCCTCCCGCGCCCGTATGGGTCACCTTCGGTGCCCGCGAGGCGGGTTGTCTCCAAGGAGGTTCCAGGCTCGTCCTCCGCGCCCGGCGTTCCGTCTCCGACACCGGCGACACGCCCTTCCGAGCAGCGATCGGTCCTGGAACGCATTGACGGCGACACCACGCGGGCGGAGGCGTCGCGATGGACGTCGATAGCTACCGCGCGGCGTTCAAGGGCTCACCGATGAAAGCGCGCGAAGCTCCCGGCGATGCAGCGCAATGCGGCCGTGGTGCTCGGCAACATCGGCACGACGGGGGACGTCGAGGTGCTCACACGCGCGATGGGGGATGACGAGCCGCTCGCGCGCGAGCACGCAGCGTCGGCGCGCGGGCATGTCGGCGCGCTAAGCGCGCGGCAGCGTCAGGGTGCGACGTACGTGGCGCGCTGTACCGCTAATCGCTCGTAGAAGGCGCTGGAGCTTGGCGAGGATCGAGTCGGCGGGGCAGTCCAGGCGAACGGCTCGATGACCACACAGCGAGCTTCCTGTCCGACGTCGCCCTGGCCCTGGTGATCATCGAGGCGCCGCGGGGTGGGCCGTCGGACCCGCTGCGCGACGGCACGGCGATCCAGCGCATCGTGGCCGAGCGCCACGGCGCGCCCATCGTCTGGGTCTCGTCGGTCGACGGGATCCTGACGCTGACCATTGCCTCCGTGTGCTACCGGCGTCGCGGTACGGCCGGTCACCGCGAGTGACGCAGAGGGAGCGGCGCCACCGGGGACGCGAGTGACGGATGATCCTGCGGGTGACGCCAGCCGACCAGCACGATACCCAGCGCGATGAGCCAGAGCGGCAGCACGTAGTTGTTCAGCTCCGCGATGGCAGACACGGCCGGCGTCGCGTTCCGGAACGCGGCGATCAGTCCGATGCTGCCGGCGAGCAGGCCACCACGACCCGCCCACCGGTGCCCCGCGCGGGACATCGCGACGGCGGAGAGCACGAAGAACCCGTTGAGTGCGAGCTCGCCGAGGAACTCGCCGACGAGGTTGCCGAGGTAGCTGTTCAGTCCCGAGAACACCGCGGCGATGGTCATGCGCGCCTCGGAAGACGCGGACGCGTGGGCGAGGGCAAGCTCCCAGTGGACCGTAGGCCACCGCGCGAGGCCGAGCAGCATGCTCACCGCCGCGACGACTGCGAGCACGAGCGCCGCTCGCATCGCGCTCGGCGCCGCGTGGTGAAGCGCCGCGTGCGCGCCCACGCCGGCCGGGATCAGCAGCAGCGGCAGGAAGCCGTACACCATCCACACCGCGCGCCCGGATCCACCGAGCGCGAGCAGTCGCGGCAGCACGTCCGCCGCCGTGCCGTCCAGCACCGCTGGATAGTCGAAGCGCGAGGCGAGATAGAGGAACACGACGATGAACCCGACGGCCGCGACGAGGAGCGCGAGTCCGCCGACGCGCACGGCGGAGGGCATGGGCACGGCTGTATCCGCGTTCATCGCGCGCCTCCGAGTCGGAGGTCGAGGCCGACGGTGGGATTCACGCGCACGCGCCCGTCGAGCGTGGTGAGCACGCCGGCCCCCAGGCGGCCGTTCACGCGCCCGTACAACTGCCCGCGAAAGCCCACCTCGGTGAGCGCCCCACCCCGCCACTCGGGGTCGAGGCTCCACAGGAGCGACGGGCTCACGTACGGGCTGGCGCCGCGCGCACGCAGGTAGTACGTCGCACCCGCGCGGACGAAGTTCACGTCGTCGCGCGCGCCGTCACGACGGAGGACCGTCGGATAGAAGCCCACGTGCGCGGCCGCGTGTCCGGCGCGCAACTCCACGCCCGTGGAAGGCGAGCGGAAGAGCGTGAGGAACACGCCCCGCTCGGCGCGCGCGCCTCCCTGTGCGGAGACGATTGCGGCGGGCGCGAGGGTGGCGAGCAGTGCGGCGAAGTGAACAAGTCGCATGAGAAGCTCCCGGTGTCGGTGTGAGGGGAGCATACCGGTGCCCGTGCTGGCGTCCGCTGACCGCAGGCGCCACCTTGCTGACCGAAGGCGCCTCTTTCGGGAGAGTCGGGTGCGAGAGACATCGGTGACCGCCACGGTCGTCGCGGACATGCTCCAGTACCTGGAGCGTCACGGCGTGCGCGCGGACGAATCGGCGCGCGAGTGCGGCATCGACCTGCGCGTGCCGATGGGTCCCGACGACCGCGTCCCCGGCGGCCGCGTCGAGCGTCTCTGGAGCCTCGCGGTACGCCGCACCAACGACCCGCTCGTCGGCCTCCACATGGCCGAGTCGTACAGCCCGGGCGCGCTCGACATCCTCGGCTACGTTGTGTTGAGCTGCCGCACCGTCGGCGACGTGCTGGATCGCTTCGCGCGGTATGCGCGGCTCCTCAACGACGGAATGCGCGTCGACCTGGTGCGTGACGGAGACGTAGCGTTCTGTCGCTGCACGGTGGTCGCGTCGATGGACAACTACCTCGAGCGGAGCCCGGACCAAGCGATCGACACGACGTGGGCAGGCCTAGCGCGCGAGCTGCGGCGACTCGCGGCGAGGCCACTCGTTGCGCGAGAGGTGTGGTTCCGCCATCGCGCGCCCGCCGAGGCCGACGTAGCGGAGTACCACCGCCTGCTTGGACCGCACGTGCGCTTCGGCGCATCGGAGGACCGCTTCGTCGTGGACGCGACGCAGCTCGAGGAGCCCGTGTTGTCGGCGAACCCGTCGCTCCTGCGCGCGTTCGAGGCGCACGCCGACGCGGTGCTCGCGGGAATGGCGCGCCAGGGCTCGAAGTCGCACCTGGTGGCGCAGGTGCTCGCCGGTCGCCTCAAGGGCGCGGTGCCGCCGCTCGGCGAGATTGCGCGAGAGCTGGCGATGAGCGACCGCAACCTGCAGCGTGCGCTCCGGCAGGACGGCACGTCGTTCCAGAAGCTGCTCGACGAGGTGCGGCGCGACCTCGCGATCCGCCATCTCGCGAACCCCACGACGTCGACTGGACAGGTCGGCTTCCTGCTCGGCTTCTCTGAGCCGAGCGCGTTCCATCGCGCGTTCCGGCGCTGGACGGGCAAGGCGCCGAGCGCGTATCGCGCGGGAGCGGCGATGCAGCCGGTCGCCTCGTGAGCCGAGCGCTCGTCGCTCCCTCGACCGGCGACGACTGGCCTTCTCACGTACGGCGCGTGAGCGCCGCTCCACGGTCGCCGCGTGCGCAGCTGCCGGTCGCAGGGTGGCTGGCCGTGCGCCGTTCGGCCGCTCGCGGCGTTCGACTCGCCCGGCGTCGACGGGGCACCCGGACGCTACGGGGCCACGTGTCCACGCGTAGTAAGCGCCGCAGCGGCTCCTCGTGAGCCCGACGGCATCACGGCCGCCCTCGACGCGCCGGGCGCGTCCGGGGCGCTGACGCACCGTCGACAGGTTCGTCGACGCGGAGCGTGCCAATGATCAGGTCGAGCGCGGCGTGCAGCTGCCCCTCCGCGTGGTCGGGCATGACGTCCCACTGCGCGAGATGCCCGTCGACGTGCATGCGCGCCAGCCCGTACACGAGAGCACGTGCGGCGACCGGCACGACCGTCACGTCCATGGGCCGGAGCAGGCCGCGACGCTGCGCCTCCATGAGCAACTCCTCCATCAGGTCGCGGATCTCCCGATTCTCGCGACGGAGCACCTCCGAGCCCTCGAAGTCGATGAGGCTCCGGTCGGAGATGACCCGGAAGTGCGTGGGGTTGCGCAACGCCCATCGCAGATAGGCGGTGCCCACCGCACGGAAGCGCGCCAGGGGATCATCCTGAGTCGCATGTGCGAGGGCCCCGTCGATCTCCGCGCGGAAGCGCCCCATGGCCTGTTCGGCCACGGCCGTCAGCAGCGCCGTACGCGTGGGGAAATGGCGGAACGGAGCGCCGGACGAGACACCGACCCGCTTCCCCGCCTCGCGCACGGTCACGTGCTCGGGTCCACCCTCTTCCAGCAGGCGGAGCGTGGCCTCGACGAGCGCCTCCCGGAGATTGCCGTGATGATAGGTCGGACGGACGTTCGCCTTGCTCGCTTGGACCTTCGCCGGCGTCGTCCGCGGCTGTGGAGCGCGCGGTCGACCGGGCTTCCGATCACTCGGTTCGCGTGGTGGCGTCATCCCGGGAGCATAGCATCCGCTCGCGGCACATGTAAGCTCCACTCACACGGCGCTTGACACCGGCCGGAGAGGCATGTAAGTATGACTCACGAAATGTAAGTCACACTCACTTCTTCCGGGACCGTCACATGAGCCGCCGCCTCCACGGCTTCGCGCCGTACCTGCTCCCGCTGGTCGTCGGAACGGCGGTGTGCGCCGCACCGACATACGCGCAGCACGCGCACGCCACGGCGATCCCCGTCGCTGCCGCCGCGGTCGCAGCACGCCCGAGCGTCACCATCGAGGCGCCGCTCGCCGGCGCGGTCGTCCAGGGTGTCACCCTCATCCGGTTCCGCACCGAGAACATCAGCATCGAATCGCCGTTCCGGCCAGCCGCGGAGTCGCGCGGTCTCCTCCCGGCGGGGCATCTGCACGTGACGGTCGATGGTGCACCCTGGCACTGGATGCACACGACATCGGATCCGGTGGTCATCGTGCCGCTCCCTCCTGGCGAGCACACCGTGGAGCTCGAGCTCGCGGGTGCGGACCATCGGCGGCTCGACTCGCGGGTCGTGCGGTTCACCGTGGCGGCGACGCCCGTAGCCGGCACGCCGCAACCGACGCGGCAGCGCTGACGCGTTCGTCCGACAGGCCGGCCCGATGGGAGGACGAGGGCGTCGACGTCGGCCTGGAGTTCGACCGGTCCGACAAGAACCGCCCGGCGGCTGCGCGGCGCTCGATCCACGGCGACTCGGAGGCGCGGCTGGACTCCGAAGGGGCCGACGTCGTGCTGTATGACCACGGCTCCGGCGTGGTGGCCGACTTCGTGACGATCTCCCGCAGTCCGATCGTCACCGACGTCGTGCCGTACCAGTGCAAGGGTTCCCGAACGAAGGCGGCGGCCGCGTGGATGACGCAGCCGAGGTCTGCATGCCGGCCGTAAAGTCGGTGGCATGGGGGCACCGGGCGGTACTGCGCGCGAAGGTGAGGGACCGCCTGCGCAATCACCCGGGCGTCACGCGTTTCCTACGCGGCGACCTCACGGCCGTCGATGCGCTGCTCGGCGACGACCAGCGCACGCGCGTGACCTTCCCTGTCGTCCTCGTGCAGCCTGGCTTCTCGGCGAGCACTCTGTCGCCGCAGCTCGGCAGCATCCTCGCTTCGGCGAACGACTACCTCGTGCGAGCGAACTTCAACCCGCTCCGGGTGATCGGGTCGAAGTGAGTCCGCCGTCACGGCTGTGCACCCGCAGCTACCATACCCCTGGCAGCCGAAAGCTATGAAGCCCCAGCGCTGCGAGCAGCCGGCAGGGCGATCTGGACCACGCGCTCGATCTCGCGGCGCCGCTCAGGCGCGAGCAGCCGAGCAATGGAGCGCGGTGACGCGCGTCGTGTCCGTGCCTGAGGCGCGCTGCCGCCGGTCAGCCGGCGGAGCGCCCACATCGCGTGCTATGCGTCGAACGCGAGCGATGTCGAGAGCTGCCGGTTGGACTCGACGTCCGCGCGCAGGTCGGCGATCTTCTGCTCCGCCACGGCGATGGCGTCCGCGCCCGCGAGGAAGCGGCGCGGCGGCGGCTCTTGGGCCGCGATCGTGAGCAGCGCCTGCGCAAGCTTCGCCGGGTCGCCCGCCTGCTGCCCGTGCGTCCCCTTCCAGCCGGTCATCAGCGCCTCGCGCCGCCCGTCGTAGTCGGCGGCGGACCGCTCGGCGTAGGTGGTCGACTGCTCCGAGAGGAGCTCCGTGCGGAAGAAGCCCGGGTTGACGACGGTGGTGTGGATGCCGAACGGCGCGACCTCGGCGCGCAGCGCCTCCATCCACCCCTCGAGCCCGAACTTCGACGCGGCGTACGCGCTCGTGAAGTTCACGCCCGAGGCGAGTCCCGCGGTCGACGAGATGGTGATCACGTGCCCCGCGCGCTGAGCGCGCATCACCGGCAGCACGGCGCGCGTGACGTGCATCTGGCCGACGAGGTTCGCGCCGGTGACGGCGCGCGTCGTCGAGGCGACGCCCGAGGCGCCGTACCTCTGCCTGACGCTCCGCGTCGACGCCCGCGACCTCGCGGCCCTGATCGTCGAGTCGGGGCGGCCGGCTCCGCGCGACGACCACGACGGGCGCGCGCTCTTCGTGAGCGCGTTGGAGGTGCCGCTCCTCGACGCGCTGCTGCGGCTGGTGCGACTGCTCGACGCGCCGGGGGACATTCCGGTCCTCGCGCCGCTCATCCTCCGGGAGCTGCACTACTACCTGCTGCAGGGGGAGCAGCAGGGCCGCCTGGCGGAGATCGCCATCGGCGACGGCCGGCTGCGCCGCGTGGCGGGGGCCATCGCCTGGATCAAGGCGCACCACGCGGAGCCGCTGCGGGTCGACGCGCTGGCGAGGCAGGCGAACATGAGCCCCTCGGCGCTGCACGCCCACTTCCGGGCCGTCGCGGGCGTCAGCCCGCTCCAGTACCAGAAGCGGCTCAGGCTCGAGGAGGCGCGCCGCCTGCTGCTGGCCGGCGGCACGAGCGCGGAGGCGGTCGCCTACGAAGTCGGGTACGCGAGCGCGTCGCAGTTCAGCCGGGAGTACGCGCGTCTGTTCGGGCAGCCACCGCGCCGAGATGTAGAGCGCCTGCGCGCCAATGCCGCGGGCGGTGGTCCGGCCGCATGAGGTGCCCGGTGCGCGCCCGTCGAGCGCCCGACGGGGTACGCGCGACGGCGCTCGAAACGGGGTGCTCGACCTCGCATCTCCGGTGAGACGGGGAGCGCGGCGGGCGCGTCGGCCCGCACGCCGTCGAGCATCGGCCGTCGAACCGTGGGACCTGAGCCTCCGCGCCGACAACCTCGCCTTGATCACCGCCCGATCACGGCCTCAGTGGCGTCAGCGTGAAGGGGAGCGGATGGTCCGATGCTGCATCCGCGTCGGCGCGCCTTTCGCGCCGCGGGCTCCGGCGATCCGACGGCTTCGTGCGACGCGGCTCGGGAGGAGCTGGCCGCCCCAACCATCCTTGGCGAGGGAAACGGCATGTCGACCGCTGACGAACACCGCCACACCGGCCACGGGCCGCACCCACACGGCGGCTCCGGGACACCCTCGGGCGCCTCCCCAGAGTACGCCAAGGCCGTCGCGGAGCTGGAGGAGGCCAACGCTCGGATGCGCGAGACGATGGCCGGAGCCCCGAGGGGCGACATCGACCGCGACTTCGCCGCCGGCATGCTGGCGCACCACGAGGGGCGGTCGACATGGCGTGCGTCGAGCTGCGCATCGGGCGGGACCCCGACCTGCGACGGCTGGCCGAGGCCATCCTCGTCACCCAGGAGCAGGAGATCGCGATGATGCGCTACCGGCTGGCCGGCCGGCGGTGAGCCGCGCCCCGGGTCAGCGCCCGCGCCGCCGCACGCCCGGCCGGACGCTGAGCGTCTCAGGCGCGTCTATGAGCCTGCGGCTGCGACGTCGCGGGACGTGAGCTGGTCGGCGGGGCCGTGGCGTCCGTCGGCGGCTCGGTCGCGGCGAGTGCCACCGGAGGCGTCCACTCGAAGCCGCGGCACCGCAGGCGCTCGGCGCCCCAGTCGGCCAGCGGGGTCAGCGCGGACAGCAGGCTCGCGCCGAGCGGGGTCAGCGCATACCAGCGGAAGTTGGTCGCGCCACGCTCCTCGACCGTGACCTCGACCAAGCCGTCGGCCGCGAGTCCGGTGAGCTGGGTGATGAGCACCTCGTTGCTCACGGGACCCGCGAGGCTGCGGCGGAGCGCCGCGAGCCGCTGCGGCGCCGGGGCCAGCAACAGCAGCAGGCGGCTCTTCCACTTGCCGCCGATCAGCGCGAGCACCTCCTCGACCGGGCAGGGGTCGAGCGCGGGCCGCTTCGGGACGTACGGGGTGCGGGGCATGAGCGCTCCTCGGGCTGGGCAGCCCCGCCGGCGGCGGGCGGTCAGAACGTTCTGAATCTGGGCAGCCTGGGGACGCCGGGCTACGCATTCGAGAGACTTGCGACCGACGACTCACCCTGGAATGCCCATGCCGGACCAGACGAACCAGACGAGCCCCGCGCGCGGTACGCTTGTGCGCGTGACCTACTACGACACCGCAATGGCCCTGATCGAGATCGGCGGCCTCCGCCTGCTGACCGACCCGGTGCTCGAGGGCGCTGGCGTCTACATGAGCGGCCCCGTGCGGCTCGAGAAGACCGGCGGCCCCGCGATCACGCGCGAGCAGCTCGGCCACGTCGATGCCGTGCTCCTGAGCCACGACGAGCACGCCGACAACCTCGATCCGGCGGGACGCGCCCTCCTCGCGACGGTGCCGCGCGTGTTCACGACCCCGGACGGGGCGGCGCGCCTCGCCGGCGAACTGTCCGGCGTCCAGGTCGACGGGCTCGCGCCGTGGGCGACCGCCACCCTCACGGGCGCCGACGGCTTCGCCCTGACGGTCACCGGCACGCCCGCCCGGCACGGGCCTGCGGGGACCGAGGTGATGACGGGGCCGGTCACCGGCTTCCTGCTCTCGGCGCCCGGTGCGGACGGCTACGCCGTCTACGTCTCGGGGGACACGGTGCCGTTCGAGGGGACCGAGGAGGTCGCGCGCCGGGCCGCGCCGGTGGGCGTGGCGCTCCTCAACCTCGGGCGCGTGCAGCTCACGCCGGAGCCGGGTCCGAACTTCTCGATGACCGCAGAGGAGGCCGGCGTGCTCGGGGCCGCGCTCCAAGCGCGGCATGTCGTGCCGCTCCACGTCGAGGGCTGGACGCACTTCAGCGAGGGGCGCGAGGCCGCCGCGGCGGCGCTCGCCGACAGCCCAGTCGCCGACCGAGTCACCTGGCTTAGCCCGGGAGCGCCGCGCGAGCTCGCCATCTGACGCCGCATCCCGGGACGCGGCCGCCGCGCTCACATCGCCCGAGCCGCGCCAGCTTGACACAGAAGAGCTCACGGCGCTCGGTCCGAAGCTCCTCCTACGCGTGGCTTAGTGATTCATCCGCCAGGTTCTGCGGCACGGCTGATGCGGCGCTGAGTCGCTCCGCCGCGGGAGGCGGGTATGCAGCCGCTCGAAGTGCGTGCCCTGGCTGAGGACGAGCGCCTCGCGCTGGAGCGCTTGGCCCACTCGCGGACCGCGCCCGCTCGGGCCATAGAGCGGGCGCGGATCATCTGGCAGCCGCACACGGGCGCGACGGCCGGCGAGATCGCCCTCGCGCGTGGCGTGGCCCCGGAGACGGTGCGCCGCTGGCTCAAGCGGTTCAACGCGCATGGCCTCGCGGGGCTGGAGGACCGCCCGCGCCGTGGGCGCCCGCCGACGTACCCGCCCGAGCAGGTCGCGGAGATCGTCGCCGCCGCGCTGACGAAGCCGCAGGTGCTCGGGTGCGACTTCGGCTGCCGGACGCTCGACCGGTTGGTCGCCTACCTTGCCGAGCAGAAGGGGATCACGATGAGGCGCACGCGCCTCGACGAGGTGCTCCGCGCCGAGGGCCTACGCTGGCGCAAGCACGAGCCCTGGTTCGGCGAGCGCGTGGACCCCGAGTTCGCGGCAAAAAGGGGATCATCGAACGGCTCTACACCGACCCACCCGCGGGAAGGGTCGTCCTCTGTCTCGACGAGATGGGGCCGGAGAGCGCCAAGAGCTTCGCCGGCCGGGCGCTCGTCCGCCCCGCGACGGGCGAGGCCCTGACCCAGTGCTACGCGCGCCGGACGACGGCGAACTGGGTCGACTTCCTCGAGCGCGCCGATGCGTGGGTGCCCAGCGCCGTGGGGCGCGTGTACGCAATCCTCGACAACCTGAGCGCGCACCGAGCGACGGACGTGCTCTTCTTCTCGCTGGCGCACCCGCGCTGGGAGTTCGTCTTCCAGCCGGTGTACGCAGCCTATCTGAACCTGATCGAGCCGTGGTGGAAGGTGCTACGGTCCCTCGCGCTCAAGGGGCGGCGCTTCGAGAGCTGGGCCGACATCGAGCGCGCCATCACGCGAGCAACCGTGTACTGGAACGCGCACCGGCATCCATTCGTATGGGGCCGCCGGCGCCGACATCGGCCCCACCGTCAGCCGGGTGTCGCGCTACTCCCTGCCACGTGACTCGGCGGACGGTTTTCGAGCTGGGGCGGCTCGGCAGGCCGGGCTGGGGGGCGCCGGTGCCGGGGCTCCGCTCTTGTTGTCTCGTCAGCGTGGGTCGCCGGCGGCGCCGCGGACGCGAGGCGCCGCCGGCCCGTCACGCGACTGGAGCTCCTCGTTCAGAACCGCGAGCTCCTCCTTCAGCACCGCAAGCTCGGCGAGCAGGTCGGCGCGCTCCCCGCGCGCTGCCTGCAGCTCCGAGAGCTTCTCGGCCAGCGCGCGCGCCGCGTCGGCCGCGTGCTGCACCGTGAGGTCGCGCGTGACCTTAGCGAAGCCGAGGAGGGTGCCATCGTCCGCCTTGAGCGCCGTGAGCGTGATCTGGGCCCAGAAGGTCGTCCCGTCGCCGCGCACCCGGCGCCCCTGGCCGACCGACTCGCCGTGCTCGGCGGCGTCGCGGAGGTGGTCCTCCGCCGTGCCGTCTTCGGCGCCGCCGTCCGGGTAGAGGAGGCGTAGGTGGCCGCCCTCGGCCTCCTGCTTGGTCCAGCGCTTCATAAGGTGCGCGCCCTCGCCCCAGTACCGGATGATCCCGTCCGGGTCCATGAGGAAGATCGCGTAGTCCCGCACGTTCTCGGCGAGCGCGCCAAAGGCGCGCTGCGCCAGCGCGGGGTCGGCCTCCCGGGCGTGCGTGTCGAGCGCCGCGCCCGCCGCCCGGAGCGCCCGGCCGCGGCGCCAGGCGGCCTCGCGTTCCTGCGTCTCCCGGCCGTGCACGTTGTGGTCGGGCGCCGCGCCGTCCCCCGACGGGAGCGGGGCGCCACTGCCCGTCGCATCGGGGTCTGGGGCAACCGAGAGCGACGGGGAGGCCGGGAGTTCCGGGGAAGGTCGCAGATCGTCTCGCATGCGTCACGCGCGCTGCAGGTTGAACGCCAGTCGACGACGGACGGAATCAGCGGCGCGGGCCGGTCGGTGCGGAGCGAAGCGAGCGGCTTCGAGCCGCCGCGATCTCGTCGATGCCGAGTCTCGGCTCCTGGACAACTTACCCCCGCTGCTCCCCGAGCAGCTCGCTGAAGGCGGTGCGCACCGCCGCGTAGCACTCACAGGCGATGCGCTCGAGCCCGGCACGGTCGTCGACCGTGAGACGGCCCTGCTGGTAGTGGATGAGCCCCCCCGCCTGCAACTCCTGCGCGACCTGGGAGATGGTCGGCCGGGTGACGCCGAGCATCTGGGCGAGGAACTCCTGCGTAATCGGGAACTCGTCCGCGCCGGCCCGGTCCTGGGTGACCAGCACCCAGCGGGCGTACCGCTGCAGCGCCGAGTGCAGGCGGTTGCAGGCAACCGAGCGGGACAGGCTCGTCATCTGCGCCTGCGCGTACCGCAGGAGCCGGCCGTGCAGCACCCCGCCAGGCGTGGCGGACTCAACCAGGAGCGTGGTTGGCACCCGAAGCGCCCAGCCGGCGATCTGGCAGATCACGCGCGTGGGGCTCCGCGTTGTCCCCATCAGGGCCGGGAGGCCGAGCATCCCCTCGTTCCCGACGGTGAGGATCTCGATGGCCGCGCCGTCGGCCATGTCCATCATCAGGGAGAAGACGCCGCCCTGCGGGAAGTAGGCGTGCTCCATCGCACCGCCCTGCGCGTAGAGCTCCTGCCGCATCCGCGGCCGCACCCGCTCGGCGCCGGAGAGCAGCCGCCCGGCTTCGGCCGCGGGGAGCCCGGCCAGGAGGTGATTGCCCGCCGAGCCGAGCGCCACGTCCCCCGCTCTCCGACTGAGATCCTCCGGGCCCGATGGCGTTTCGCTGACATCGCTCGGCATCACCCCGGCTCCCGCTTCCAGTCCCGTGCCGTCCGTCATCACTCGTTGCCCCCGAGCCCCATACACGGTCCGCTGACGCCAAGGGGTACCGGTGAGCTCACGATGTAAACTACCCGACATCCTTGCGAAGTATACTCATGCAGCGTACACTCTTGACACGACGATAAACATTTGAACAACGGCGCGGGTCGGTCGTTCCCCAAGTTGCCTCGCGTCGGCTGCGCCAGACCTGCCGTCCTCGTCGCACTCACGGACCGGCGAACGTGCACCGGTGACGAGCACCCAAGGAGCCATGCAGTACGCCACGTCTGCTGCACCGGCGGATACCCCGGAGCGGTACAGGGACCCCCGCCCCGGAAGGCTCGAGACGCCGGACGCCCGGCTGACCGGGCGACATGGGGCCGATACCGATGGCCCGCGGCGCTCGCTCTGGGAGATGGGCACGGTGCCAGCGACGCGTGCGCCCCTTGAGGGGACGCCCGGGCACGATACTCGAGATCACCCAGTCGAGGACGGTCAGGACGGCCGACCCGTCGAGGCGAACCACCTCCTGTGGCTCCTCGCCCGGGAGTCGGGCGCCGAGTACGCCGCGTTGCTCCGGGTGCTGGAGCCGGTCGCGCTCCCGCGCGACGCCGTGCTCCACGAGCCAGGGGCGCCGATCCCGTACGTGTACTTCCCGCGCACGAGCGTCTGGTCCCTCGTGAAGGTCATGGCCGACGGCCGCCGGGTCGAGGTGGGCACCACGGGCTTCGAGGGGATGGTGGGGCTGCCCGTCTTCCACGACGCCGAGACGATGCCGTTCCAGTGCTTCGTCCAGGTCGCCGGCGCCGCGTGGCAGCTGAGGGCGGACACGTTCCGCGGCGCGGTGGCGCAGGGCACCGCGTTCCACCGCATCATGCAGCGGTACGCCCAGTACCTGTTCGACCAGGCGGCGCAGTCGGTCGCCTGCAACCGGCTGCACTCGGTGGACGAGCGCTGCGCGCGCTGGCTGCTGATGACGCACGACCGGGTGGGGCGGGCGGAGCGGTTCCCGCTCACGCACGAGTTCCTCGCGCTCATGCTCGGCGTACGCCGGGCCGGCGTGACCGTGTCGATGGGAGCGCTCCAGGCCGCGGGGCTCATCCGCTATAGCCGCGGCAACATCGCCGTCATCGACCGCGCAGGGCTGGAGGGCGCCTCGTGCGAGTGCTACCACAGCGAGCGCGCCGACTACCGCCGCCTGCTCGGCTGAAGCGTGCGGTGCGCCTCGTGACCTGTCCGGCCGAGCGCGGCTCACCGCGCCCGCGTGAGAGGCCGATGGCGCACGCCGCCGCGCGCCTCCGGAGTCGAAGCGCATGAGGTGACCGGCCGGCGCGCCGGTCGGAGCAGGAGCAGGCTTTCGGTGGCGGGCGGCCGCCGCTGCGACGAGCCACCAGCGCCGGCCCGGGCCGGCGTTTGGTGCGATATGACACAGAGCCATGCGTGCGATACAGTACGTAAGCTGTTGAAATGTAGACACTTGCGCCTCTGCTCTGCACGCATATGTTCGGAATGTTGCGTGTCTGCCACACATCGACACAGCCCGCCCGTCCGCGGCTCAGCCCTGGGATGGCGGCATGCCCGGAGGTGATCCGATGGACTGCTCGGCGCCGCACGTCAGCCTCGCGCCGACCATCTCGTGCCCCGGTGATACGACGTCCCATGTGAGGCCCCATGTGGGGGCCGATGTGAGGTCGTTCGCGTGGCCGACGCTCGCGCTGGTCCGCAGCGTCCCGGCCGCCGCGCTCCAAGGGTGCCTCACGGACGAGCACCTCCGGGCGACGGCTCGCCTGGTCGCCGAGGACGCGCGCGGACAGGGCTTCGCGGCCGAGCGGCTCCTCGTAGCGCTCAAGAGCGCGTGGGCCGGCTGGGCCGAGGTCCGGCAGCTCGTCGGTCACGACGCGCAGGATCTGCTGGACCGTCTCGTCTCGCTCTGCATCCGGGCGTACTACCGTCGTGACGAGTGGGCATAGGCGCCTGACGGCGCGCGCGGCGCGCCACTCGGTGACGCGCAATGACTGACGGCGCGGAGCGCCTGACGATGCGCAGATCGCCGGAGCCTCCGGAGTTTCCGGACCTCACGCCGCGAGATGGTGGGACAGGGCCGACCGCGGGACCGACCGGCACCCTGGTGCTGGCCGTCCTGGCCGACGTCGAGGCGGTCGAGGCCGAGACGCGCCGCCTGCACGCAGACGCCGCCACCCGACACGTCGCGCGCGCGTGGGACCTCGGGGGCGACGCCGGGGGCGACGACGCGGACGCGCGCCTCGCGGCGGGCATTACGCGGGCGCTCGCTGACCTGCCGTCAGAGGAGATCGCCGCCTTGTGGAGCGGGCTCCGGCGGCTGCTCCTCGCGTTGCGCGCCCAGCCGAGGGCGGGTACGGGGGCCCGCGCGGCCGCGACGCACTTCCGCCAGCCGCCGATCTCCTGAAGTTCGGAGCGGCTGCTCGCCCCGCGAGGTGTGCGTCTACGGCCGCGAGACTTGGCGGACGAACCACTTGGGCCGCAGTTCGTCCACTACGGCGCTCAACTCGCGAGTTCCGACGTAGGCGTGCGAAGGCGCGCGAGCGCGGCGATCACCCGGTCCTCGTCCGCCGGCGTGAGCTCGGCCGCGCCCGACAGGACCCACGTCGTGTGGTCGTCTGGCGGCGGGCGGAGGAGTGCCTCTTTGATCTGGAGCGCGACCGCGAGGATCACCACGTCGCTGAGCGGCGCCGGAGTGCCTGTGCGGCGGATGCCCAACGGCGGAATCTCCACGCTCGCGTGCTCGGCTTGCGAGGAGTTGTGCTCGGGCGTGTGCATGGCCCCTCCCGGGTCTGCCGTGGTGGTCACTCGACCATCGGCAGCGGGAGAGCTCGGCGTGCACCGGTCCCAGTGTCGAAAGCAGCGTGGGGCTCGGTGAGCCTCGGATGGGCCGAGATGGGCCCACTCGTAGGCTACACCGTCGCCGCCCAGAAGAGCCCCTCGGTGAACCAACCCGGATCGTCCCCGACACGGCCTTGCTGAAGCAGGGCAAGCGGTCGGTCGGCGTGGCCCGCCAGTACGCCGGGGCCGCGGGCAAGACCACGAACCGCCCGACGCTGGTGTCGCTCACGCTCGCGCGCGGCGAGGTGCCCGTCGGGCTCGCGCTGCGGCTGTTCCTGCTGGCCGAGTGGACGGACGACCCGGCACGTTGTGAGGCCGCGGGCGTGCCGGAGGATCGGCAGACGAACCGGACGAAGCTCGACCTCGCGCTCGACGAGATCGACCGCGTCACGACAGCGGGCGTCGTGTACGGCCGCGCGCTCGCCGACGCGGGGTACGGCATCAGCAGCTACTTCCGGCAGGCCCTGTCCGCTCGTGGGCTCACCTCGGCGGTCGGGATACCGCTCGGCCGCAAGCGAAACGTGGGCGTTCACGTGCGCGTGCTACTCCGCGGCATCGCCCACATCACTGATTCACCTGCGGTGCGTGAGAGGGAGCGGGCATCCCAGGTCCCATGGCTCCACAGATCTGGCGGAGTAGTGCTAGCACTACTTCGCCACTCGTGGAGCGCATGGCGCGCCCCGGCGCCTCTATCCACATGGGCGACGTGCGCCCATGTTGTGGGCGCCTCTCCCATCCCCACGGCCGTCGGCCTCCGGGACGGGCGGGCATCGCCGGCACGACCGCCGGCCGGACCGTGGAGGTCCTCGTGGCCCATGCCGTTGCCCGGCGCGCGCGCGCCTGGGCTCTCGCCGCCGCGCTGCCCGTCCCGGCGCTCCTCGCCAGCGACGCCGCCGCGCAAGCGCCTGCCGCGGGCGGAGTGGCCGTCGCCTCCGGCACGCGCGTGCGCGTCAGCCCGCCGGGCGCCGGGCGTCAGAGCGGGACGCTCATCGCGCTCACCGGCGACACGCTCGTGCTCCGGCGTGCGAACGGCGACACGGCCACGTGGGCCCGCGCCGGCGTCACGCGGCTGGACCTCAGTCGGGGGCGGCGGGGCCACCCGTGGCGTGGAGCCGCCATTGGGTTCGCGGTCGCGGCTGCGGTCGGCGCGGTAGCAGGCGCCGCCGCGCACGAGCCACCCGATCCGGAGAGCCCCTCCTGCCGTGACCGCGGCCTCTGCGGGGCAAGCCGCGGGGCAGAGGCGACCGAGGCCGCCCTCCTACTCGGCACGCTGGGCGCGGTGCCCGGCGCGGTCATCGGCGCGATGATCCGCACCGAGCGGTGGCAGCGCACGCCGCTGGGGGCCTGGCACGTCGGGCTGACCGTCCCCGCCGCTCGCCGCGGGGCGGGCGCCGGGGTCGCGCTGCGGTTCTAGCGTGCTTTCGCGTGTGCTGAGAACCGCCTGACGAGGCACGCCTCGGGCCCGGGGCCGTGCGCGCGGCGCGCACCCGCCCTCGAGCGGCCGGCGATGGTACCGCGCGGCGCAACGCTCCACTCCACGAACCCCAGCCCTCGTTCGCCTGGCGGACGCCTGCATGTCGAGCGCACACGCGCCACGCCGTCTCTTCCCCCACCGACGCTCGGCCTTGCTGCTGGTGCCACTCCTCCTCGGGTGTCACAGCTGGCAGCGGCAGCCGCTCCCGACGAGTGGAAGCCCCGACCAGGTGATTGCCGGGCGTGTGCGCGCCGTCTGGACCGACGGCGCACCTACGGTGGCCACACCCGAGCTGACCAGAGCGCGCCTCACGCGCGACACACTGTATGCCGAGCACTACGTGATCCGGCGCGGACGTGGGCCCGTGATGGTAACCGTGCCGGTCGACAGCATCCGGAGACTCGAGGTCCGGCGGCTGAGCTGGGGCCGTAGCCTGGGCCTTGTCTTGGGCATCTGGCTTGGCGTCGGGACGCTCGGAGCCACGTTGTGCTGTTGAGAGGCACACGGCGACGTGCCGTCGCCAGTAGCGACCGAAGCGAGATGCCGTGCCCTCGGCGCCTTCGATCCTCCGTATTCGCGACGCTCACACTCGCGACGCTCACGCTCGGGTCGCGGCCCGTCCGCGCGCAGCAACACACGGCGGACCGCCTCGCCATCGGTGCGCGGGTGCGCGTGACCGCGCCGCCGCACGGGCGCTCGGTCGGGACGGTGCTCGCGTACCGCGGAGACACCCTCGTGCTGCTCCGCGGTCCGCGGGCGGATACGGTACGCGTCGCGCTCGGGCCGGCCCACCGGCTGGACGTGAGCCTCGGGACGCGGCGGCGCCTCGGCCGGGGGGTGGGGCTGGGCCTGGTGCTCGGCGCGGCCGTGGGCGGCGCGGCCGGACTCGTGGTGGGAAGCCTCGAGGACCCGTCGTGGTCGGGCCTCGCCGGGACGCTCGGCGCCCTCGGGGGAGCCAGTGCCGGAGCGCTCGGCGGCGCAGCGTGGGGGGGACGCCGCGTCGAGCAGTGGGCACGCGTCACGGCACCACGGCGGACGACGCGGCTCCAGGTCACGCCACGCACGGCGCCCTCCGGCCCCCAACTGGCGGTCGCGCTCGTCTTCTGATCCACCTCAGCTCCACCTCAGCTCCACCCCAGCCGCCCGACGCACGCCTCCTGAGCGGCCGTCTACGATGTGGCGAAGTAGTGCTAGTGCAGCGTCCCAGAAGTTCGGATCACAAGTCTGAGCCGTTCTGAGAGCAGCCACCGAGAGGTTGCCTGCCGCACCCGCCAGCCCGCGGTCTCGCGAGCGCTCTCTCCGCTCCGCTACTTGCGCTCACGTGAGGTTTGCGCCGGCAGGTTCATCACTTCGTCCTCCAGTACGAACCAGTCAAGCTGGTGCCGATTCGAGGTTACCGCGCTGAATGCGAGCGTCGAATCACCGCCCAATCTATTGTCGGCGATGAGCTCCTCCTGAGCCAAGGCAGAGACAATACGTGCGGCTAACGTCTTGAAAGCTCGGTACTCGGCGGAATTCGTACTGAACCAATTTAGCCCTCGACGCATAAGGGCTTGCCGCCGAAGTTCTTGATACCCTTCGCGAAAGCGCTCCATGTCAAGCCGAGTCTGGGCCGGGAGAGCGTATTGCGCGGACAGCTTCAACCAAAAGGCTTCGAACTCGCCTTCTGTCTGGAGCGTCTCGCGAAGTAGCGACCACTCACGGTCACGATGCCCTGAACCATCCGGACTGGGATCGCTCACGTGGTGAAAGTGGACGATCCAGAGCTTCGCGAGCGTGAACCATCGACCATACAGCGACTGGAATGTCGCGACAGCGACGTGAACGCTCTCACGACGCTTTTGTTTGAGCGCCCACCCGGCAGACACGCGATTGCCAACAAGCCACCCCATCCCGAGTACGAGGAAAGGTGTCAACGCCTTCAACATCTCAATCATGGAATCTGACATCGAGTAGTCGATGGGTCGCCCCGACCGCTTACACACCGCTAGCAGACCGAGCTACGTCAAACGGGGGTTCTGTCGTATCAGCGTGATGCCCTATAACGCCGACTCAAGGCGCAGAGATACGGTGGAGTTCGGACGTCGAGAGCCTACATGCCGCTACGGTGCTATGACTCCGGTTTGATGTCTAGTGTCGGCTCCCGCTAATCGCCTGTAGAAGGCGCTGGAGCTTGGCGAGGATCGAGTCGGCCGTGGCGGTCCAGGCGAACGGGCGGGCGCCCGCGTTGTAGTGTTGCACGAAGGCGTCGATCCGGCACACGAGCTCGCGCACGGTTCGGAAGGAGCCACGCCGGATCGCCCGCTGCGTGATGTGGCCGAACCAACGCTCCACCTGGTTAAGCCACGAGGCGTACGTCGGCGTGAAGTGCACGTGGTAGCGCGGCCGCGCGGCGAGCCAGGCGCGCACCGCCGCGTGCTTGTGGGTCGCGTAGTTGTCGATCACCAGGTGCACGTCGAGCTGCGCGGGCACGCTCCGGTCGATGTGCGCGAGGAAGCCGAGGAACTCCTGGTGTCGGTGGCGCCGCTTGCACTGCGCCAGCACCTCGCCGGTGCTGATGTCGAGCGCTGCGAAGAGGGTCGTCGTCCCGTGGCGCACGTAGCCGTGTGTGACGCCCTCGACGTAGCCGAGCCCCATCGGCACGGCCGGCTGCGTGCGCTCGAGCGCCTGGATCTGGCTCTTCTCGTCGACGCACAGGACGAGCGCGTGGTCGGGCGGGTTGAGGTAGAGCCCCGCGATGTCGCGCACCTTCTCGACGAACAGCGGGTCGGTCGAGAGGCTGAACGACCGGGTGCGGTGGGGCTGCACGCCGAAGAGCGCGAAGTAGCGGGCGACCGTGCTCTTGGCGATCCCGGTCTGCTGCGCGACCGTGCGCACACTCCAGTGGGTCCCGGCCTTCGGCTTCGACGCGAGCACCGTCCGCAGCAGGGTGGCGACCTGCTCGTCGTCGTGCGTGCGCGGGCGGCCGCTGCGCGGCGCATCGGACAGGCCCGCGAGTCCGTGCCGGTGAAAGCGCCGGCGCCAGTGCCCCACCGTCTGGATCGAGACGCCGACGCGGGCGGCGATCTCGGTGTCAGTCTCTCCGGCGGCCGAGGCGAGGATGATCTGCGCCCGGCGCACGTGGCTGTAGGGCAGGCTGCGCGCGCTGGCGAGCGCGGTCAGGTGGGCGCGCTCGGGCTCGCTGAGCGTCAGCTCGAAGAGGTGCGGCCGGCCAGGCATGGGAGCTCCCGAGAAAGTACCCCGGGAGCCCCGCAGGAGTAGTGCAAGGAACTATCTGGACGCGACACTAGAAGCTATCTCAAATCGTGACGGCTCAGTTCGGCGGATTCGGCCCGCAGCGCGCGCTCGGGCGCTGAGCGCACGGCCAGGCCGCCCGGTGGCCGTTCGGTGACGGCTCACGTCCGAACGGCAGGTGCACGTTGGCGTCGGTCGCCAGCGCGCCGTATGTTCGCACCGCCTCCACGTGAGTGGTGCCTGGTGAGCATCGCGTTGCAAGAGCAGCTACAGGCGACGCTGGGCGGCGCCTACACCCTCGAGCGCGAGCTCGGGGGCGGCGGGATGGCGCGCGTGTTCGTGGCGCAGGAGATCGCGCTCGGACGGTGCGTGGTGGTCAAGGTCCTCGCCCCCGAACTCGCGGCGGGGTTGAGCGCCGAGCGCTTCGCGCGCGAGGTCCGCCTGGCCGCGCGGCTCCAGCACCCGAACATCGTCCCGCTGCTCACGGCCGGGGAGCGCGACGGGCTCGCGTACTACACCATGCCGTTCGTCGAGGGGGAGTCCCTCCGCGCCCGGCTCAGTCGCGAGGGGCGGCTGCCGACGAACGCGGCCACGTCGATCCTGCGCGACATCATGCGCGCGCTGGAATACGCGCACGCGCACGGCGTGGTGCACCGGGACATCAAGCCCGACAACGTCCTGCTCGCCGGCAGCGCCGCGGCCGTCGCGGATTTCGGGATCGCGAAGGCGGTGCAGATCGCCCGCACGGCCGGCGTGGAGGCCGGGGGCGGCGGCGCGCACGCGGAGACGCTGACGCGCGTCGGCACGTCCATCGGCACGCCTGCGTACATGGCGCCGGAGCAGGCCTCCGGCGATCCCGACGTGGACGCGCGCGCCGACGTGTACGCGTGGGGCGTCGTCGCCTACGAGCTGCTCGCGGGCGCGCCGCCGTTCACCGGCCGCGGGGCACACGGGCTCATCGCCGCGCAGATCGGCGAGCCACCGCCGCCCCTGCCGGAGCGCGCACCCTGGGTTCCGCCCGCGCTCGCCGCACTCGTCATGCGGTGTCTCGAGAAGGATCCGGCACGTCGGCCGCAGTCGGCCACCGACGTGCTGCGCGCGCTCGACGATGCGATCACCCCTGGCGCCGGGGCCGCGGTCGCTCGGCCGCCCTCGGCACGCCGCGTCGTGCCGGCACGCTGGCAGGTCGGGGCGCTCGTCGCAGTCCTCGTCATCGCGGCAGGGGGGCTCGCGGCGTTCCTGCATGCGCGACCCACCCTCTCCGCCGCGGGCAGCCGGCGTGTGGCGGTCGCCCCGTTCGCCAACGGCACGGGCGCGCCCCACCTGGAGCCGCTCGGTGCCATGATCGCCGACTGGATCACCCAGGGACTCGCGGGCACCGAGCTCGTCGACGCCGTGCCGTCCGGGGAGAGCCTCTTCGCGCACGAACAGGCGAAAGCCCGCGCTGCCGCTGCCGATTCGCCTCTGTTGTCGACGTCCGCCGAGGAAACCGGGGCGCGCATCCTCGTCTCGGGCGCGTACTACCGCGATGGGGACAGTCTCCGCTTCCAGTCGCAGGTCACCGACGGCGCGACGGGGCGAGTGCTCCGGGTGGTGGAGGGAGTCTCCGCGGCCGAGAGTCGGCCACTGCAGGGAGTGGAACTGCTCCGCCAGCGTGTCATCGGCGCGCTGGCGGCGGTGACCGACCCGCGCCTCGCCCAGGAGGCTCGCGGTCGCCTCAGCCAGCCGCCGGACTACGCGTCGTATCGCGAGCTGATGGCGGGCTACGCGCGCTTCTTCGCGTCGGATTGGGCGGGCGCGATTCCACACCTCCTCGCCGCCGCCGAGCGCGACTCCGGGTTCGCCACCCCGCGCGTCCTCGCTGCGACGGCCTACGCCAACAGCGGCAAGTACGCCGCCGCCGACTCGCTCGCCCGGTTCGTCGCGCGGGCGCGCGACCGAGTCGCGCCGCTCGACCGCGCCATGTTGGAATGGCTTGAGGCGACACTCCGCGGCGACTGGGGCGGTGCCTACGATGGTGCGCGCAGAATGCAGGAGGCGAGCCCGGCGTCGCCCTTCGGGGCGCAGGCGGCGTTCGAGGCGCTGAAGCTCAAGCGGCCGCGGGAGACCGTGGCGCGGCTGACGGCACTCGATCCCGAGCGCGGCTCGCTGCGGACGTGGCGGCCCTACTGGATGCGCTTGGCCGACGCCCTCCACCTGCTCGGGGAGCATCGCGAGGAGCTGGGGGTCGGCCGACGCGGCCGCGCCCTCCAGCCGGAGCATCTCGGCGTGCACCTATCCAACGAGGCTCGGGCGCTCGCGGCGCTCGGCCGCACCACGGAACTCCGGCGCCTCATGGACGCATTGCCGGGACTCCCCGGGATGGACGGCGCTGGCGGGACGTCCGTGATGCTCACGGCGGCTCGGGAGCTCCGCGCCCACGGCCACGCGGCCGAAGCGCGAGCGATGTTCGACCGCCTCGTCGCGTGGGACCAACGCCTCCCGCCGGACGTGCGCGGACCTGCGCAGGAGCGGTGGCTCCTGGCGCAGGCCCTCGCCGAGCGTGGCGACTGTGCAGCGGCCGCCACCCTCCTCGACCGGCTCATCGCCAGCGCCCCCGACGACCTGCGCTACCGTGGCTACGCCGCACTATGCGCCGCGGCCCTCGGTGACCGCCTGGTCGCCACACGCACTGACGCGTGGCTCGCGGGCCTCACGCGGCCATACCTGCGGGGTGAGCACACGCTCTGGCGGGCGCGCATCGCGGCGTCGCTGGGGGAGCGCGACCGGGCCGTCACGCTCCTGCGCGACGCGTTCGCGCAGGGCGTGCCGTACACGGCGGCGCTGCACGTGGACCACGGCCTCGCACCGCTGCACGGCTACGCGCCTTACGACGAGATGTTGAAGCCGAAGCGCTGAGTCCGCAGCGTCAGGCTGCTGACGCCTACAGCGGAACGCGCGGAGGATGCGCAAGGGACGCACGACGGGACGATCGGCGTCCGACTCTCCGACGCGTGCCAGACGACCTGTGGAGTGTGGCGCAGGCTGTACTGGACGCGTATGACCCACCGAAGCGGACGGGCCGGCGGCGGATCGACCCGCGCGCCGCGCTCGACGTGGTCATCGACCGGCCGCGGAGCGGCGGCTCACGGAATCGCCTCCCGCGCGAGTCACGGCGCAACGCGGCCACCTCACCGGCGTCCGGCCGCGAACGTGAACATCACCATCGGCGTCGGGGTGCCCCCGAGTGCGCGGTAGAAGTCGAGCGCGTGTGAGTCCTCAGCCTCGGCGGCCACGAACACGTCCAGCCCCCCGGCCGCTGTCGCGGCGTCGCGCAGCGCGGTCAGCAGCTGCCGGCCCACTCCTCTGCGCTGGTGGTCGGCGCGCACGGCTACGTCGTAGAGGAACACCTCCGCGCGCTCGGCTCGCGTCATCGGGAGCGTGTGCGCCGTCAGGCCCGCGATCACCTCGTCGTTGGCGCGCGCGGCGAGCACCCAGAAGTCCGCGCGGCCGAGGAGCGCATCCACGTAGGCATCACCAAGCGCCTCGTGCGGCTCGGCGAACACGTCGGCCATCAGGGCGAACACCCGGCGCGCGATGTCGCGGTCACCGGCTCGCAGACGCTGTACGCGATAGGTGGCATCTAGCATGAGGCACACCGTGGCCGTGAGAACGGGTGTGAGCTGTCCAACGCCCAAGTTCAGTTGCGGCGGGATTTCATGAAAGCCGAGCGGAGCGAGGCGTACCATAGCCGCGTCGTCCGCTGCAACGCCACGTCAGCCGGCGGCCGCGCTGAGGGCGGCTCGCAGACGCTCGGCTGCCTCCAGAAGCGCCGCCTCGCTCGCCGGTTCCTGACGGCACGGATCGAGGTCGCCCCCGCGCCAGACCGGCACGAGGTGCACGTGCGCGTGCGGCACGCCGTAGCCCTCGACCGCGATGCCGGCGTGTGGGGCGCCGGCCGCGCGTGCGACCGTGCTCGCCAGCTCGCGCACGCGCGCGAAGAGTCGCGCGTGGGCGTCGGCCGGCAGCTCGTCCACCCACGGCACGTGCGTGCGCGGGATCAGCAGCACGTGGCCGGCGGTGATCGGGCTGGTATCGAGGAAGGCGAGGTGCTCGGCGTCGCGCCAGACGACGTGCGCGGGGGCGCGGCCATCGACGATGCGACAGAAGATGCAGGCGGGATCGGCAGTCACGGCATTCCACTCTCTCGCGGGCCAACGCTCAAGTTCCGCTGCGTACAAGCCTACCACGAGCCGAGCCGCAGGCGAGGGGTTCCGCAGATCCTACGTCGGCTGCATCGCCACATCGGACGGCCATCTCACCCAGAGAGCGTCACGGTGACCCGGCTCGCGACGGCACAGCCACTGACCACGTCGGGCGTGAACCGATCCGGAGCGCCCACGTCAGCTGCAAGCCACGTGAGCCAGCCCCAGCGAGCGCAGGCGAGCCCCGCGCACCGCGCATCAGGGAAGCTTGGGCTGCGGAGCGGCACGCCTTTCTGATGTCCAAGCGTGACTGGAAAGCGCTGACTTGACTCGACGGCTGGGCGAGTCAGTGTTGCGCGCGCTGCGCCCGTGCCGGACCACCGTACGGACGCCAGGCCGCGCCGCTCTCGCTTCCCACTTCCGGGAAGACGCGATGACCGTCGGACCGGGCACGCGCCGGGCCCGACGCTCCGCTGAGCGCGCAAGGTCGCGGCGCCCGCGAACAGGAGGGTTCAATGGGACACCAGGTGAAGCTCCCGAGCGTGGTCGCTCTCGCATTCGCCTCCATCTTGGCCGCCTGCCACGACGTTTCGGAGCCTACGGGGCCGGCCGCCCCATCACCGGCCTTCAGCCGGGGCGGCGCGCCGGGGTCTGGCGACATTCCGCTGCGGTTCAACCCGGACGCCAGCCGAAGCTGCGGCTTCCCGGTGTACGAGTCGTTCACGGGCCGGCAGAAGCTGCTCGAGCTACCCGGAGGGCGGAGGCTCACCCTCTATCCGGGCCTGACGGGGACGTTCGTCAACGGCATCACCGGGGCATCCTACACCTTCTCGTCGACGGGCACGTTCCGCGAGAACCCGCTGCCCAACGGTGGTCTCGAGATCGTCATCACCGGGCGCGGGCCGGTCGGTCTGGAGGAGAACGGCGCGCTGCTCACGATACTCATCAGCGGGCGCTACACGCTGGTGTTCGGCCCCGACGGCAGCATTGTTCAGCCGCTGAGCGGCGTCGGAGGGCGCGTGGACCTCTGCGACGTGCTGCAATGACCTGAGGTCGCGCGGGCTCCGGCCGGTGCATGTGCGTCGCCGGTGCCCGTGCCCCCGCCTTCCGCAGCTCGTGCGCGTGTGAGCGGCTCACGCCTGAGTTCAGCTATGCAAGGACACCATCACGCCGAGCCTCAGGCGAGGCGTTCCTGTAGCGTCCACGCCTACTGCAACGCCGCATGAGACATGCACGCGCGTCTACGTGTCGCGTCGCCGTTTGAGGAAGCAGACGACACGTGACGTTCCGAAGGTCGGCTGCTCGCTGACGCCGACGAGCTCCCAACCGTCGGCCCCGAGTGCGTCGAGTCGTGCTTGGAAGGCGTGCTGGTGGCCGTCGGGCCCAGCAGACTTCAGGCTCTCCTCGAACACCTGGTACTCCCAGCGCTCCGGCTCACCGTAGGTCATCGGCGAGGATGGCTGAACGACCATGACGAGTGTGCTACCCAGCGCGCAGGTTCAGCCGCGCAGGACTACCATCGAGCCGAGCCGCAGGCGAGGCGGCTCGGCAGCGCCCAAGTCTGCTGCACTGCAACGTTAGGCGGCGCCGGACGAGGAGCGCGGCTCCGCGGCGGCTCGCTCGGTCAACAACTGCTGGGTGAAACGCTGCTCCTCTCGCAGCCGCTCCGCGTCGTCCGCGATCTGCCCGCATCGCTCCTCCAGTCGATGGAGGCGGTCCGTCAGCTCGGCCAGCTGGCTCTCGCCGACCGACCGCCGTTCGACCGCCCGCAGCAGCCGCCGCGCGAACACGAAGATCGCGACCGGGAGGCCGATCCAGAGCGCCACGCCAAGCGCGAACGCGAGGAGCATTTCGATGGAACCCGGACCGAGCATCTACCCTCCAGGACTCGATACCACACCTGCGTAGCGCCGCCTGACGCCCAAGTTCAGCTGCGGCGGGGTGCTATGAGAGCGGAGCGCAGCGAGGCATGCCGCGGCCCCCGCGTCTGCTGCAATGCTCCGTGAGGTCACAGGCCCGCCGGACGGCGACCTTTTTTGTGGCGTCTAGCCGCTCCTGTCGCCCGATACCGTTCGATCACCCTCAGTTGCCACACCCGCCCGCCGCCGCCCAGGCGTCGGCGGTGAGCGCCTCGAGCACCGACAGATCCACGTCCGCGAGTTTGTTGATGTAGAGACACGACACGCCGGTCGTGTGCTTGCCCAGCCGTGCCAGCCACGCGGCCTCGCGCTCCGTGCCGGTCAGCACGTACAGCGCGAGGTTGGCCTTCCGCGGACTGAAGCCGATGCGCGGCATGTCACCTTCCCGACCGCTCGCATAGCGATAGTGCTGACTTCCGAACTCGACGATGCTCGGGCCCCACATCTCCGGCGCGACGCTACTCACGCGGGTCATCATCGCGACGAGCGTCTGTGCGTCCTTGCGGCGGGTGCTGTTGGTGACACCGCTGAGGAAGTCACTCACGTCGGCGCCAGTAGGTCTGGTCTGGTTCTCAGGCATTCGGAGGGTCCGCTGATCTCGCGATGTCAGTAGCTCCGGTGAGGTCGCTCGGTTGCGCCCTCACGCCCGAGTTCGGCCGTGGGCGGGTCTCCAATATGCGGCGCGCAGCGCCGCTCCCCTAGCCCGTCCGTCAGCTGCCACGCCACGTCAGGTGCCCGCGCGCCATGCGGGTACCATGTGGGTACCATGCGGCGCTCCGCGGTGGCCGTGCGGGTGCGTTCCTGCTCGGCGTCCTGCGCCGCGACACGGCACGCAGTACCTCGGGATGCGTCGGTGGCGCGGGCACCCACCGGCGGCACCCACCGGCGGCACCCACCGGCGGCACCCATCGGCGGCACCCATCGGCGGCACCCATCGGCGGCACCCATCGGCGGCACCCATCGGCGGCACCCATCGGCGGCACCCATCGGCGGCACCCATCGGCGGGCCGGCTGACCAAAGTCGAACGTACCCTGCCACCACGGCGAGATCGGCTGCTCTCCCGCCTCGACCAGCAGGAACCGCGCACCGCGCAACAGCTCTGGTGCGGGCTCCGACTCCAGCGCGAGCGTCGAGCCGGCGACCCGGCCGCGCAGCCGCCCTGCAGGACCGAGAGGGCGTCCGGCAGCACGTTGAGGCGGCGCGACCGGCGGCGCTCGCATCGTTCCAGCACGCGTGGGCCGACTGGTGTCGCACGTGGCTGAAGGGCAGGCTCCGCGCGCGGGCGAGCGCGGCGAGGTGGGCGCGCTCGGCTCACTGAGCGTCAGCACGAAGAGGTGCGGTCGGCCGGCTGGCATGCGGGCTCCACGCGCGGTTGCCAGCGCCGGCACGTGCGTGACACACGCCTTCGAGGGCGAGGGCCCCGAGCGGTGCCCGTGAGGTCAACCGTCGCGCGCGCAGCGCGCCCGCTTGACGACTCAGCGCACGCGCCTGCTCTGCTCGCGGTCGTCGCGCACGAAGCGGTCGCGCGCCGGCATCCGCACCCGCGGGAGCGTCCTCGCGTCCAGGACCGCGTCCGCTGCCACGATCCCGTTGCGCTGCAGCAGGTAGGCCGTCACCGCGTAGACCTCCGGGTCGGTGAGCGAGCCAGGACGGTCGAACGGCATCGCCCGGCGCACGTAGTCGAACACCGTGGTCGCGAACGGCCAGTAGCTGCCGATGGTCTTCGCGCGCTCCTTCTCGCGCGTGCTCGCGAAGTCGAACGTGTCGTGCGGCGTGCGGCCCACGAGCGCGGCGCCGGCCCGCGTGCCCTCTCCCTGCGCGCCGTGGCACGCGGCGCAGCGCGCAGCGTAGATCGCCGCGCCCTGCGCGGCTGTCCCCGCGCCCGGCGGCAGCCCACGCCCGTCGGGCATCACGTCGATGTCGAGCCGCGCGACCTCCTCCGGCGTCGCCGGCCGCCCGATACCCAGGTGGCCCGCCCGAGCGCGCCCCGGCCGGGGCGCCGCCTGTCCATCCGCCCGCTGCGGCGCGAGCGGCGACGTCAGCGCGGCCAGGAGCGCCGCGGCGGGAAGGTATCGGCGCACGCACATGCCTGCGCTCATGCCCACGCCTCCCGCCGGTAGACAACGCGCCCATCCGGGCGGAGCCGCCACCCCGTGATCGGGTTGAGGTGGTACGGGCCGCTTCCCAGCCCACGGACGTCGATCAGCTCGCGCTGCGTGGGCTGCACGTAGCCCGTCTCGTCGACGGCGCGGCTCAGCAGCGTCGTCTCGACGCCGTCCCACCGCCACGGGTAGCGGAAGCGCGTATGCGCCTTCGGTAGCACCGGGGCCTGGAGCTCGGCCGCACGCCACGTGCGCCCCTCGTCGAAGCTCAGCTCCGCGCGCGCGATGCGCCCGCGCCCGCTCCACGCGAGCCCTCGGATCTCGAGCCAGCCCGGCGTCACCGTGTGGGGGTACGCGGGCGACGTGATGATCGACCGCGCGTCCATCACGAAGCTGAACTGGCGCGCGACCCCGCCTTTGAGCGCCTCGGTGTACTTGCTCGTCTCCTCGCGCGTCATGAACGGCCCGTCGGCCAGCTCGAGCCGGCGGAGCCACTTGACGCTCATGTTGCCCTCCCATCCCGGACAGAGCAGCCGCACCGGATAGCCCTGCTCGGGCCGGAGCGCCTCGCCGTTCTGGCCGTAGACGAGCAGCGCGTCGTCCCAGGCCTTCTCCATGGGGATGCTGCGCGTCATCAGCGCCGCGTCGCCGCCCTCGGCGAGGAACCACGCCGCACCCGGCCGCACGCCGAGCTCGCGGAAGACGGTCGCGAGCGACACGCCCGTCCACTCGCTGTTGCTGGTGAGCCCGCAGACGTCCTGGGGCGACGTCGCCTCCGGCGCGTTGCGTGGGTAGTTGCCCGAGCACTCGAGGAAATACACGCGTGAGACCGACGGGAAGCGCTTCAGGTCGTCGAGTGTGAAGACCGTCGGCCGGTCGACGAGCCCGTGGATGGTGAGGCGGTACCGCGCCGGGTCGATCCGGGGCACGCCCGCATGGTGCCGCTCGTAGTGCAGGTCGGACGGCGTGATGGTGCCGTGGAGGTCCTGGAGCGGCGTCTCGGAGGAGATGCTCCCCGGGGTGCGCCGCGGCTGCTCGGACGGGGCGCGGGTCCCGACCGCGCTGGTCGGCGCGCCCTGGACCTTGGTGGGGTCGGGCTGCCCGCCGGGCGGCCCCGCCGGTCGGGCCCCCGCGAGTGGCGGCACCGGAAGCTGGGCGGCGACGCCGCCGGCCAGGGCGCCGGCGGCGCCCGCCAGTAGCTCGCGGCGCGTCAGCGCGGGACGCGCACGCGCGCCGCCGTCTCTGCCCGCGGGAGTGGCCATCGGGGGCTGGGCTGGGGGCCGAACGACCAGCGTCGCGGTGCCGGCGCGGCCGCTGGTGCGAGCGAAAGTGCCGCCGGCGATGCCGCTCCGCAAGAGAAAGACGCCGGGCCCGCGCTCACGTCCCGGTCGACCGCACGGTGGCCTGCGGACCCGCTCTATCGCTGCCGCCAGAAGCGAGATCGTAGGGTACAGCCGCGGGACGTTCAAGTTCTCGTGCGAACTTGCGGGACGCGACGTTTGAAGGCGTGTGAGAACGTTCCGCGTGCATGCCTGACCGGCAAGCGGTGCGTTGTGCGCGCGCTCGTGCGGCCAGACTGTTCAATCACCCCTGCCCGCCCTATGTTCGCGCCACGGGCACCTGAGGAGCGGGATGGCGTCGGATACGGCGGGGCCGCACGACGATCTCCGGGCGCGGCTGCAGGCGGCACTCGGTGGCGGTTACGCGGTCGAGCGCGAGCTCGGAGGCGGGGGCATGTCGCGCGTGTTCGTCGCTCGCGACACGCGGCTCGGGCGGCACGTGGCCGTCAAGGTACTGCACCCGGACCTGGCGGCTGACGTCTCCTCGGGCCGGTTCGAGCGCGAGATCACGCTCGCCGCACGACTCCAGCACCCGCACCTCGTGCCGCTCCTGAGCGCCGGCGCCGTGGACGGAGCGCCGCCGCTGCCGTTCTACACGATGCCGTTCGTCGAAGGCGAGACGCTGCGCGCCCGTCTCACGCGTGTGCGCGCACTCCCGGTCGACGAGGCCGTGCGGCTTCTGCGTGAGCTGGCCGACGCGCTGGCGTACGCCCACGAGCAGGGCGTGATGCACCGGGACCTCAAGCCGGAGAACGTGCTGCTCGCGCGGGGGCACGCGCTCGTGGCCGACTTCGGCGTGGCGAAGGCGCTCGCATCGGCCACCCAGGGCACCTCCGGCGCGCCCGTGAGCGGGGGAACGGCCACGAGGTTGGGAATGGCGGTGGGCACGCCTGCTTACATGGCGCCCGAACAGGCGGTGGCCGATCCCGCGACCGACCATCGGGCCGACCTCTACGCGCTAGGCGTGATCGCGTACGAGGCGGTCGCCGGCGCGCACCCGTTTGCCGGGCGCTCGCCGCAGGCGCTCGTCGCCGCGCACCTGACCGAGACGCCCGCGCCTCTAGGAATACGACGCTCGGAGGCGCCCGCCGGACTCGACGCACTCGTCCAGCGGCTGCTCGCGAAACGACCGGACGAGCGGCCCGCGACGGCGGCGGCGGTGCTCCGGGAGCTGGAGGGGCTCGACACGCGGAGCGCCACCGCCGCAGCAGCCGTCGAGGCGCCCCGCCAGCGACGGACCAGACGGGCGGCGGCCGTCGCGGTCGCGGTGCTGCTGCTGGGGCTGGCGCTGGTCAGCGCAGGCCTCGTGGTGCGCGGGTGGCGCAGCTCGCGCGATGCGGCGGGAGCGACGCCGGACAGCGCGAACGTCGCAGCGCGCGCGCCGGTCGGCATCGCCATCCTGCCGTTCGAGAGTCGCGGCCCGGCCGGGGACCCGCAGGACGCGGACTTCGCCGACGGGCTGGCGGACGCGGTGCGCAGCCAGCTCGCGCAGCTGCCCGCCCTGCGTGTCATCGATGGCCGGAGCGCCGGGCAGTACCGCGGCACCACCAAGAGCGTGCGCGAGATCGGCCGCGAGCTCGGCGTGCCCTACGTGCTGCAGACCACGGTGCGCTGGGCACGCGGCCCCGACGGCGTGCGGCGCGTGCAGGTGAGCCCCGCGCTCGTACGCGTGGCCGACGCAGCGACCGTCTGGGCGGTGCCGGTCACGCCTGAGCCGAGCGACGTGTTCGCGACGCAGGCGGCGGTGGCGCGGCAAGTGGCAGACGCGCTCGACGTGCGCCTCGGCGCGCGCGAGCGCGCGCTGCTCGAGGCGGTGCCGACGCGCAACGCGGCGGCCTACGAGGCGTACCTGCGGGGGCTCGCGCTCGCGCAGCGCGCCTTCCTCACGCCCGATCCCGGCAGCCAGGCCATGGCCACCGAGGCGTTCGCCCGCGCCGTCGCCCTCGATCCCGGCTTCGGGGCTGCATGGGCGTATCTCGCCGCCGCGCATCTCAACCGGGCGATGCTCTCGGGCGGCCGCGACGCGGACCGGCTCGCCCTCGCCCGGGCGGCGCTCGACAGCGCCGAGCGTCTGGCGCCCAAGTTGGCGGAGACCCACCAGATGCGCGGCTTCTGGGCGCACTCGGCCGAGGGCGACGTCGCGAAGGCAACGGCCGCGCTGCGCGCGGCCGTTGCGGCGCGGCCGAGTGACGCGGGGGTGCTGCAGTGGCTCGGCACGGCGCTCGTCTCCACGCCCGGCGGGCTGGAGGAGGGCGTCGCGTTCAGCATGCGGGCCGCCGACCTCGATCCACGCAGTGCCGAGCGGAGCGCTCATGCGGCGCTGCGGCTCCGCATGGCGGGTCGCGCGCGGGAGGCGATCCGCTACGCCGACCGTGCGCTCGCGCTCGCGCCGGACCAGTTCGTGGCGTATGACGTGAAGGCGGTCGCGCTCATCGAGTCGGGCGCCGGTGTGGCGGCTGCGCGTGCTGTTCTGGACAGCGCCAGCGCGCATCTGGGCGCGACGGCGGTCACCGGGTACCTCGTCGGCACCGGCTCCACCTTCCCTACTCTGAACCCCAGCGGCATCCTCGGGGAGCCGTACGCAAGTCGCCTCGCAGCGCTCACGCTCGCGGAGTACGCGCCGGCAGCGGCGGCAGACAGCGCAGCGTTCTACCTCGCCAAGGCCGACCACTGGCGGCTGCGGCGCGACAACGGTCGGGTCACCGCGTCCTGCGACTCGGCGCGGGCGGTGCTCGTACGGATGGCAGGCGATGTGCGCCCGGAGCTGGTGGCGCGGGCGGCCGAGGGGACGCTCGCGGCCAACCTCGCGTTGGCGTACGCCTGCCTGGGGCGGCGCGTGGAGGCCCGGCGCTGGGCGGGCGCGCTGGACGCTGCGGCGCGTGGACGGTCGAGTCCCTGGAGCACTGCGCTCGCGGGGATGTTCCTGGCGCGGACGCACGTGCTGCTCGGGGAGCCCGACTCGGCGGTGGTGCAGCTGGAGCGCGCCCTGGTGCCGCCGCGCGTCCTCTCCCCAGCCCTGCTTCGCGTGGACCCGTTCTACGCGCCGCTCCGCGGCCATCCAGGCTTCGAGCGACTCGTCGCGCGTGGCGCGCAGTAGGCGGGCGCTGGCACCCACAGGCGATGGACGAGCTCCCGCCAGAGCGGCGTTTCCACACCGTTGCCTAGGGGCGTGTGCGCAAACGCTGCCGGCACTGCCCTGATCCTGCGCCTACCCGGGCTACAGCAACCAGGAGCGCGTATGGCGGATCGGGAGGCGCAGGGTGAGCGCCCGGATGAGGACGTGTGCCGACTCGCTGACCAGATCCTGCGCGACGTGGAGCCGCCGCCTGACCCGAACGATCGTCGCGCCACCGAGAGGCCTCGCGGAGCCAGAGCGAGACGAACCCCGACGAGGACCGCATCGAGCGTGCGCTGATCGACATGGGCGCGGTGTGCCCGGTGCAGACGGCGGTCGCCACGCGGGATGATGACGAGTAGCTCCCGTAGCCGCTAACCGCGGGAAGCGGACGCTGGGAGCCACTGCGGCAGGGCTCAGGCGCGCGGCATGGTCAGCGCGAAGGTGCTGCCGACGCCCAGCGTGCTCTCGACGGTGAGGTCACCGCCCATGCCGCGCGCCAGGTCGCGGTTGATCGCCAGCCCGAGCCCCACCCCGGGGTGCCGGCGCGTGAGCCGCTGGTCGGACTGCACGAACGGCTACGCCGCGCCGTCGGGCTCACCGAAAGACGGCGCGAAAGGCGCGGTGGTCAGCTCGGCGCAGATGGCAACCTAGCAGCCTTGTAACCGGTGGAATGTGCGGGGCCATCCAGAACTCCTTCCGCTTGCCTGTCTGGGGCACGATCACGTGGCGTCCCAGTTCATCGAAATCGTCCGGCATGCGTTCTACGCGCAGGATGCCGACGCCGAGTTCCACCTCCCGATCGACGCTGCCCGCGCGCGCGGCACTCCGCGCGGCCAGCGCGACCTGTTCCTGCGAACGACGGCGCGCGTCTCGCGGCTCGGCCACCAGCCTCGCCACGAGTCGGACCCGTGCTCCGGTGAGCGCCCGAACCGCGCTGCGGTTGAGCGCTGCCGGCGGCCCGAGGGTTGTTCCTAGCGCGAGGGGCATTGCGGCGATGGACCCTTGTCGAGCACCCGGCCAGCTGTGCCGTGCCGTACTCACCCGCTTCCGGGCGCTCCCGCCGGCGCGCCCCTGCCACGCCGCAGGCGGGCCGCCGGGTTCGGGTCCCGGTCACGAACGTCGTCATCCTCTTGGATCGCTCGACTCGAAAGCGACCAGCGGGAGACGGCCGGGTGGCTGGTCCGCGCCGCGGGCTCGCCTTGCCCGGCGTGCGTGCCGAGCCCTACTGTTGTGGCTTGCGTTGCGGCTTGGCTGACGCTTCTTCACCTGTCCCGCCGATGAATGCCTTGGTCTGACCGAGCCACACTGGCGCGTGTGACGCCCTGGGTCGCGCTGCTGGCGCTGACCGCGTGCGGGGGCGCTGGCTCCGAGAGAAACTCGACACTACCGCCAGCACCTCGACCACCTGAAGTGGCCTCTGTCGTGGTCGGCGGCGTACCCAGTGCGCCCCTGGTGGTCGGCACGTCCGCACAGCTGACGGCCACCCCGCAGTCCTCAACCGGTGCGCCAATCGCGGGACAGGCGGTCGCCTGGACGTCGAGCGACACGACCGTTGCGATCGTCAGCGTTACGGGCCTCGTCACCGCACTCTCGGCCGGCCACACGACCATCGCGGCGGCGGCTGGCGGCCGCACCGGTTCGGCGAGCCTTCGCGTGTTCGAGCGTCATACCGTGGTTGTCGACGGTGGCACGCTGCAGATGCTCGCCGGACGCGCGACGCTCGTCGTGCCGTTCTCCGCCGTCAGCCAGCCGACCATGCTGCTCGTTGGCGCGGCGGACCCCACCCTCGCCGACCCACGGCTCGTACACGGTACCGCGGTGGAGGTCGGCCCCGCTGACCTCGTCTTTGCCCGGACACCCACGCTGAACCTGCGCTACGAGGCGGCGGCGCTGCCGCCGGGCATCTCGCCGGCCGAACTGCGGGTCCATCGCCTGACCAACGGCGCGTGGGTGCCGTCGACGACCGGCAGCGTCGACACCACGCGGCGGATTGTGTTCGGGCTCATCCCCGGTGCGGGCACCTACGCCGTGGTCGGCGCGTCGGTCGGACACGTGGTCCTTGGGGGCGCGCTCCTAGACGGCGCCCTGGTCGTCGGCCAGTCATTCCGCTTCACGGCCGCCACGCTGGATGGTGCGGGGACACCGCTCGCCGGGCGGCCTGTTGCGTGGGCGAGCTCCGACCTGTCGGTCGCGACGGTGGATCCGAGTGGAGTGGTCACGGGAGTCGGTGCGGGAACCGTCCGAATCACGGCCAGCAGCGAGGGGCGCTCGGCGAGCACCTCGCTGACGATCCTGCCGCGGCCCACCGCGGACTGGAGGAGCGCCGCCGACTGGGCGACGGTTCAAGGCAACGCGCGCCACACCGGGTACGCCCCCGTGCTGGCCGACCCGGCCGTTTTCCGCGAGCGCTGGGTCGTCTCGCCTCTCGGAGGCGCCGCGCTCCACGCAGCGGCGACGGGCGGGGGGCTCGCCTTCGTCTCTTCGGCTGGCGATGCGGCTGCCGCGGGCAGGGCGATCGCCGCAGTCGACCTACAGACGGGTGCCGTGCAGTGGACTCAACCGTTCTCCGGGTTCACGACGACGAGCGCGCCGGCGGCCGCAGAGGGGGCTGTCTTCCTCGGGGTAAACGGCACCCGCGAGTATTGGGCGTTCGATATGCGGACCGGCGCGGTGCGCTTCCGCGTCTCACGCCCGACGCACACGCTGACGCGCTATCTCGCGCCGGTAGTAGTCGGTGGGGTGGTCTACGGCGGGTGTGGCGAGTTCGGTGGGCTCTGCGCCCTTGACGCCACAACAGGTGCCGAGCACTGGTTCTCTGCGACGCTGCAGCTCTCTGGGTGGACGCCCGCGGTCGAAGGTGGCGTTGTCTACGCTTACCCCCATGCCGGCCCGCCCAAGATCACGGCACTCGACGCCGCCAGTGGACGCCAGCTCTACGAGATCCGCGATCCCGAGTTCAGCGGGATCGGGTACCTCGACGCGGCGCCAGTCGTGGCGAGCGAGAGCCTCGTGCTCGCCACCAACGGCAACCGACTCGTCGCGTTCGATCTCCAGCAGAGGCGCATTGCTTGGGTGCAACGTGGCAGCTTCGTGAGCACGCCCGCGGTGGCCGAGGGCACCATCTACACCGTGAACGCGGATGGGGCGGAGATGCGCGCCCTGGCAGATGGAGCACTGCTCCACCGGTGGACGCTCCCGACGGGCCGCGTGCGCGGCCCGCTGCTGGCGACGCGGAACCTACTCTTCGCGAGTAGCGAGTCGACGGCATACGCCTTCGACATCGCGTCGCGTCGCTTGGTGTGGAGCTACCCGGCAGGCGGCGCGCTCGCCATCGCCGCCGACGGGACCCTACTGATCGCGCAGAGCAACGGCCGGCTGGCGGCCGTCTCGCTTCGCGGAGTCGTGGGCGGACAGCGCCCGCTCCGGTGAACCTCGCACGGTCGAAGAGCTTCGCGTTCCAGTTCCTCCTTCAGCCCTGACCGGTGCTACGGGGAGCGAATGCGGATGCGTGGTGGGCGGAGCAGGACACATATGGTGTGAGCACGCTCGGACACGGAGCCGCTGCCCAACCCGGGCGAAGACCCCGCGGGCGTGAACCTCGCGCGCGGCCTGCCCGATAGCGAAGCGGATTGGATCGGCGCGGCGTGGCGATGGCGCCATCCGGTGCCGTTCGCCTTCGAGGCCGACATGGCGCAGGTCTAACGCGCCGGTGCGCGCGTACGCACGAAGGGGGCGCGTGAGTCTCACTCTCACGCGCCCCCTCCTATACGTGCCCGCGTCGCCCGCGCGGCGGAGCCGTCAAGCGCGTTGCTGCCGCCTCGCGGCAACAACGCCGAGCGCGACCAACCCGCTCCCGAGCAACACGAGGGAGGCGGGCTCCGGAGTGACGATCAAATCGCCGCCGGTGATCACGTCGCTCACGGTCGTGCAGTTCGCGCTACCGGAGCAGGCAAGATTCTGCCCCGAGCTGGTGGCGAGGATGTTGAACTGTGGGGCGAAGAACTGGCGGGCGTCGACCATCGCCGACGTGGTGAGCGTGAACAGATATGCGGCGTTGGCTGTCGGCGTCGCTCCGACGCTCGAGACGTAGTTGTTCGAAACCCACGAAAGCACCGTCTGCTGCTGCGTCCCCGACACCTCGCGCCACTGCGTGTTGCAGCCGAAAACGCCTACGCATCGGGACTGAACATTGTCGTACTCGACCGTGACGGTGCGAGTCGAGCTTGTCTGCGCCCCGTAGAACGCAGAGGCGGCGCCCTGGATGCCGTAGCTGTAGTAGTTCTGGATGGTGTAGCTGACCGCCGGCCCCTGGCTCCAGGTGTAGTCGTTGTACCAGCCGTCGCCGTAGTACGTCCCGACGCCACGGAATGAGCGCGCCCAGCCGTCGGTGGCGTACGAAGTGGACTGTGAGCCCACGGGAGCGAGTCCGAAGTTGGACGCCGACCCGAACGTGTACCACTGGTTCGTGCTGCTCGACGCTCCGCCCTCAGCCTGCGGCGTTGACGCGGCGAGAGTCACGGGCGCGCTCGTAGCGCCTGTGCGGAACTGCACGTCGCGGAGGAGCGACGCGCTCAAATTGTCCCCCGCGTAGCTACCCTGGAGATTTGTCAGCCCAACGGTGATACCCGTGCCGCCCGTCTCGAGCGAGACGGTACGCACCGAGATGGAGGCACACCCCGTGAGGGACCCGATGGTGCACTGCAGCCATTCGCGAGTGACATCGTAAGGCACCCGCTGCGCGTGGGCGGCCGAGGGGGCTCCAAACGCTGAAAGGGCCGCCAAAGCGGCCATCGCGGTGAGCAGAGGTGACTTCGAGGGGCGGGGTGTGGGCGGGAACATTGGTGGTGCACCTAGGGGATACGGGGCCGCGCGGGCCGTCGTGGTACGCCTTGTGCGCCATGACGGCCCTTTCACTTTCGGGTGCCCCACCCTAAGCCTCTGGCTGCTACCCAGCAAGAGTGCGGTAGCGCGTCCATGTGAGCAGCAGCGATCTGGCACTAGAGAAGTGCGTCAGCTGTCGCTCGGCGTTAAACGGAAGGGTGGTGGAGGGAGGGGCGCCGCACCGATAGCGTGATCTGGCCGGTACCGTTCGCCCTCATCGGAACCCACGCATCCACCCGCCATTGCTGCGTGAACGGGGCGCCGGACGGCGCCGGACCGGAGAAGGTGCCGCGGGCGCATCCTCGGGAAACGCCATCACATCAGGCGCGGCAAGCGTTCTGGGAGTCTTCGGCACCTCCCCCGGCGAGAACTCCTCCGCCGGCGCAGCCACTCCAAGCTTCGGCCGGCGCTGCTCGGCGAGCATGCCGGGCCGTCCGACGATGCGGGGCCCCAGCCCATGCAGCGCCTCGCGCCTAGCACTACCTCGCCACATCTATGCGGGCGGCTGGAAGATCAGCCGCCCGTTGCATTTCGGACAGCGGAGGTGCACCGCGTGAGCGCGCGCGAGGAGCGTGCGTCGGATCGCGGGGAGCGACGGCTGCGGAGGACCAGCGTGCATCGGCCGCGTTTTCCCCCCGCCTGCGGATCTCCTGGAGCCGCAGGTGCTGGAGGAAGGCGAAGCTGATGAGCGTCATCAGCGCGTGGTGGTGGAGCCCCAGCCACGTGCGCCCCTCGAAATGGTCGAGCCCCAGTTCCTCCTTGAGCTGCTGGTGCGCCTGCTCGCAGCTCCACCGCGCCTTGATCGCCGCCGCCAGCGTGCGCAGCGCGGTCCGTGGCGGATGGTTGGTCAGGTAGTACTTCTTCTCCCCCGTGTCGCGCCACTCGCCGACGAGCCACGCGGCCTCGCCCGGGAGATGCTGCCCACCGGAGTTCTGCGTGCCGTCGGCGACGACGATCCGCACGGCGGCGAAGCACGCGGAGAGCGGGCCCTTGGTCCCGGTGCGCCAGGTCAGGCGCCGCCACCGCGCGGCGGCGAGCACCTGCTCAGCCGGCGTGCTCGCGACCGAGGGCACCGGATGGCGCCGCGGGCGGCCCTGGCGCGCGCCCTCCGCCGGTGTCGGCATGTGCGTCGTCACATCCAGCGGGTAGACCTTCTGGATACGCGGGATGCCGACGGCCCAGATGAGCCCCCGGGCCGAGAGCGCCTGGCGAAAGGCGGCGCTGATGCCGTAGCCGGCGTCCGCGAGCACGCACCCGAACGTCACGCCCGCGGCGATGACGCGGTCGAGTTCCTCGAGCGCGATCTCCAGTTTCGTGCGGTACACGCACCGGTCCTCAGGCACGCCGACCGCACGACACCGCTCGGGATCCGTCGTCCACTCCTCCGGCAGGAAGAGCCGCAGCGCGATCCCGACGGGCACCTCGTCGCGCGCCAGGGTCAGCGAGACGAGCGTCTGGCAGTTCGTCGTCTTGCCCGCGGCGCCGGCGTACTGGCGTGCGACACCGGCGGAACGCTTGCCCTGCTTCAGCAACGCGGTGTCGTCGATGATCAGCACGGCCTCGGGCCCGCCCACCATCGCCTGCGCCTTCTCCGCGAGCACGCGCTCGAGCGGCGCCGGATCCCAGCACGACGTGCACACGAAGTGGTGCACCTGTTCGTCGTCGGCCGGCGCGACGCGGGCGACCAGCGGCTCGACGCTCTTGCGCTCGCCGGGGCCGAGCAGCCCGCGCACGTACACGGGCCCCCAGCGCCGGCGGCGCGTGTCGCCGAGCGCGGCCCAGAACGGCGCGAGCCAGCGGTCGAACTCGCGCTCCCAAGTTGCCGATCTTACCTTCGCCACATCACTCGCTCCCGCAGCACGACGCCCCAGCCTACGAGCGTAGACTGGGGCGAGCAAGCTGAACGACGGCAGAGATGTGGCGAGGTAGTGCTAGTCAAGTCCGAAGTCGACGGACCAGCGCTCGCTAGACGCCGTGGGTGCCATGCGTGCGAGGCGCGGGCCGACGGGCAGGTGTACCAATCTCAGACGCCACGTCGCGCCGGTGCTCCCGGCGCGACGGGTAAGCCCGCCGGGCGTGCACTCCGCGGATCACGACCCGGACTTCGGCGCCTGCCACGCACCACCGTCGTTGATGGTCAGGCGCCAGCCCGCATCCGTGCGGACGAACAGCGCCGACCCTTCGGCCTGAAGTCCCGTCGGCGACATCTGCTTGATGTACTGGGCCATCTCGCGTCCGAGCGGGTTGATGGTCTGCCGCCGGATGTAGGTCGCGCTGCGGAGGTCGTCGTTCCGTGCGATCTCGGTCACCTCGGCGACTCCCGCCTGTCCCAGCACACCGACCCACACCTGGTCTCCCAGGTACGAGAACTCGCTCGCCCGCTCCTTCTCCGCGTCGCGACGGAATCCCATCCGCTCCAGCGCGGCGATACCGGCGGGGGTAGGACGGATCTGGCACGCGAACATCGGCGTTGGTGCGTCCGGAGCTTCCTTCGGGATTGGTACCGTGTCGACCAGGCCGCGCGCGAGGAGCGACATCCACCACGCGTCCTTCCGGGAGAACGGGGTGTCGCCCACCTCGCCGATGCAGCTCCGAGGAGAGATCGTGTTGAACCACCACGTGATCGGACCTCCCATGCCCTTCTGAGCGCGGAGCACGGCGAGCACCTGCTCGCGGGTCGGCTCCCCGGAGCTGCGGATGATGCCGGCGGCGGCATCGGCACTGATAGGCGCCTCGACTTCGAGCGCCTTACCGGCAGTTGTAGCGAGTTCCGCAGCCAGCATGCTATCCGCCGGCGTGTCGGAGGTGGATGCGCCGGACTTCGAGCATCCAGCAGCGAATCCTGATGAGAGTGCGACCAGCGCGAGGGCAATGCGGCTTGCGGGCATGTTCTCCGACATCGACGGTTAGAGTCCCGATGGCACGCCGCGTAGCGGCCGGCGACAGTGTGATCGCCGGGAAGAAATGTCAACGATGCTGTTGTCGTCTGTTAGTATGGAACTGGCCTTACATCGAGCCGCAGTCCGCGTAAGCGAAGACAGCGTTCTGCTCTCGGCGGATTCGCTCGACGCCAACGGGGTTGCGCGGGTCCCGCATGCGGGGACCGACGCAATCCCACGCTCCGCCCGCGAGTGTGCTCAGCAGACGCGTCGCTTCCATGGCTGCGCTTTCACAGCGCGCGTGGTTTCACGGGTCCATAGTCCATCCGAAGTGACTGCCGCCTCGACACTGCCAGTCGCCGTCGTCGGGCCCTTATTCGTGCACACACCGTGATCCGTGCGTGCCACCAGTTCCACGCGGTACTCCTGCCCGGGCAGGAGGCGCGGCACCGGCACATCCCCAATGCCGCGCCCGCCCCAGGACTTGGGCCAGTTCCCGGCGTATCGCTCCGAGTGGTACATGCCGCGCAGCGTCACCACCGTAGCCGGCGCCGGAATGATCGCAGACGGATTCCGCACGCGAAGCACAATGGGTAGCTCGCCATCCGGCCCGACCTCGCGAGGTGTTTCGATCCCGGCGATGACTACCGAGGGGCGCCGCGTGTGCGCGAACTCGCTTTGTCCCGCGTTGTTCGTTCGGTTCGATTCCTTGGTGGCGTTGTCTGGATCAATCAACGCGAAGAGCCGGATGAGCGCGTCGTCCGATCCGGGCGACTGATAGGGCACGACGACGCGTAGTTGCTCTCCCGGGCCCAGGGCTGGCACAGGCACGCTGGCGACGAGTGCACCGCACGGCGTGCGTGCCTCCGCACAGATCTGCACCTCGCTCACCGGGGCCGCGGTACGCCCACGATTCTCCACCACGAGCGTCACTGGGACGCGCACGTTGCGCGGGACCTCGGCGGCGGGCAGCCGGACGGAAACGAGCCGCAGATCCCAGCCCGGCACACACACCCGAGCCGTGCCGCACGCCTGCGCGATGCGCTTGGGAGCCGTGTCCTCCACGCTGAATGGATCCAGCGTTGGACCTGACACGGTTCCCGGCGCGATCTCCCGCAGCACGCTCCCTGCGCGATCACCTTCCGAAACTCGGATCGTGGCCTGTGCACGGACGACCGTCGGCAGAGCGACGCTCGCGAGGACAGCCGCCACTCCGAGCGGCAGAGCGAAGCGTCTCACAGTGCGCCTCCGCGAGCGAGCACCTGCATGACCTCGACGATCCGAGTTCCCGTGCCGAGGACGCTCGCCCCTTCGCCGCCATCAATGTCGATGACCAAGCTCACCGAGTCATCGTCGCTAGCACCGGAGCAGGTGAGATAAGCGGATCCTGGGCGCGTGCGGCCGCCACGCAATGTCGTGACGCGCACCCTCTCCATGCCCATGCGATCCGCCTGCATGAACGATCCGACGGCACACTCACCAGGGGTGCTCCTGACTGCCGGTACCAGCCGCGCAGCGAAATCTCGCCATGTGCTTGTGGACGCGGTCGCGTACACCTCGGATACCCTCTGCTTCCCACCTGAGTGCGTACCGTCGTCCGTGAAGCGGATGCGCAGAGTGGTCGTGCCTGGCTGTAGTGGGTCCTGCCCGATCTCCGTTAGCTGACCCGCCCCACCGCGCACTTCATCAAGGCGCCAGACGCGCGTGAGTTGCGGAGCCACAACACGCGCGGATGCGGGACGCGTCCCAGTCCGCACAACCTGGCGCGTCTGCGCGTTCGCCAAGCTAGGGAGTAGCCCTAGCGCCAGGATGGTGAGTGTTGTGACTCCAGAATGGGGCAGGGGCATACGCAGGTAGAGAGAGGGATGCCGTTCGTTGCCACCGCAGCGTCGCGGGCCGGGACCCGAGAGTGCGGTCACGGTGAGCTGCTGTCAACTCCCACTCGGAGCGGCGGGAGACGAGGCGCTCTACGGCGGATCAGACACACCGAAAAGTACGTATACCTGGGTGCGAGCACTCCGCTTGAGTGCAGTCTTCGGGTAGCCGCTGCTCCTGAACTTTCCCCGATCATGCGTGGTCGACTCGAGGCGCCGGCCCAGGTGTGCGTTTACTCAGGGATCATGTTCGGATCCTGGATCCTGGCGTGAACGTGACCGTGTTAGTGCTGCATGCGACGCAGGTCGGCCACAGAGCAGACTGCGTGAGAACTGTAGTTCTCTCGCATTTTCTGTCCTCCTGAGAGGGCACACCGCTCCCTCCTGCTCGCGGCAGCGGGGTCGTCGTCCACACCCGAGACGCCCAGCGTCTGCTCGGGAAGCAGCCCGCCGGACCGCTATGCTGGCGACGTGACCTCCTCGCGGTCGCGTGGAGACGCCGCCCGGCGTCTCGCCCGTGCCGCCAGCACAGCATGGCCGTATGCAGCCGCAACTCACCCTTGCGCCACTTCTCGCGGCGCCGACCTTGGTCGACCGCGTGCGCTCGCTCAAGGTGGCGCGACAGGTGGGCGCCCGCCCCAACCACTGCTACACCAACGCGCTCCGCGCGCTGCCGCTCGTACCGAACGCGCTGTACGTGGAGGGCTACGTCGTTGAAGACCACCCGATGCTCTGCTTCCACGAGCACGGGTGGCTGTGGACGCCGCACGGCGTGATCGACCCGACGCCAGCCTTCGTGGAGACCGGTGCATCCAGCTGGACCTACTTCGCTGCGTGGACCTGGGCCGCAGACTCGATTCGGGCGCTGCTCCTCGCGCATGAGGATCGCCTGGTGACACCTCTATGCCGATACCTGCCCAGCCACGGCCGCGACGCGGAGAGCTGGCGTGACGCAATGCTTGCGCTCCTGCGGCATCGCTCCGCGTTGAGTGTGAAGCACTCAGGCGAGGTCCTCGTGGCGCCCGAGCATGAGGCGGGACACCTCGCAGCGATGCTCGGGCGGCGCTGGGTTCGCGGTGCGCGCCACAGAGCGCACGGGAGATCAACCGGATGAGTCAGACGGCTCCCGCCCCGGCTGTCTGGCTGGCCCCACCTGCGCCGTGTCGCTCCGTCGGCCGCTGACATTCGTTGGGATGACCGCCGGTGGGGTTCGCGCTCGACCCCCCCCGGGACCGGGGCGGACGCCTCGAGCATGGCCTTCGACTCCTCGTACAACCGAGACCGCATCCTCCAGCAGGCGCAGCGCCGGAGCAAGCTCGCTCAGATCGCACTGCATCACGTGATCGAGTCGCTGTCGCTCACCGAGGAACAGCGCGCCGTCTTGCGGACGGCCGCCGCCGAGTGGGCGCTATCTGAGGGCGAGCTCGCGCGCGCGGTTCTGCTCGCGAAGCGGCGCTGACCCGTGCAGTCCGGTAGTCGCGCAGCGCGATCCCGTCGAGCGCCAAAGCACGTGCGAGGAACCCCATCGCGGGATTCGCGGCCGCAGCAACACGCGGCGCCGTCAGGGCGCCCGCGCCCAGCGGGCGCGCACCAGCGCGAGCGCCCCGGCTGCTGTGCGTTGCACGACACTGCCGAGCGGAGTGCTCGCGCACCATACAGGCGCACGCATGTCGACGGTCAGCGAGAACGCGACCTATGTGCGACTCCGGCCGCGCGGCGCCTGAGTTCGCGTGCCATCACGATGGTACCACCAAGCGGCGCCCGTCGTCCGGCCGTGGGCAATGGTAGCAGGTCGTGCGATGCGATCGGCGGGCCATCCGAAACACGCCGCTGTCTAGAAGCTGTGCGGAAAGACGTCTGGCGCACGCTGGGTCAGGTCGAAACCTTTCGCATGACCCTTGGTCCGACTGGAGGCACACGTGAGTACATGCTAGGCGCTCGCTCGAGTGCTGTGTAGCGCGCTCGCAGCGGGATGCGCGGGTGCCGTGACGGGCGGAGCGCCCGCCACACGCGCTGATGCACGGCCGGCCCTCGTGGCGGGACGAGCAGGCGTGCCACCCGTGCAGCCCGCGCGAGGGTTCATCCTCGCACCGGGAGCGGGGGAGCGGCTCACCTACTGCGAGCGGCCGTTGACCCTCACGCTCAAGGTCGACTCCTCCCGCGCGCCGGCGACCACGCTCCTCGCAGGGGTCGGCGAGCTCCGGGGCGACGAGGGCGTCGGGCGTCACCGCACTGCGGACGAGGTGATCCTCGTGACGCGGGGCTGGGGACACGCCATGATCGGGGCCGATACCGCACGGCTCGGCCCCGGCTCCGTGCTGTACGTGCCACCCGGCACCCCCCACCGCCTGGTGAGCACGGGCGCCCCGCCGCTGACGTACTTCTTCGCGCTCGGTCCCGCATCGTCGGCTGCTGGTTTCCGACAGGCCGCGCAGCTCGGGTGCCCGGGCGCTCCGGCTGGCGTTGGGGGGGCCGCCGCCGGTTCGTCCGGTGCCGGCGGGCCGGTGCCGGCCCCCCTCGCTGCCGCTGCCGGCAGCGCGCGCTCCGTCACCCTCGACCCGGGCGAGGGAGAGCGCATCACGTACTGCGCGTTCCCGCTCACCATCACGGCGAAGGTCGACACGAACGCGGCGCCCGGCGCGCGGTTGATGGCGGCGACCGGCGCGCTGCGCCGCGGGACCGAGGCGGCCACACACCCTGGGCTCGACGAGATCGTCTTCGTAACGCACGGCCGCGGCCGCGCCTTTACGGGGAGCGACACCGCGGCCATCGAGCCGGGCTCCGTCGTGTTCACGCCGAAGGGGGTGCCACACGGCTTGATCAACGACGGCGCGGGCACGCTCGAGTACCTGGTCCTGTTCGGCGGGGCCGGCTCCCGCGCGGGCTACCGCCGGCTCGCCGCGCAGCCGGGGCCGCACTGTCCGGCCGGCGGACCCTGATGTTCGCGCCCGTGCTTGGCGGCGGCACGGGCAAGCCGCCGAAGCATGAGCCGGGTCATGGCCGCGTAGATCATCGCCTCACTGGTGGCGGGTAGGCGCTCGTAGTCCTTGCTGAGGCGGCGCGACTGCCCGAGCCACGCGAACGTCCGCTCCACGACCCAGCGGCGCGGGAGCACGTGGAAGGTGTGCTTCGGCCGCTCCTCGTAGCCGTAGCGCCACGCCTGGCGCGCCGGGTGACGCACCACTTCGAGGTGCCAGCCGCGCGTGGCGTACAGCCACTCAGCGAACGCGCCCGTGTAGCCCTGGTCGGCCCACACGTGCTGGAGGGAGGCGAGCGCCGCCGGTCGCGCCGCCTCAACGAGCTGCCGGGCGCCCTCGCGGTCCTGCACGTCGGCTGCGTGGACGCACGCGGCGAGTACGAGCCCCATCACATCCACGAGGATGTGCCCCACGTGCCGGGCCACCAACGCTGGTCGTCTTTGCCGACTGGCTGTCGATCAATGCCGCCGTCGGCTCCGCCGCGCGGCCGGCACGCTGCCGTACCAGGGCGCGCAGCACCTCGTGCGCGCGGCGGAGCGTGCCGTCGAGCCGCCATCGGCGGAAGCGCGAGAAGACGGTGGACCACGGCGGGAACGAGTCGGGCAGCATACGCCACGCGCACCCGCTACGTAGCACGTAGAACATCGCGCCGGCGATGAGCCGGTCGGACCACTTCCGCGGCCGGCCAGCGGCCTTGGGCGGGGGCAGGAGCGGCGCGAGGAGCGCCCACTCGGCATCGGTTAGGTCGGAGGGGTACGGGCGGCGAGACTCCGGCACGGGCGCCTCCGGGGCACGGGACGCCTGGAGCGCACGCGTAAGTCACGCGACGCCAGTAACTTGTCCTTTCCGCACAGTTTCTAGCACTACTCCGCCACATCGGGGAGCCAACGGTTCGCCTTGCTATAACTAGCTCCGGAACGCACCCTGGTGTCCGGCCATGGTCGCGGGATTGCCGTGCGCGGCCAGCGACGTGACCGAGTGCGCGTCGAGTCAGATCTGCCCGAACTGCTTGGTGAGGAGGGTCTGTGCGCCCTGTCCGCTTCGGAGCGTTGGCGTCGGCGCTCCTGCTACTCGCCGCGTCTCTGGCCACCGCGCAAGAGGCGCGCGGCCCCGACGGACGGATCGTCGAGCAGGCGCGCTGCGCGTCGCACAGCCAAACCTACGCTGCGTATGTGCTCCGCCACCGAGACAAGCAGGTGGCGGCGCTCGTGCGCGAGGAAGCGTGGTTCCGGGGGCTGGCGCGGCCGGCGCGCGGCGACTCCCTGGCCTACGAGCACGAGCGGGCCGCCATCCTCGCGCTCCGGCCCCTCCCGCAGCTGCGCTACGATAGCGCGTTCCACAGCGGCGCCTTCGAGTGTCTCCGCGTACGCTATCTGAGCGACGGACTGCGCGTCGTGGGTTTCATCTACCGCCCGGTGGACACCGCGTCGGGCGCGGTGCCGCGCCGCTACCCCGTGATCATCTACAACCGGGGTGGCAGCCGCGAGTTCGGGAAGAACACCGATGTGGATCTGGTGCCGTGGCGTCACTACCTGCGCGCGGGATTCGTGGTCGTCGCCTCGCAGTACCGCGGGAACGACGGCGGCGAAGGGCAGGAGGAGTACGGCGGCGCGGACGTGAACGACGTGCTGACCCTCCTGCCGCTCGTGCGGTCGCTCCCCTATGCGGACACGTCGAACGTCTTCATGTACGGCGGCTCCCGAGGCGGTCTGATGACCTACGCCGCGCTCGCGCGCGGCGCACGCGTGAACGCCGCCGCGGTCCTGGCTGGGCCCACCGACACGGAGAGCGCCGGGCGAGATCGGCCGGCGTTGCTGGAGTCCATCATTGCCTGGGTGCCCGGCGCCGCTGCGGATCGCGCGGAGTTCTACCGGCGGCGTTCGCCCGTGCGGTGGGCGGACCAGATCCGCACCCCAGTGCTCATCTTCCACGGCACGGCGGACCAGCAAGTGAACCCGCGCGAGGCGCTCCGCATGGCCGAGCGGCTGCACGATCTAGGGCGCCCGTACGGCCTGATCATGTACCCGGGCGACGACCACTCGGTATCCCGGAACCGCGAGGACCACCGGCAGCACGTCCTGGAGTGGTTCCGGGCGCACATGAGGGGGACGAACGCGGGCGGCCCACCGCACTGAGCCTCGCGGTGTGACGCGGCCCGGCCGGCAGGGCTTGGCTCCTCCGCGAATGTGGCGAAGTAGCGCTAGCCCGTTGTGGGCCGCAGTGCTCGGGTTGGGGAACACCGAGTTAGTGCGCGCCTGGCTGCGCATCATCCACGCGGTCCGAGTCGTCCAGAAGCTCGCTGACATCAAGGTCGAACCAATCGCGCGCGAGCGCCACGAGTGCGGACACGTCCTCCTCCGCGTACCAGGCATCCCAGCCGCCTCGTGCGCGCAAGCGCAGCACCCCGCAGAACACCATCCCCGGCTCGAAGTAGCCGAGCGCGAAGTTAAGCCAGGGGAACGCCTGCGCGACACGCCGCAGCCACGCCTCCGGAGGCGCCCATGGCGTGTGGAAGGTGTACGCGAGGCAGCCGTCCGCCCGCTCCTCGACCACGGTGTCCTGGGTGAGCTCCCACTTCGAACCCCAGTGCAGCTGCTGCCATTCCGCCACTGCGTCCTGAGCATCGGCGGCGAGCACGTCGTCGGGCACGGGCACCGTCGCGTGGAAGGACAGCGGCAGCACCGGCCGCTCGGTCGGCGCGACTAGCGACGCGTGCTCGCAGCGCGTCCCGTCGCGGCCGTAGGTCGGGCCGGTGCCCTGGGCGAGCGCCCGGAACTCGGCGCAGTCGCCGGGCGCGCCGGTGACGACGAGACGGTTGAGACACCAGTTCGGCATGGGGGTCGGGGTTGGGGACCCCAGTCTAGATGCCGGCGCCGCTGTCGCCCGTGCGGGCGACAGCCCGGGGTGCCTCGTGCGGCGGAGCGTCTTGTCCCACTCCGAGCGCGCGGCTCGCGTGCCAAGCGCCGATCCGCTGAAAGGCGATCCTGACGTGCGATTCGGGACCTCGACCTGACAGGTCACGAGGCCGCTCACCGCTCTCAACGCCGGCTGTGTCCCCGACACACTCCCCGACCGGACAGCTTCGACCGGCCCGACAGCCTCGGGATCGTGGTCAGCCATACAGGCCCTCTAGGCTGGCTCCACGTCGCTCGGCATCCGGCCGACCCGGCGTAACCAGCTGCCACGAGGGTACCATGACCAGCAAGACGTCCGGCAAGATGAAGCGCGACCGGAAGTCGCGCAGCAGCGCGCCCGGCCGGCGGACAGCCCCCGCCGCCGCGACGATGGCATCGAAGGAGGAGTGCCCCGCCCCGTCCCGCGTGAGGAGTCAGCACGGCCTCGGCATCTACACGTTCTCCCTCGGCGACTGCGACACGACCGGCGCCGGCATGGTCGTGCGGGTCGTCGCCCGGGACGAGAAGGAGGCGCTGCTCGTGGCGAAGACGGTGGCCGATGCGCACTACTTGGGCACCGAGCTCGAGACCGACTTGTACGAGTCGAACAACCTGCAGATCGGCGACGCTTCCCTGCGCGTGTACGTGGCGGGCGGGCCGATCACAGCAGCTGATCTGGTCGATTTCGAGGAGTTGATCTGGAGCGAGCGGGGCACTCACAGCTGATCGCTCGTCTACCGGTCAACGAGCTAGCATTATCGCCGTCGTGGCGCGGGACATCCCTCCGCGCCCGACGGCGCTCGCCATGGCCGCAAGTCAGCGGCGCTATCGCTGCGCTGACGGACTCTCCCCTCCTGACGCCGCCTGCGAGCAGCCTCGCCGCACCGCGCGGACTGAGGAGGTCTCCGTTCAGCATCGCGACGAGCTGCAGTCCGTCGCTGCGGAGTGGGCGCTCTCCGAGGGAGACCTCGCGCGCGAGGTCTGACGCGCGCATCAACGCTGAGCAGCCCCGACGTGCGTCGCTCCGGCGGAGTGCTAGAGCATGCCGCCGTCGCGTGCAGACGTTACGAGTGAACGGATTCACTCAGCGCGCAGTGATCGCACTAGGCGACTGCTACGAGTCGCGGCCGCTAGCCAGCAGCGCCGCTCCGTCGAGGGCGAGTGCACGCACGAGGAACCCCGTAGGAGGATTCGACGCCGGCGTAACCCGCAGCGCCGCATGAGGTGCCGACGCCCAACGGCCGCGCGTTAATCGCAGCGCTCCAGCGGCCGTGTGGTGGACGACCGTGCCGAGCGGCGCACTAGCGTTCCACAGCGGCTCCCACGGATTCAGCGGGAGCAGGAACGCGATGTAGGTGCGGCCGCGCAAACGTGATTCATGGCATGACATGCCGCCACGATGCACCCGGAAGTCGACGCACGGCATGCACTCGGCACGCGCTCATGCGACAGAACGCGCTACCGGATACTGAGCCAACCTCGAAGCGCTCAGGTGGGGGACCATCAGGGGGGAAGCCGCCGCGCCCCCGACAGCGAGTGCGGATCGTGAGTACGGGCGCCGCCCTGCGGGCTGCGTCCATGCGTCTTCCCACTCACCTTCACCCCCCGGTTTGCATGACTCGCCACTGCCCCTCCCCGCTCACAGCGCGCTCGCCTCACCTGCCCCAAGCCGTGTCCACGCCGCTGGAAGCCGTCGAAGCGATTCTGTTTGCAGCGCTCTCCCTCGGCAGCGTAGCTGAGACGCCCTACTTGGACGAACGGCAGCCGGGCACAGGCGAACTGGCGTCGGAGATGTACTCCGTTCTCGGCGCGCTGCTCGACGTGGTCGACCCGGATCGGTCGCTGCGGCTCGCCGCCCTACGGGCCGAGCGTCTGAGGCGACGGAACTGACGCCGGCAGGTGCGAGCACGAACGGGCACTCCCGCAGGGGCGCCCGTGCGCGCCTGCCGTGTCAGGCTGCCGTTCGCCGCGACATCGGACGTGCCGCTCGGGCGGATGCTCGCTCGGTGGCTAGCAGAGCACGAGAGCCGACCCGCGGCTGAGCCTCAACGCGTCGCCCCGGCAGCATCAGGGCGCCGCCTGCTCGGTCCCCGCCCGCACGACCGGCGCCCCCTGAGAACGGGTCGATGCTGCGCGCATGGCATCGTCGACCACCCTCCTGTCCGAGATCCACATGTGGATTCCAACGTTCGTTTTGCTGGTACTGCTGCTCGGGGAACTCGCACGTCGCCGCCATCATCGCCGGTTCGATTTGGCAATGTCGACGACCGGCGGTCCGCCGTCGGGCCTATGTGCCAGCTCCGACAGCACGGCTCCCGGTGGCGAGTCGCCGACCCATGCCGACTCGACGTCCGACTCCACCGCCATCGGATCCACCACGATGCCCATTCAGCAAGCCGCCGCAATCGACCCGGAGCTCCTGGTGCTACTCGAGCGCCTGCACGCGTGGTTGCAGTCGCCCGCAGGCCGCGTTGCCGCGATCCGCTCCGAGGCTCCACAAGCACCCGATGTGATCGCGCGGGCACTCGCTCGGGTCATTGAACACGATTCCGGATCCAGCGCACCGGGGCACCCGGCGTCGGAACCGAGGACAAGCGACTGACGGCTGTCGCCATCGACTTGGCGCTCTTCGGGCCGCTCGCTCGGTGCGGCGCGTGTCACGACAAACGGGCACCCCCACAGGGGTGCCCGTTCCGCATACGCCGGTGCTCTCGGGCGACCGGCCCGCGCCTCCATCCACGCCCCACGCGGGCGGGTTCGCGCTCCCCATTTAGGCTGGCCGCGGGGCAGCACGCGAGCGGGTGCTCGCATGGCGTCTAGTCTGCCCCCGGAGCCGCTCGCGGGCCGTGGGGCCTAAGAGCTGCTAACGAAACGTGGGTAGCAGGAAGTTGAAGCAGATCATCGAGCAGCCAAGGCGGAACAGCGCGTCGTGGATGTCGTCGCGGCGCTCGTAGCGGATCACGAGGCGCTTCATCTGGT